>Ga0325402_1007204_pt1 | contig 10544 bp, 6 predicted proteins | sample PopdelMetagenome_22_FD_207212 | JGI IMG/M metagenome (GOLD analysis project Ga0325402, IMG submission 207212) | Populus deltoides microbial communities from Bellville, Georgia, United States - Xylem-PdKOR-R3 | ecosystem: Host-associated > Plants > Phyllosphere > Stem > Wood/Secondary xylem... | reverse complement strand
AGTTATGTAAGTGATATTTAAACTTGAGATCACTAAAGTTATTTTATATAGAAAATGTTATGTTTTAATCCTTAATCAATCGTAACAAATGGGTATCTATTAGATATATCATAAGCTATGCAAAGTTATTTGATTGATTAAGAGATGATTCATCATCTTAGGTGAATTAAAAAAAAATGTTCAACATGTTTTCAAATAATATTTATTTGAGATCTTTGCACAAGGTGAAATGATATTTGAAAAAGGTTCCAAATATTATTCAAAGAATCAATGACTATAGTGCTGAGAATAAATATGATTTGAAAAAAAATGTTCAACATGTTTGCAAATAATATTGATTTGACACGCTTAATGATCAAATATTTAAATCAAGATATTATTGTTGAAGAGATAATAGTTAAAAAGAAAAAATAGTTATTGAAAAATTAAGTCAAACTACATATGACTTTTCTAATATTTAAAGGATCATGACATGTTGTTAAATGCAACACTTGATATTTAAATATAAATCAATCAATTTATTGAATTGATAATAACTTATTTATTCTTGTTTTTATTTTGGAATATTATTTATATTCATGCCAATATATTAGGAACCTAATAGATCACACACATTAAGAATCAATGATAATAAATTAAACTGAGATGATTAATCAAGTGTGATTTTATTGTAAATAAGTTTTAGAAATTAAGGACTAACATGTAATCAATATTAGAGATTACAATTCTTTACCTATAAAAATCAATTAAGTACTTAATTGCATGAATTTCTAATAACTATCATGAAATGAAACATGTGATATTTTTTCATGAGGTAAAATGATATTTTTTTTTATTAGTAAGGTTATCAATTTTTTCAAAGAAATAGAATTCGAAGCATAACAATACCTATCTTTTAAAAGGATTTAGGAGATTTGTAATCTAGTGATTTATGTGGATTTTTGTTAGAGGCATTAAATTGGATGACCTATGGTTTATGACAACTCAAATTTGAAGAGTTGATCAAACCTAGAAGGAAGAATTAATCTCCATGTAATCTTCGCACAAACCTTAACCAACCCTATATTGCCTAATGAGATGTATAAAATACCCAAAAAAAATTTAAAATTATAATTTTAGCTACGTTTTATGTCTTTTAAAAAACCTAACATATTGTACATTAGGCCAACTTGAAAATTATGCCTTCTTTTTGGTGCCCAAAGACATGCTCCTATTTTAGGTATGATATGTCTAGATGGGATGGATGACACGTCAGGTCTTGGGTTAGGCCTTCCTTTGTGCTCCATACCAAGACATGTTGGCTAAGTTCAAGCTCAAAGATGATGTGTTAAAACTTTGCTTGTCAATTGCAATCATGATTATTCATTTAAAAATATAACCAACAATATTTAATCATGGTTATAATTTAAAAAACAACCATTACAAGTAATACTTTTGAATAGACATAATTACAAACCATATAATTGATCACATATTGATTGGTTAATAAGGTCTATTTAAATTAAAAATTGCATCCCTTGTTGATTTTAATCTTGAAAAATTGACTTACAAAAACCATTCATAATGTCAATTAAAATCAACTTGGGGTAATGACTTCTAGTTAATTTAATCAAAATAGCTAAAAAGAGATTGAAGGATTATATACTTCATTATAGTTTGTGTCCTCATCATAGTAAAATATAGTTTTCTTATCTAATTTTAGTATTTTAGGTTGGTTTTTGTTAAAAACCCACAATAAGTAAATGCCTTGTAACTTAAACATGCAATCTATTTATATAGAGGAGCTATTTTATTGTATTTTTTTGTTTCTCGTGCACTAGTACAAATTTATTCTTTAAGTTATTTGCTATGGCTTTCTTTAACACTTTAATTATTTACTATATTTTAGTACTTTTTATTTATAGTTTTATTTATTTTTTTGTTGTTTTTAACTTATCTTACATGTTTGTTGTGAAAACTATAATATCTTTATTAACCTCTCATAGCAAGCTTTTGATAAGAAAAATAAGTCTATCTTTTTAACAAAAGATTTTCAAATTATCTTGTCTTTTGTCTATAGTTTATTTTGTATATTCCTTGACGTAACTGGAAACAAAGGATAAATATGTTTGTTATAAATCAAAACCCTTAAAAACCTACAACTATGAAGAAACACTTAAAATATTTATTTTTTATCCATCGAATCTCACATACAAAAGGTTATAACAACCCTTTATATATAAAAAAAACTAGAGAACGTACTAATATTGAATAGAAAAATAATACAAAAATTCTGTTTAAATAGAAAAAAACTAGTGAAGCCTAATAATACTGAATAAAAATATAAAAATAATAAATACAAAATTACTAAACTAAAAATAAAGATATAAAAATAATTTAAAAAAATATTTATTTTTCAAAAAACTCATGCATTTTTCAAAATACTATTCCATATGCACCAGAGAGTGGGCGGCAACCGCGCCATTCAAGTGGTGCGAGTGACGCCGCTCGATGGCCAAATTTAGCAATCCGCCGTCTCCTTAGATGCACAGCTGTGCTCTCTTTCACATGGTGTGACGCGTGTAGGCTTATAATGATTGGATTGCCACCGGTGATTGATTTTTTTGTTTTTGCTTTCTGTTCTCTCTCCTGATAACTAAAATGCACAATTATCCTCTTTATTTATTATTTTTCAATTTCAGTCCTCATTCTTTGAATTTCTTATTTATTTTGTCCATATTACTTTTATAGAATTTTTGTTTTTTTTTCAATCTTATCCTTCAATTATAATTTCTTATATGCTTTATTTTTCATTTGAGTCCTCATTCTTTTAATTTCTTATTCATTTATAGTTTAAGTCCTCCTAAATCCATTCCTATTTTTTGTTGATGTTTCAGAATCCATCATCTTTGTTTTGATTTTTGATTTTTGATCCTTTTCTTTTTGATTTTTGTTTTATTTGTTTACAATTTAGCCCTTCAATTCTAATTATGTATATTATGTTTTTTTAATTTGATTCTTCTATGTGATTTTTTTTCTTGGCTCTTTTTTCAAAATTTTTATAGTTTTTAATTTTACCATTCAAATCAAATTTATGATTTTTTTTCATTAGTAATAATATCTTTTTTCAAATTTATTAATAATTATAATAATAGTACTGGTGGTAGTAGTAGTAATATATTAATAGTTAATAATAATTGTGATTGTGATAGCATAAACAACAACAACAACAACAACAACAACAACAACAACAACAACAATTTATAATTTTACCTTTCAAATCAAACTTATGATTTTTTTAATAGTAATAATATGATTTTTTATATTTATTAGTAATAATGATGTAGTATAGCAATAGTTAATAATAATTGTGATTGTGATAGCACTAATAATAATAATAATAATAATAATAATAATAATAAGTGTGGTTACAATAACAACAACAACAACAATAATAATAGTTATCGTGACAGTGATAATAATTATAACAATAGTATAAAAACAATAATAATAGCAATAATAATACCAACAATAATAATGATAATGATAGTGATAGTATTAATAATAATAATAATATTAGTTATAGTGATAGTGATAATAATTAGAACAATAGTATAAAAAAATAATAATAGCAATGATAATAACAATGATAATAATGATAATGATAGTATTAATAATGATAATAATAACGATGAAAATAGTAATTGGTATAATAATAATGGTGACAATTCATCATTCGATGTTCAATTTTACTGGGAATTAAGTTTCACTGCTTTTCTATGGATAATATTTTTGATTTAATATCCTGAATTATTAGTTCAAAAAATTTACATGGCTTGGTGTTCTCTTTTATTTTTTATCTTATTATTTTTTTATTTTATCGTTTAACTCATTAAAGTTTTTTTTTAAAATCTTTTAAATAAATCAATTTATATCGACTTAGCTTTTAAAAGTTTATTATCTTGCTAGAATTTATAGCATTGAAAAACCAAATAATCTGCTTTTTTATATTTTAAAAAACATGGTTCGGGAATATGCTAATGTGTGTAACTTCTTCCGTTCGGACTTTTCTCTAGTGGGATACGCAATGGCGTTTAGGATGGAGACATGACTAGGATGGCAGACCTAAATTAGCAAATCTCCTTATATTGTACATAAATCCATGCTGACCATCCTTCTGGTTCGATAATATGTGGAATTATCATATTAACATGTCGTTTACGGTTCCAAACTCTTACACACACACACACACACACAAATGTACACATGTACACATGTATGTATGTATGTATGGATGTCTGTATACCGTAGTCGTAAATTAATTAAAGGGGCAAATCTTTGGTAGCGTTGTGAAGCTAGCGAGGCCGATCTCCAATCCAAATAATTGTCAAAGGAATGTATTATTAATTTTGAAACCGAGGCGACGGTCCAATATTGCAGCAGTAGCAGTCTAGGCACGAGTTCTTGTTGCTTGAACTAGCTTGTCCTCAAAGTTCTACGACCTGGCGTCAGAATGCCATCCCCTTTCATCATCGCTTACGTACCCTGTTTTTCACCGAATAATAAATAAATTAAATTAGTACACAATGAAAGCAACCGAACAAAATTAAGTGAAAAAGATGCCACCTAGAGCATGATCATTGAAAATGATAATTAATTAATCAATAAAGTATTTATATTTCATCATGTTGTTTTGATAAATGAGAGTAATTAAGTGTGCTTTTAGAATTACTGTCCATAATGCTTTTTAAATTAGCTTTTCATTTGAAAATGAATAAAATGAATTCTTTTACATTTTTTTTATTATTAACATTAACATATCATATTAAAAAAAATATAAATTTGATGTTTTTTCAAATCAAAAATACTTTTTAAAAATATCTAAAAACATATAGAAATATAGTGCTCAACACCGTTTAATTAAACATTATCATACAGAATGATAAATTTTTCTTCTAATAAGGTCTAAAAAAAAAGACCCATATGGAAAGGCAAAAGAAAAACACAATTTTTTTTTTAGTTTTTCTTAACCTCTTACTTTTACAGCTCCAAGAAAAATATTATATTGAAAAGTCAAAATAAAATTTCTACATCAAAAATTTGTTTAATATATTTTATGTAAAAAAATGTTTTAATTGGATTTGTATATATTAATTAAATACAGTGAATAAATTTAGCATTTCTAAATAGCTTTTATCCTTTGAGATTATCTTATGCTTACTATTAACATTAGTTTGGGTTATTATATTGGAAAAAAAGTGACTGCTTCCTTCATTTGGGAATGAGGTATGGTTTTTTGTAATTGTGGTTTTGATTATTATTACAAATGTTTTTGATTTAGAAATATATTAAAATAATATTTTTTTATTTTTTAAAAATTATTATTGATATTATAACATCAAAATAATATAAAAATATTAAATTAAAATAAAAAAAATAAAAAAATTTATAATTTTTTTAGAAATATTTTTAAAACATAAAAACCCTGCAGAAAATTAGCGTGTATTGAAATATCAAGGCATAGCTCGAGATGAGATTTTAATACACTACAAATTAATACATGCAAACATAACATTTATGGTATCGTATTAAGAGCAACATGGTCGGTAGAAGGAAAAAGGATTCAAACTTTTTGGCAAACTCGCACTATCCTTTTCAGTTCAAAACTATAGAGAGCAGTCTCTCTCTCACATGACCCTGAGGGACAGGGGAGGGGGAGGGGGAGGGGGAGGGGGGTAGATGGATAGAGAGAAACACCCATCATTGCTAAAAACCAGATTATTCCCTGGCATGGGCCACCATGATTCAAAAAGAGAAGATGTCACATGTCACCACTCTCCTTCCCTCTCCTCATCTTGCAAATTGCTTATTTATATAATACCTAATCATGTAATAATCTCTCTTCCAATTTGTTTCCCCAAAATTCTATCATTATTATTATGTGTCTGCATTGGGTTAATAATTTTCCTCATCTTTTCCTACCATTATCCCTAATTCTCATGGTTAATCATTTCCTTTAGCTATCAAAATGATTCACTGCAGATTTTTTGTTTTTTTAGTTATCAAAATCTCTCTCTTCTCCTTCTTCGGTTTATGCCCTTGTTGTTGTATGATCATACCTTTATTATTCAGCTGTAACTTCCCACGATAAATATCTTCGATGCAAGGAAATCTAGAACAACCAATCAACAAATTAAAGCAGAGACTGACTGGAATTATCATTGACTTCGATGGTAGGATCCCCATCTTATATTTATTTTGTCATCAATTATACCACAAATTGCTTCTACTTGTTAAATTACAGTAGACTCTCATCAGTTATACCACGATCTGCTTGAACAAGTAAAATCCAGTGGCCTCGTAAAAGTTGTAGCTGCAGAGTTATATGGGGATTTATACTCAGGCATCATCTCATATCCACCACACCCCCACATGGCACTCCACACAATCTTTCTTCATTTGTTCGTTTCTTATAAAAAAAATAATAATTAAGAAATCAATGGAACGTGTGGATCACGAGCCCACCATATTTTAATAATGACTACCCCATATAATATGCGTGTTGTCTGGATTTCCTACATTGTCACAAAACTTATGAAGCTGTATCTTGTATATGCTCATGCTCGATGGTTATATTAATTTGCAGGGTGGTTGGGCTACGGCATCAATAAAGAAAAAGAAAAAAAACAAACAACGAGGTTGTCTTCATTAGAGACTGATATGTAATGAATGGTCTCAAGGTAGGCGAGCAAGAAACGCCTTGTGTGCGTTCTTGTTTGAAGTGGCTTGTTCCCGAATTTTAAATCCAAAAGAAACAAAAACAAAGGAAAAAAATATCTCTACAAGAACTCCGACTCTAACACGTCTTCAAACCCAAGGAAGCTAGCCAACTAACGAGCTAAACTAGTTTGATCTCTTTCTTTCTTTATGGGCATCCATTAATGAGCATAAATAAATTAGAACTTAAGAATCTTAATGTCATGGATGTAATGGGGATGATTTTTTAACTTCTAGTTTATGATTGCGGCAGGTAAGGATTCCCCTGATCTTTGCCACCAATCACTCTATATTGTATTATATAACCCCTATAGTCCGATAATCTATAGTAAAATGAATTATTATCCTCGAAGATCATGAGACATGCATACCATGAAGATGATGAACCATGTGGGATTCATATATCACAATCAACAATGAATTGGAAGGAAAAAAAAAGACAATTAAAAGGGCATTATATGTACAAGAATGGAGTTGTTTGAAGGATTACGAAGGAGATAACAAGTCATGATAGATGATAGGCTTGTTGGCACGCCACAAAAAAATTATTCCTTTGTACTGCAACTCAATGATACTGTGGCATTGCAGGATGTATGCTACCTGGTGTTCAAGAAAAGCAGGATTAATGGAATGAGCTGCAAATCTTTCCCAGCAGACAAGATCATCTTCATTGACGCGGCACCATCGACGTATTTATTTTCTTCCGGTGGATAATGTACGAGCTAGGAAGACAATTGTGTACTGTGTTATGGGACTACATTATAGTACACCAGTAGAGTACTAGCTAGATGAAGATTCAACTGGAACTGGATTAATTCAAACTAGCTAGCAAGAAGAAAAGTAGCAGAAATGGAAAACTGAATCATGCATAGTAATGATGTGTATAATGCCAAATATAAAGAAAACACACACACACACACACACACATGTATATAATTTAAAGTGTGACATCTCATAATCTAATACTCCTAAAATTCTTGATTATTTCTTGAAAAAGGAGAGAAAAAAAAAGGATGCTGCCATCTAGCCGAAGTAGCGGGGACTGAGGTCAATAACGCAATTATACCCTCCTTACCAAAATCATCACAACCACGACCACCATTAACACATGACAATCAGTAGCCTGCAGCAAAATCTTCTTCATCTATCACCTACTCGTGCCCCATTAATCGCCGAACCTGATTAATGATCCCCTACTCTGAACTCTGAAGGACAAATCCATGAATCAACTGTACCTTCAGCACCTCTTGAAGAAACGTTCTCTAAAACCTTGTCATGGTGAAAACCTGATGAAGAAGCTGATGAGTAATTCAACTTGCAGCTATTAACACGTTTCATATTGCCATAATTCCCGTCCAAAGACCTCAAGTTATGATCTTGACCCCCATCACTCGATAATCTCATCCCTTCTGTTGTTACATGACTTGTTAGCCCACCAAGATGTGCATCATCTCCATCTCCATGGCCCATACCCAATTCCTCAAAGGAAGGTAAAGGAAAACTTGCTTGAGACTTTGCACCTAAACCAGGCACATTAGCTAAAGGTTGAAAAGGAGGAGCAGGAGGCTGTAGAAGTGGATGGATTGAAAGCATTTGATTTTGCATGTTTAGCAGATTTTGAGGTTGTTTGTTTAGGCCTAAATGAGAAGACAGTTGGTAGTTAACAGAACTGGGATTGAAAGTACTAGTTGTGGCTGTGGTAATAGTATTGTTATTGTTAGCAGTAGTACTAGTACTAGCAATATTAGTGCCATCCACAATATCATTGTTAAAAAATGAAGGAGAAGAAGAAGATAAAAGTGGGGTTTGCTGATGATGAACCTTTTGAGCTGAGGGACGTAGAGGGTAAAGTGACCCTATTGGTTCCAAATGACCAGACCTCAATCCCGATCCAGGACCAAAAAGATCGAGCCTACGAGTAAACGATGAGCCTGTAAAGGGTGGTGCTGGGATCCCTGTGAATTCTTGCACCATTTGTCTGAAATTGGACGTGTCTGTCGTGAGAACTGTAGTGGGTGCCCTTCTTGATGCCCTTGTTCTTTTCTTGGGGTTTCTGGCTACCCCATGTGTTTGATCTGACGGTGAAGAAGAGCGCACTCCATTATCATGAACCGATCGCAATTGCATGGATGAAGGTAGAGCTTGACTTGATCCTTGAGCACCCAGAGGTGCCGACTGGCTTGATGATAATGAGTCTGGTAAGTTGATACCAAGCCGAGTGCAACTGTGGTCAGATCTCAGGCCTCGTGAATGAACCATGTCCAGATTTAGCATAGAAGAATTGGGATTTGTGATTGATTGAGATTGAGAGAAAGCATGGAAGAGAGCTGGTGAAGGATCAAAAATAGTGGCTGGTTGGTGGTGTGAAAAAAGAGAAGGATCAAAGTTTTGGCTAGAAGCATTCAAGAAAGCTGGGAGTGACTCTGGTCTTGAGTCATACTCTTCATCACCACCACTAGAGGATTGCATACTGCCACTGTTACCGGAATCCATAACTTACAAAAAGCTGAAACAAAAGAAAGGAAAGAAGATAGTGGTAGTTGCCAAGTTGCAGAGGAGAAAAGATAATCTATTAAAGTACTTAAGGGGATTCTGCAAAAGAGCCCATCAAGTAAATGAAGACTAGTGAGGATTGAACATAGGAAACTTACATATCAGCTTTTGAGAGAGTTTCCCATATCTTTTAAAGCCTCTGAAATGGAGGCAATCTCTCCCTTGTCTTTCACCAACAGCAAAAGTTTAAGTGAAAAGAAAAAAATGCACACAGATATTCTTAAGAGAAAAGGAGCAGAGAAAGAAACAGGGAAAGAAGGGTGAGGAGTAAAGGCTAAAAGGGGGAATACGTGAAGCTATCTAGCTAGTTTTTCTTCTCCTGCTTCAGGGCATGTCTGCGGATTAGGGTTTTTGGAGAAGGAAAGGAGAAAAATGAAGGGAAGAAGGAGGTTATTTAAGCTTTTTTGCTCTAAAAAGAAAAAGACTTGGCAAGAAATAAATGTTTCCACTAAGAAGATCCTCTAGAGAGTGCAGGGTGGGGTCTCCATTGGAGTAGAGAGAGTTGCCGGTGGCTGGCAACGGGTCAAACTCAAAGTGAATGAGAGAGAGAGAGAGAGAGAGAGAGAGGGTTGTAAATGTGAAAGCAAGAAAATGATGTGAATACTGAAATTAATGTTTGGAGGGGAAATACGGGAGAAGATAAAAAGAGCATAAAAGAAAAGGTAACAAGTAGTTTGGTTCTTTCCCTAGCCAAGCTACGTATTTTAATTACGTGAAAAAGGTAGCAAAAATTCAATCCACCGCCCCCCAATTAATCACTATTTGCGAATTCTCTTTTTATGTTCATACTCTACATTAATTAGCATACACTTGCACATAAATATAACAACATTAAATTATTCTTTCGTGTCCAATAGGAGTATTAACAGCATTTTTAATTATTTTTAAAAAGGGGGCCAACGGTCCTTGTTGGTGAAACCATTTATAACACGAATTTTCGTGGATTTCTTTCTGGGAAGATTTGTACTAATCGCCCCCCTTACAACTAAATCTCTCACTAGCTAGGCAATCTCTTCGGCAAGGAAGAGAAGACTTTAATTTTCGACATTGATTTCTTGAAATCTGTAAGCGTGGTATGTTTGATGACACACCAGCGACTTTAAACCAGACCTACCTCAGCCTTTGACCAAGTCAGGTTTCAGGAACCAAATCTAAGTTATAATTGAGCAACATCACAGAATCTCTTAACATCTTCGTCAACATGCGAAAATTAATCAAAGCTTTGGTTCATGTAA
>Ga0325402_1007203_pt1 | contig 10545 bp, 5 predicted proteins | sample PopdelMetagenome_22_FD_207212 | JGI IMG/M metagenome (GOLD analysis project Ga0325402, IMG submission 207212) | Populus deltoides microbial communities from Bellville, Georgia, United States - Xylem-PdKOR-R3 | ecosystem: Host-associated > Plants > Phyllosphere > Stem > Wood/Secondary xylem... | reverse complement strand
TAAAAAATGAGAGATGTGGGGTAATTATCATTGACTAATGTGGGTGAATATCGTTGCCGAAGGACAATATAATTTCTTGATGTTTGAAAAAAAAGGGAAAAAAGCATGCGTAGAGGAGACCAAAGTTCCATGATTAATTATTTTTTACAATGGAAACATAAGAGATTGAATTTTGTTCACTCCCAACATAAGTTTTCTTTTTTAAGTAAAATGAAATGAACAATTTTTTTATACTTAATCATATTTATACCTATTTTGAGGGGTAGAGATCAGGTTTGAGAGTATGGTATGGTGAGGAGTCTGTTTGTTTTTGTGGTTGCTTCTGTATTTTAAGTTAATAACAAAAAACAAATGTTTGATAACGGATGAAAATTTAATTCACATGCGTGGACCTAATAATTCCTGTATTAAAAATGCAGGTATAGTGGGTTTTTCATGATAAATTTTTTTAATATACAATCAATTTAATACATAAAAAGCCATCATCAAAAGCAAGTTTTAATTTTTTTTTTTTTTGCACGGCACTAAAACTCAAACCAAATGGAGATTCAAGACCCATCATCTATAGCAAATTATATATATTAAATTACTACTTTTGCTTTTTTTTTGGATTTTACTTTTTAAAGTGGTTTTTTTATTAAGTATATCTGGTTATTATTTTGAAATAGATAAAAACAAAGATAATATAAATAAATGAAACATGTTCATTGTATCTTATATTTTTTAAAAATAAAAATTACTATGTTTAAAAACATATTTATTTTATTTTATCATCCCTATCTTTTTAACAAATCAAAAAATTGAGAGGGTCGAGGGGTGAGGGTGACAGCTCGTAGTGAACTTGCAAGTGATGAATTCTGTCTACTTTTTCTACAACTGGGGTTAAGGACCGTTACGGCACCGTTTGTCGTTACATAGGAAAATTCCAGGTAACAAAGGCCACTTTTGAAAAAGCAGTTTTTCTCTCCTTTTTATCCCCTCTCAACGGGCAAAAAACGAAGAAAGTCTTGGAAAAAAATCGAAAGAGAAATCAATTGGAGTAAATATTAAAAAATAAATGGAAAAGGCGAACAGTCTTTATCTCTTTATCCTAATTGGAGCCCTCGCAGCAAAGCTGTCATCCATCGAGAATCTCTTACCGTCACCGACCATATTGAGATGATGACTCGAATTTCTTATTCGCTATGCTTTTTTTTTTTTATATATATATTATTGTGGGGTGTTCGGGTCAGCTTAGGCACACCACGACTATTCCCCACGGTCCACTGAGCATCCTGCAAGCCCAGTGAACAGGTAAGGCACCGCGAGGGTGACAGGCGTGCACATAAAAGATCGAACTCGGGACGAAGACGGAACAAGTCACACAATTAACCACTGAGCTAGACCCTCAAGTGCTTCACTATACTTCTTTTAAAGTTAGAGATCAGGTTGAAAGCTTGGTCAAAATAATATTGTTTTATTTTTTATGAACATGTTCATTACAAGGTCGAAGGTTTGGTAATTTTTCCGGAATTATTAATTTTAATTCTTTTTTAAAAGTTAAAATAACACTGATTTGATTTTTTATTGATCCGTTGCTTCAAATTTTTTGCGTGGTAAGATCTCAAGTTAGTTACCTAGACAATTTTGGTAATAATATTTTTTGTCTTTTATATTTATATTATCATATAATTAAAAAAAAAATTATTCTTCACCAATACTCAAACACCTTTTATTATAACAGTATAATAATAAGAGTGCTCTTCAACCATAATGTATTTGAATTTGATATTGGTCGCAAGGTGATTTTTTTATCAAGATATAATTATTTTTTTGTTTTTATTTTTATTAGGTTGTCCTGACTATGGAGCTATGGTTGTGGGTACAGGTGATTATTTTTGGTTTGATTTAGTTTTTATAAAAAAATATAACCAAATCAGATTTTTTTAATAAAAAAATCAAAACCGAAACCAAACCGAACCGATCAAACCGACCGGTTTTGGTTCGGTTTTTTAGGACAAAAACCGGTTCAAACCTGTTTGGCTCGGTTTTTTTCCGGTTTGACTCGGTTTTTTCCCCTTTTTTCGGTTCGAGCTCAGTTTGATTTTTTTAGTTTTAGGCTTATAAAACTGAAACCAAACCGGTTGGTTTTTTCAAAATGTTAATCGGTTTTTTTTCACGATTCAGTTTTTTCTGTTATTTTTTTTGGATTTCTCGGTTTAATCGGTTTTTCAGTTTTTTTCTCACTCCTAGTTGTGGGGTTAATAGGTTAATCCGGGCTGACTTGGGTTTTTTTGTTGTTTTTTTAATTATTTTTTTGTTTTCGTCATTCAACATTGAGTTGTTTAATAATTGAGTTTCGTGATTTTATTCAATTTACTTTCAAACATGGTTACCCTACACATTATGATTGAGTTAAATATTTTAGATCTTGATTTGAGTATGGTTTGATCAAGTTTTTTTAACTTTTTATTTATTTGTATTTTCTTTTAAAAAAAAGCCCACAGCCATAGAGTTTGCGAGTTAATCTAGTTAACCAAGGTCTATTTTTATTATTTTTTTTAAATTATTTTTTCTCATTTTTTCCAATAAAATATTGGATTGTTTGGCTACATGGATGGCTCAAGTTGAGTTATTATTATATTTATTTATATTATTTAAATTATGAAGAAATACCCCGAGTCTCAAATTTTTTTTCCTTGGCAATTTTTTAGCCACAAATCTACTATCCTTGTAATCTCCGACAATGTCCATGCCGGAGCCCCATTAACTCGGTTGCTCTTGTTGGTTTGTGCCTGAAGTGGTTGGCTCTGGAACAGAACAATTAAACCTCCAGTCTTGAATTGACAGGTTCCTAAGAAATTCCTTCCTCTCTCTTTACGGGCTTAAAAGGTTGCTTTCTATAAACACCATCGCTTTCTACTGTATATTATAGATTTTGCTGTTTATTTATAAAAATCCCTTAGAGCAGATTGGAGAACAACATCATTCTGTAAGAAGGTGGATTGCAAATTTGGATTGGAATCTGAGTTTGAAAATAGATAACTATGAAGAAAATTATCCAAAAAATGCGTACATGATATGAATTTTTTTTTTATATTAAAAATCAACTTAAAATTCTACCCATGAAAAATATACCTCTAACGTTGTCGCGTCTTCTTTTTCATTTATTATTCGATATATCTCGAGAGTGTTAGCTATTATAGAAACTGTGTGCAAGGAGACAACCAGGGGCTGAAACCAAGCTGGTGCTTCACTGAGTTGATTTTTATACAGAGTCTCCATGTACAAAAAGATTCTTGAATAACAAAAGTAGGGCCATTTTGATGCAAAAGGGGACCATCACTCTCTGGTTGGTAGGGCATTGCTCCGGGACTGGCTCATTTAGCTGCCGTAGAGAGCACACCGGTCACAACCACCAGGCGACCACGAGTCCTTGTCACTTTCTTCATAGCTCGATGGTAACACCATTACCTGAATCTTATAGCCATCAATCGCATTCTTAATGAAAGCTTGTTCTACCTTATTTTTGATTTGACATAACCTGATAATCTTAAGAGGTTAACGATCCCTTTTGCTAGATGCGATGCAACCCATTTACATGATGGCTAGAACTAAAGAAACAACAGGTCCACAAGAACTAGCAAAAAATATTATGGTTTTTAAGAAATTTTCTCTGGGAACTTCGCTTCTGATAACATGAATATGTTCTTTTGAAATGGAAATACTCAAGATTATTAAGAGTTGATTGTTTGTTCTTTGGGACCATGCATCCATATACTTCCATGTTAAAGTTTGAAAATATGAAAAGTGATTGGAATTGGGACTTGGGACCCAGAGGAAATGTGTGAAACGATAGTGTAATTTAGCTCAAGGCTGCTGCTGCTGCTGACATGACTGACCGCATCTTGCATCTTTCTTCCATGTAATGAGTACACAAGGTCATTTGCTAGAGCAATTGCCGCTGCACTGCGTCGTTTGTAGACCATAACTGCCGGGGGCTGGGTCGGAGTACTAACATGGAAAAAAAAAGTATTAAAATAATATTATTTTACTTTTTTTAAAAAGAAAAATTCATTGACGTTGATTCAATTCATTTTAGAAGGTTTTGTAAAGTTAATCAAATCACTAAAAATCTAGTGATATTCACTATATTTAACTTGATATTCAATTTCAATTAAATTTTGAATTGTAAGTTTTCTAAATCATTTACTGGAACTAAACTGAATTTAACAAACATAGCGCGCTTCCATCTCGTTGACACAATGCATTATTGTCACATTATACAAAGCCTGCATCCATCCTTGGTTTGAATATGGGATTTTGAGGGATGAACAAGAAAAAAAAGTGCTGTAATTTGTAGTTTGGAAGTTACTTCTTACATCAATAACAGGAGTTACCACCCTCGTGGTCAAATGAATATATTACCCTTTTATTACAAGGAATAAAGATTACAAGGAATAAAATCTTTATTAATTTTCTGATCTGTAATAAAAATGAAAGTCCAGAAATTAAACCACTGGAGTATCTCATGGAGGCCAATCAACAATTAAAAGCAACCAATTGAAGAGAAGGTGGTTTTGAGAAGGTACAGACAGCACGATGATCTCTTCCCTTGCAATTTCATTTGGTTTCAAACTGTTTAGAATGCTAGAAGTGATAACAATCCTGCCAGACTGATCTGTTAATGAATTTTCTGATCTATAATTAAAAAGATATTATTTTATTTTATTTTAAATTCTAGTGTTGATCCAACATTTGAACAGAGTTTAACTTAGTTGACCAAGTGATTTAAAACCTAATCAACTTAGTTGATCTATATATATATATATATATAGATCAACTAAGTTGATTAGGTTTTAAATCACTTGGTCAACTAAGTTAAACTCTGTTCAAATGTTGGATCAACACTAGAATTTAAAATAAAATAAAATAATATCTTTTTAATTATAGATCAGAAAATTCATTAACAGATCAGTCTGGCAGGATTGTTATCACTTCTAGCATTCTAAACAGTTTGAAACCAAATGAAATTGCAAGGGAAGAGATCATCGTGCTGTCTGTACCTTCTCAAAACCACCTTCTCTTCAATTGGTTGCTTTTAATTGTTGATTGGCCTCCATGAGATACTCCAGTGGTTTAATTTCTGGACTTTCATTTTTATTACAGATCAGAAAATTAATAAAGATTTTATTCCTTGTAATCTTTATTCCTTGTAATAAAAGGGTAATATATTCATTTGACCACGAGGGTGGTAACTCCTGTTATTGATGTAAGAAGTAACTTCCAAACTACAAATTACAGCACTTTTTTTTCTTGTTCATCCCTCAAAATCCCATATTCAAACCAAGGATGGATGCAGGCTTTGTATAATGTGACAATAATGCATTGTGTCAACGAGATGGAAGCGCGCTATGTTTGTTAAATTCAGTTTAGTTCCAGTAAATGATTTAGAAAACTTACAATTCAAAATTTAATTGAAATTGAATATCAAGTTAAATATAGTGAATATCACTAGATTTTTAGTGATTTGATTAACTTTACAAAACCTTCTAAAATGAATTGAATCAACGTCAATGAATTTTTCTTTTTAAAAAAAGTAAAATAATATTATTTTAATACTTTTTTTTTCCATGTTAGTACTCCGACCCAGCCCCCGGCAGTTATGGTCTACAAACGACGCAGTGCAGCGGCAATTGCTCTAGCAAATGACCTTGTGTACTCATTACATGGAAGAAAGATGCAAGATGCGGTCAGTCATGTCAGCAGCAGCAGCAGCCTTGAGCTAAATTACACTATCGTTTCACACATTTCCTCTGGGTCCCAAGTCCCAATTCCAATCACTTTTCATATTTTCAAACTTTAACATGGAAGTATATGGATGCATGGTCCCAAAGAACAAACAATCAACTCTTAATAATCTTGAGTATTTCCATTTCAAAAGAACATATTCATGTTATCAGAAGCGAAGTTCCCAGAGAAAATTTCTTAAAAACCATAATATTTTTTGCTAGTTCTTGTGGACCTGTTGTTTCTTTAGTTCTAGCCATCATGTAAATGGGTTGCATCGCATCTAGCAAAAGGGATCGTTAACCTCTTAAGATTATCAGGTTATGTCAAATCAAAAATAAGGTAGAACAAGCTTTCATTAAGAATGCGATTGATGGCTATAAGATTCAGGTAATGGTGTTACCATCGAGCTATGAAGAAAGTGACAAGGACTCGTGGTCGCCTGGTGGTTGTGACCGGTGTGCTCTCTACGGCAGCTAAATGAGCCAGTCCCGGAGCAATGCCCTACCAACCAGAGAGTGATGGTCCCCTTTTGCATCAAAATGGCCCTACTTTTGTTATTCAAGAATCTTTTTGTACATGGAGACTCTGTATAAAAATCAACTCAGTGAAGCACCAGCTTGGTTTCAGCCCCTGGTTGTCTCCTTGCACACAGTTTCTATAATAGCTAACACTCTCGAGATATATCGAATAATAAATGAAAAAGAAGACGCGACAACGTTAGAGGTATATTTTTCATGGGTAGAATTTTAAGTTGATTTTTAATATAAAAAAAAAATTCATATCATGTACGCATTTTTTGGATAATTTTCTTCATAGTTATCTATTTTCAAACTCAGATTCCAATCCAAATTTGCAATCCACCTTCTTACAGAATGATGTTGTTCTCCAATCTGCTCTAAGGGATTTTTATAAATAAACAGCAAAATCTATAATATACAGTAGAAAGCGATGGTGTTTATAGAAAGCAACCTTTTAAGCCCGTAAAGAGAGAGGAAGGAATTTCTTAGGAACCTGTCAATTCAAGACTGGAGGTTTAATTGTTCTGTTCCAGAGCCAACCACTTCAGGCACAAACCAACAAGAGCAACCGAGTTAATGGGGCTCCGGCATGGACATTGTCGGAGATTACAAGGATAGTAGATTTGTGGCTAAAAAATTGCCAAGGAAAAAAAATTTGAGACTCGGGGTATTTCTTCATAATTTAAATAATATAAATAAATATAATAATAACTCAACTTGAGCCATCCATGTAGCCAAACAATCCAATATTTTATTGGAAAAAATGAGAAAAAATAATTTAAAAAAAATAATAAAAATAGACCTTGGTTAACTAGATTAACTCGCAAACTCTATGGCTGTGGGCTTTTTTTTAAAAGAAAATACAAATAAATAAAAAGTTAAAAAAACTTGATCAAACCATACTCAAATCAAGATCTAAAATATTTAACTCAATCATAATGTGTAGGGTAACCATGTTTGAAAGTAAATTGAATAAAATCACGAAACTCAATTATTAAACAACTCAATGTTGAATGACGAAAACAAAAAAATAATTAAAAAAACAACAAAAAAACCCAAGTCAGCCCGGATTAACCTATTAACCCCACAACTAGGAGTGAGAAAAAAACTGAAAAACCGATTAAACCGAGAAATCCAAAAAAAATAACAGAAAAAACTGAATCGTGAAAAAAAACCGATTAACATTTTGAAAAAACCAACCGGTTTGGTTTCAGTTTTATAAGCCTAAAACTAAAAAAATCAAACTGAGCTCGAACCGAAAAAAGGGGAAAAAACCGAGTCAAACCGGAAAAAAACCGAGCCAAACAGGTTTGAACCGGTTTTTGTCCTAAAAAACCGAACCAAAACCGGTCGGTTTGATCGGTTCGGTTTGGTTTCGGTTTTGATTTTTTTATTAAAAAAATCTGATTTGGTTATATTTTTTTATAAAAACTAAATCAAACCAAAAATAATCACCTGTACCCACAACCATAGCTCCATAGTCAGGACAACCTAATAAAAATAAAAACAAAAAAATAATTATATCTTGATAAAAAAATCACCTTGCGACCAATATCAAATTCAAATACATTATGGTTGAAGAGCACTCTTATTATTATACTGTTATAATAAAAGGTGTTTGAGTATTGGTGAAGAATAATTTTTTTTTTAATTATATGATAATATAAATATAAAAGACAAAAAATATTATTACCAAAATTGTCTAGGTAACTAACTTGAGATCTTACCACGCAAAAAATTTGAAGCAACGGATCAATAAAAAATCAAATCAGTGTTATTTTAACTTTTAAAAAAGAATTAAAATTAATAATTCCGGAAAAATTACCAAACCTTCGACCTTGTAATGAACATGTTCATAAAAAATAAAACAATATTATTTTGACCAAGCTTTCAACCTGATCTCTAACTTTAAAAGAAGTATAGTGAAGCACTTGAGGGTCTAGCTCAGTGGTTAATTGTGTGACTTGTTCCGTCTTCGTCCCGAGTTCGATCTTTTATGTGCACGCCTGTCACCCTCGCGGTGCCTTACCTGTTCACTGGGCTTGCAGGATGCTCAGTGGACCGTGGGGAATAGTCGTGGTGTGCCTAAGCTGACCCGAACACCCCACAATAATATATATATAAAAAAAAAAAAGCATAGCGAATAAGAAATTCGAGTCATCATCTCAATATGGTCGGTGACGGTAAGAGATTCTCGATGGATGACAGCTTTGCTGCGAGGGCTCCAATTAGGATAAAGAGATAAAGACTGTTCGCCTTTTCCATTTATTTTTTAATATTTACTCCAATTGATTTCTCTTTCGATTTTTTTCCAAGACTTTCTTCGTTTTTTGCCCGTTGAGAGGGGATAAAAAGGAGAGAAAAACTGCTTTTTCAAAAGTGGCCTTTGTTACCTGGAATTTTCCTATGTAACGACAAACGGTGCCGTAACGGTCCTTAACCCCAGTTGTAGAAAAAGTAGACAGAATTCATCACTTGCAAGTTCACTACGAGCTGTCACCCTCACCCCTCGACCCTCTCAATTTTTTGATTTGTTAAAAAGATAGGGATGATAAAATAAAATAAATATGTTTTTAAACATAGTAATTTTTATTTTTAAAAAATATAAGATACAATGAACATGTTTCATTTATTTATATTATCTTTGTTTTTATCTATTTCAAAATAATAACCAGATATACTTAATAAAAAAACCACTTTAAAAAGTAAAATCCAAAAAAAAAGCAAAAGTAGTAATTTAATATATATAATTTGCTATAGATGATGGGTCTTGAATCTCCATTTGGTTTGAGTTTTAGTGCCGTGCAAAAAAAAAAAAAATTAAAACTTGCTTTTGATGATGGCTTTTTATGTATTAAATTGATTGTATATTAAAAAAATTTATCATGAAAAACCCACTATACCTGCATTTTTAATACAGGAATTATTAGGTCCACGCATGTGAATTAAATTTTCATCCGTTATCAAACATTTGTTTTTTGTTATTAACTTAAAATACAGAAGCAACCACAAAAACAAACAGACTCCTCACCATACCATACTCTCAAACCTGATCTCTACCCCTCAAAATAGGTATAAATATGATTAAGTATAAAAAAATTGTTCATTTCATTTTACTTAAAAAAGAAAACTTATGTTGGGAGTGAACAAAATTCAATCTCTTATGTTTCCATTGTAAAAAATAATTAATCATGGAACTTTGGTCTCCTCTACGCATGCTTTTTTCCCTTTTTTTTCAAACATCAAGAAATTATATTGTCCTTCGGCAACGATATTCACCCACATTAGTCAATGATAATTACCCCACATCTCTCATTTTTTATGTGCTTTGTCTAGGAATACCAAGGCAAAGAAGAAAATTGGTACCATCGGGTTGCTGGCATGGAGATGCTCCCTTGAATTATTTTTTGTTTGATTGCTATAGCTTCTGTAGTTTCATTTTGACGATGATACCACTCCCTTGTAAATTTGTTTCTGGTGTCATTTTCGGGAGGGGGGGTGTGGTATGCATCGAAGTATGATTTTATCAGTGTTTTAATTTGGGTTTTTGGAGTTATTCGATAAGTCGTGTGCTTTCTATAGTATTATTATTATTATTCTGTAGGATTCTAGCTCAAAAGAAAGTTGCGAGGAACTATTTTATGGTGAATAAACCTGTTTGAAAGTATATCATTTGTTTGAAATCTTGACACCAACAAAAAAAGAGATTTAATCTTCAAGTACAGAGTTAATTAAATAATAGTTATTAAATCCAGTGTTCTTAATTTGTGAGATGAATTTATTAGAAAATAATATAAACTATATTCTAGGCATAGTTTTGAAATCCGGTTCGGCCCGGCGGGTCGATCCAGGGCTGGAACCGGGCCAGGTTGATGAAAAAATAGAAAAAGTCATGACCCGGCGGGTTGACCCGGTGACCCGGTTGACTCGGCAAAACCCGGTTGCAACCCGTTGACTTTTTTTTATTAAAACGACACCGTTTTGAATTTTTTTTAAATATGGATTGACCCGGTCAACCCGGTCAAAACCTGGAACCCAGGTCTTAGATCGGGCCGGGTTTAAAAACTATGATTTTAGGATCTTATCTAACAGTTTAACCTATTGAGTTAAATTAATTTTTTGACATGTTATCACTTGAGGCTAACTAAATCCATATTTTAGTTAAATTAAATAAAATATTAATATAGTAAAATCTAATTAACTCAACTAGGTTTTTAATAATATGGTATAACCTTGTCAGGTTAATATCAATGAA
>Ga0325402_1007200_pt1 | contig 10546 bp, 2 predicted proteins | sample PopdelMetagenome_22_FD_207212 | JGI IMG/M metagenome (GOLD analysis project Ga0325402, IMG submission 207212) | Populus deltoides microbial communities from Bellville, Georgia, United States - Xylem-PdKOR-R3 | ecosystem: Host-associated > Plants > Phyllosphere > Stem > Wood/Secondary xylem... | reverse complement strand
CCCCCACATTTATCTTTTCGTATAACTATTCTGCTCCTTTCCTTTTTGTTTATTTTCACCAAAAATTATCTTCAAACTCATACCCCTACCATGGAAGCTATAGCGGTTGAGATTGGAAAAGCATTTCTCAATAGCGCTGTTGATATTTTGATCAAAGAGTTTGGTTCTCCACTGGTTCAGGGCTTCTTCAAACGCCGAAAGCTCGATAAGGAACTGCTGGAGAAGTTGACGGAAACACTGAACGCTGTGAATGGCCTGTTGATCGACGCTGAGGAGAAGCAGATCACTGTGGACGCTGTGAAGAACTGGCTTGATGATATTAGAGATGCTGTCTATGAAGCTGAAGACTTGTTGGACGAAATTAATTATGAAGCTGGATCATCAGATCAGGTGGAAGCTGGATCATCAGATCAGGTGGAAGCTGGATCTCAAACTCGCACTGCTCAGATGCGAAACCTTTTGTTCTGCTGTATTTCTCCTTTTAGCAAGAATCTGGAGAAGGAAGAGTTAGCAGAAAACTTGAAAAAGATTTTCGAGAGGCTGGAACGATTGGAGAGAAAAGCTACTACCCTACATCTAATAACGCGTGTTGGAGTAAGAAGATCTTACGATCCTCAATCACGCTCTTTGCCAACAACTTCTTGTCTTGGTGGTTCTCCTGTTTATGTTAGGCATGATGCGAAGCAGGCCATAACGGACCTTCTGCTATCAGATGATGCAAAAATGAAAGACTTAGAGGTGATTCCCATAGTCGGTATGGGTGGGATTGGTAAAACAACACTTGCAAAGTTAGTCTGCAATGATGGAGCAGTACGAAAATGGTTTGATTTGAAAACATGGGCCCATGTTTCACAAGTGTTCGATGCTCTCAAGCTAACAAAAGATATTCTAAAGGGGGTTGGTTTATCAGACTGTGATACCATGACTGCTGATCAGATTCACTGGGAACTCAAGAGGAAGGTTACGGGAAAGAAATTATTGCTTGTCTTAGATGATGTTTGGAGTGATGATCAAGCTGAGTGGGACTTTTTGCTCACACCTCTGCAGTCTGGGGCGCGAGGAAGTAAGATCGTGGTTACAACACGCAACAAAAATATAATGTCAGCCTTGCAAAATGTTTCACCTTATCCTTTGCAACGAATGAGCGACGATGATTGCTGGTCATTGTTTTCAGGATATGCATTTGGAGGAGAATATCGCAATGCACGCTCACAGTTTGAAGAAACATTCCGTTCAGAAATATTGAGAAAGTGTGATGGCTTACCTTTAGCTGCAAGATCACTCGGGAGTCTCCTGAAGTCCCAAACAGATGTCAAGGAGTGGACAGAGATATTGAAGAGCAATGTATGGAATCAGCATCGTACAGACGTTCTTCCTGCTCTAAGAGTAAGTTATGATCATTTGCCATCATATCTAAAACGATGCTTTGCTTACAGTGCAATTCTTCCTAAGGGTCATGTATTTACAAAAGAAGAACTAGTCCTTTTGTGGATGGCTGAAGGTTTTATAGTCCACCATGATGGAAGTATGGAGATGAAATTAGGATACGAGTATTTTCAAGATCTTGTATCGAGGTCGTTCTTTGAACAAATTGATGACCATTTTCCAAATTTTATCATGCATGACCTCACAAATGACTTGGCAAAACTTGTGTGTGGAGATTTTTCCTTTAGTTTGGATGATGATGATCATAATGATTTACGTGTGCTTTCTAGCAAGACTCGTTATCTATCATGTGCAATAACAAGATATAAAGACCTAAAGAGACGCAGCGGCATTGATGAAGTTCAAAATTTGCGCACTTTTATGTCAATGTCAAAGAGGGGGTGGTCTAATGGAGGCTTTAATAGCGAGGAAATTCATAATTTGTTGCCAAGATTCAAGCGTCTGCGAGTGTTATCTTTGTCCGGGTATGATAATGTAGGTCAACTGCTGGATTCAATTGGCAACTTGAAGCATCTACGGTTTCTAAATCTCTCCAGAACATCAATGGACAGGCTGCCTGAAGTGCTTTGTGCCTCGTACAATTTGCAAACATTAATCTTGTGTGGGTGCAAAAATCTTGTTGGGCTCCCGACCAAAATGATGACGTTAACAAACTTGTATCATCTCAATATTACAGAAACAAGATTGCAAGAGATGCCACCACAGATAGGAAAGCTGAGAAGGCTCCAATTGCTGACTGATTTTTTTGTGGGTACGCATGAATCGTCCAACATCAAGGAGTTGGGAGAGCTCGAATATTTGGAGGGAGAACTTCGTATATGGAACCTTCAAAATGTTCTTGATGCTCAAGATGCTTCGGATGCAAATTTGGGGGGCAAGAGGAACCTTAAAGCATTAAGCTTGGTATGGAGTGTTGGTACTGGTAATCCACCGCATGAACAAGGCATCCTTGAGCGATTACAACCTCATAAGGATGTTGAAAAACTATCTATTGCCGGTTATGGAGGTGAAATACTTCCAAAATGGGTAGGAGACTCTAATTTCTCAAAACTTGTATCTTTGAGCCTCGATGGATTTAAATGCTGCCGCTACTTACCATCACTTGGTCAACTATCGTCTCTAAGAACACTCTTGATCAAAGCATGGTATGGAGTTGAGGGTATCGGTCATGAGTTCTATGGAAGGTGCATTTCCACGAATAATCCCTTCGAATCCCTTCGAATCTTAATTTTTGAAAGGATGCAGCAATGGCACGAATGGATACCATATGCTGACGGCAAAGCTTTCCCTCGCCTCGAAGTGCTACAGATAAGAGAATGTCCCAAGCTAAGAGGAGCCCTGCCCTGCCACCTTCCTTCTTTAATGGAACTCGAGATCAAAGAATGCCCGCAGCTTGTGCTTTCACTTCCAAGCTCTCCAACCATTAATAAAATGATGTTATCGAATGACTCTGCAGTGGTGAAGCTAGAGAAACTGACTTCTGGGTACAGTCTCAAACTTTTCTCATTCCAAGCCTTACATTCCCTACCGAAGGAAATGAAGAAATTGGGTTGTGATTCCGCTACTTTACTAAACATTGATATCGTTGGTGTTTCAATCAAGTGGCTCCCACTACCGTTCTTCCCCAGGTTAAAGCAACTTAACATCGGGATATGCTCAGACCTCGAATCTCTCTGTGTAAAAGAGGAACCTTGCAGCAATTCTGAATCTACCTGTAGTTCCTTGATGTGTCAGAGCCCACATTTGGAAAAACTCTCATTACATGATTGCCCAAAACTGAAATCAATCCATTGCTCCTCCCCTTCCCTGGTGAAACTCAAAATATATCGCTGTGATGAAATTGAGTCATTTCCGGGACTTTCTTTGTCCTCCAAGCTAGAATCACTTAAGATCCAAGGGTGCAAAAAACTGCTTGCTGGCCGGGAGCAATGGAATTTGCAAAGATTCCCTTCTCTTTCTCGCTTCTGTTTCGGTGCATGTGAAGAAGTGAAATCCTTCCCTGAGGAAGGTATGCTCCTACCCCCAACCCTCACCTCTCTTGGAATCCGTAGACTTCGGAACTTGAAATCTCTGGACTGCAAAAGGCTTCAGCACCTCACTTCCTTGAGAGAATTGATCATCAAGTACTGCTCAAAGCTCCAACCTATTCCAGAAGGGAGCCTGTCCTCTTCAGTTGCTGTACATACCACGTCCTGTCCCTTGATGGAGTAAAGATTGCTCCACTGCTGGATCAATTGAACAAAACAGTCTCTCCTTCTTATATCTCATCCATCCAACTTGAAAGAGGTATTACAATTGAAATGTTACCTTTTAAGTTCTTGATAACAATTCCAGGGAAAGGCCTTTCATGCTATGTTATTAATTCCTTGTGTATTCTTGGTAGGATTTTGTTCAAAATTTTCTTCTACTACACAAATTTGATCCTTCCAAGCTGTTCTTACTTCGAACCTAATCCGTTTCTGGTTGCCAACTACAAGAGCAACAGAATTGGAACGTTTATGTCAAGGTAAATTACACTGATCAGTAGCATTTATATTCAATAAAAACACTTAGTATTGACTTGATTAGGATTATCATATTTCCACATAATAGGCAACTCTTAACAATTATTCTGTTATGCCAAACATTTTGGTGGTTCCTGCAAAATCAGTTCAAACATGCTTTTCTTTGCTTGTTTCACAGTAGCCGCTAATGAAATTTCTGAGGTCAGTGTTGTGCGGATTTTCTGATTATTTCTTACTGATTTAAGAATCAAAATTCCATTCCTGCTTTAAGGGTCTCAATTACGTTTAACAGATAGTGTAGTGAATGTGAAAATTTGCGGCACTGAGTTGTTTTTTTATTTTTATCTTGTCTTTCAGGATCATGAATGAAAGTTCAAAGTTCTTCAAGCATATTTCTGTTGAAGCAAAGTAATCCTTACCGCACTGCCTTCATGTTCTGTGTGAGCTGCAAGTTGGCATCTCTTCTTGGCAGTATTTTGTGTTCTGCGTGTCATACTTGACCCTGGACTTTTCTCCATTTCTTTTTTTAATATAGCTTGTAATGTACATGATCAATTTAGCAATACCCTGAATTCTGAAAGACTATTTTTGCACCTAGATATTGAACTGCTTTATGATTCCTAGTCTTTATCCAGAATAAAAAATTTCCAAATGCTTATGTACTCTCTGGAATCATTTCCATCAGGATTCTGATTTTTGGCAGGCTGCAAAAATGTTCGATCTTGATTATAATCCTTCAGGCCTTTTGCTTTTATATCCTGCAATGACTATATTTCTGATCCTCTCACTGTTTATCAAATGAATATACTTCCAAAAACAGAGCTGGGTTTTTATCCAACCATTTAAAAGATTTAGAATATCTTACCAGCAAGACGAAGCTGAAATTATGAAAGCAGGTATGGTTTTGATTTCTTAAATTTTGTTTTCCTCGTACACTCCACCTTCACTCGTAATCCTACTCCCTCTGCCCTCCCTCTTGCTCAATAATGGCCACACTTCCACCCCTGAATCCCAAATGGTCCCTCTGAAAAATGGCCACTCCCATTCTTAGACTATCTGAATGTTCCTAGAATCAGAATACTTAGGTCTTGTGATGGTTTGCTTCTCTGCTATTCCCCCTGTCTGAGGAAGCCAGGTGACCAAAGGTGGAAAGAATTCATGACTGATAAGAAGTTTATAGAAGCTCTGTAGTTACCGATGTGCTGGGGAGATCTGCATTGGGGAGTCACTAAGGCTCACACCCGGGTTGCACACGTGAGAGCTTACTGTTACGAACCTTGGTTTTGGAAAGAAGTGGTTGCAGCAAAAGATACATTTCAGCGTTGTGATTTGCATTCAAAACCTAATTATGAAAGGGGTAATGCCAATGAATACTTTGAGACCCTCATTAGCGTTTGAGCACAGCACTTTGTAAGCTAGGTACATATTCTGCTTTCAAGTTGATTATTTTTTTCGTAACATCTGCAGCATTGGGATTTATATATGTTTCTATGTGCAGAAGCCAATGCTCTAATGGATAGGAGCAGTTTAGGCTGTCTTGATCTAGAGAAAAGGTGTATTCCCTTGTTTTTTTCATTCAGTACCTGCCCTGTCCACTTCAAAGACCAGCCGGTGGATCGTGTTTCTTCGCCTTTCTTTTTTGCTATTGCATTTTAACTATGTGGAGTACACTGAACATTATGTAGGTCCTGGTTTTCAAAGGCTACGTGGCCCTTTTTAGCAGAGGAGATACATTTCGCACTCTATGGTCTATATGTTCTGCAGCTTGGTAGTTGGTGATATATTTTTTAAACCTGGTTGGGCGAGTTAACCTGGTAATTTAGCAAGATTTGATTAAAAATCTGATTATAATATGTTGATCTTTTTATTAAAATAATATTATTTTAATTTTTAAAAAAATAATTGATTCTAACAATCTGATAACCTGTTAAAACTCGAAACGCAAGTCTTAAATTGAGCCGACTACTGGACCGGGTATAAAAGCTATAGTTGGTGCTCAAGCCTTCACTGGCTATTTGAGATTATGTTCATATTTTCTCAATCATAATTAACATGGACGAGAGCAAGGGTTTTTTACATGTAAAAAACCCTCAATAATTATGAATACCATAATTATAAAATTATTTTTAAAATACTTAATTTTTATTCATCATTATTTTTGCTAAGAAACTATTACAATTCTTTATATATAAAAAAAACTAAAATAAAACCTATTAAATAAAAAAAGAATATTCCCTTCAAATAAAAAATAAACATCATCATAAAAAAAATGAATTAAATTAAAAAATATTTATTTTTCTAAAAAAACTCCTACATCAATATATTGATCAAGTACCTTTTAATTGGTTTCTCTTTTATTGCCAGAAAGCTAGAATTCACTATGGAATCTCACTTGCACTTCCTACTAGTTTTGCTCTTCAAACTGACTGAATTTTGTGTAAGGGCCTACTCAACTGGTAGTTTTTTTCTAAAACTATGGATTCAAAATATGAGTACAGGCAAAAGTTAGCAGTTCACGTGTAAGAGCAACGTTAATTGTCAAATTATTCTACATGTTGCTTTGTCTCAACACCTCATCCCCGTTAACCTTCCTTTTGGGTGCATTTCTAGGTCAAATAAGTGTGCCGCCACTCATATCGCGTCGACTCTAAAAGTATTTAAAATTAATAAAAAATATAAATTTTTGGTATTTTAATTTTTTTTTATGGGAAAATATTTTGTTTAAATAATAATCTAGTATTCTGATCAACCAAAATTTTATAATATAGAATTGATTATATAAAAATAAAAATATTATTATTCCTTAAATATTTTAATTGAGACAGAATGCATTATTAATTTTATTTTAAATTACTAAAATTTTATTGGTTTATATTATAATTATTTACTTATAATATTTTTAATTATAGCATCAGTAAATATTTAATTATTGATACTTTAACTTTAATATTGATAAATATTAATTATCTCAAAAAATATATGATATTTCTGATTATAATATTAATAAATAAACCAATAAATGATCTTAAAATTAATACATGTATTTTTTTAAAAAAATATATCGTATACTAAATTTAAATTTCATATTAAAAATTCACAAATGAGTTATACAGTGAAGCATCTAATTCACACGTGTTGCTACAGTGTTCACGAGAATTAAAATTCACTTGGAACAGTGCGATGTTAATTATTTGAAGAATGAAGCAAAGCGGGAGGAGAAAAGGAATTGCTTACCTGGACTGCTGGAGACGGTGAAGACGATCGTGAAGTTGATTCTGTTCTCTGTGTTTTCTTCTTGCGTTTTCCTTGTCTTTCTATCTGAGTTTCTTCCTTTGCTTCTGGCTTTGTTCGTCGTCCCCCTGTTTTTCTCGTTCTCCTTCCTCTGGTCCTCTCGTTTTTGTTCTTCTTCTGTCAGCCCCCTGTTCCCCCTTTTTTGTATTCTTTCTCCCTGTATGTTTCTGTGTATTTTTTTTTGGTTTTCGGTCCCTCTCTGTTTCGTTTTTCTCCTGTGAAAGCTCTCCCTTGTTCTGGGTCTCTTCTCCTTTCTCTGGTTCTGTTCTTCTTCTCCGTTTTTTCTGTTCCTTTTTTTTAGTCCTCCCCCCCCCTTCCCTGTTTGACCTTATCTGGCTTTTTAAAGCCAGATAATGGCCACCTCCTGTTAATGTGTTCGTGCCTCACGATCGTGAGGCACGAACACCTCTGTTTCTTTGAGAAGAAACAGGGGAATAACAGTCCTGCTTTTTCAGGACTGTTCAAAGTGGCTCTTGGAGGTTAATGCAGCTGAGGAGACGTGGGGGACGTGATTGAAAACGGTTTTGGTTTTCCTGTTGAATCGGTCTCTGGTCTGGACGTGAAGGAGGCGATGAACAGTGGTTCAAAACGGCGCCGTTTGGGATGCACTTGACAAATTGTATTTTGGTCACTAACGTTTTCACATTTTGTAATCAATCCCTTTATTCAGGAAATTATTTCTTTTGTTTTAAATTTTACCCGTGGATTAATTACAATTAAAACCCTGTATTATGATGCAATTTACAACACAATCCTTGGTTTCTGGATTATTCAATTTGATCCTTAATTAACTCTTTAATTCTTTCAAAATTATCCTGGAAAAATCAATTAAAACCCCTAAAGTACCCCCGTCATTTCACTTTGGTCTTTGGACTTTAATTTCTTGCAATTTGTCCTCCAATCAGCCCAAAACTTTAGTATTTCTTCAATTAAACCCCTGATTTCATTAATTAATCAAATCAAAGTTTAATTAAGTTCCAAAACTTATTGATTCTTTAATTAAGCTCTTGATTTCATTAATTAAACTAATTCAAAGTTTAATTAAGTCCCTAAACTTATTAATTCTTTTAATTTCTGACCAATTGACTCCTGAATTTAATAATTTCATCCTCAAATTTTTAATTTGTGTTGTTTTAACCGAATTTTCAAATTATTGTTTTATTAAAGATTCAAAAATTAGGTTATAACAAGTGTAATTCAATAGAAATCATGAGCCTAAGCATTAGGTGGGAAAGAAGAAATCACATTTAGGATTCTGGCTTGAAGAGTGTTGTCTTAATGAGAGGCACTTTGCATTGACAACTCGTAGGGAAGTGTAGACTAGGGAGGGGACTGGGTTTATAGTGTGTCTGAGAATATTGTTGTAGTTTAAAATGTTTTTTATTTAAAAATGTATTAAAATCTGTTCCAAATTCTCCAGCTCATCTTACAGGCTCTCCTCACTGTTCACCATCCCCCAATGAGGTATGCTCAAATGTATGCAGTAATTGTTTTTGCATCTGAATATTGCTTGCTTCTTTCCTGTTGCTGACAACAGTATTCTATCGGCAGGTTTCTAGAAAATCATACGAGAAGCTGAGAAGGCCTGATGGCATATAGTGTCTGTTCCATATGGGCTGTCGGAGCTGGGATTTGTCTATGAAAAGGGGCACAAAAAAGGCCTCTCTGTAATGGGATTATTTTGTGCTTCTCTATCATTTCTTTGATTTTTCAATTAGCTCAAAGTGGAAGGAGTGGTTTATATTTTACAGCACGCTCTTCTACTCCCATCCATTTTCTTAATAGACTAGGCCTAGGCCATTGAAATAAGGCCACGAGCAATATCAATGAAATTCTAGGTCCTGGACAAAACCAAATCTGTCCTGGGCCTTAGGCCTACAATGACTTTGTCCAAGAGACATTTAGCCACGTGCATCGAAGACTTCTTGAAAATAGAGAGAAAAATGGTTAGAAAAATTGTTCAAGAATCAAGACACCCTGTCCTGTCTTTTGAGGTCCAAGGTGGTGTTTGGAGGAGGCGCTTCAATAGGAGATTTTAAAATTTTTGAACCTTTTCTTTTTTTTAAAAAAAAAAATTATGATTTTTGAATTATTTTGATGACGAGCACATATTATTTTTGGATTTTCCTCCATACTTGTAGCATAATAATATGTGCTCATTTGAGGATTACAGGACCTGTAAAACTTAACAAGCTCTTCTTCCTTCTTCCTGGGCTCTTTTGAAGGTCCTATACCAGCAGCTAGCGAAGACGCATCAACTACTTCTTCCACCAACTCTTCTTGCTTCATTGGCTCTTCTTTTTCCAGTTCTTTCTTCCTTCTTAACATCAGCAATTAAACAGCATGATGCCTCTGATGCCCTGATTAATTTTGTTTAATTTGTGATCTGACCTCCAAACTCAGCTTGAGCTTGAGATAATTTCATCTTTGAGAGAAGTAGTGGTTGATTATCATACTATAAACAAATCATCATCATATAAGCTATATGAGAATAACGAGCAAGTGCTCCCAACAAATAGTGTATGGTTTTTTATCTTCTTGTCGAAGAAATTAAGAAATTGCTCCATGTTTGTATTAATTGGTACTGTTAATATGATGTCTTAGGTGAGTTTCCTTGTTTATATGAACACGTACAAACCTCAGCACGCCAATCTACAGTATTGTAGTACACATGAACACATAAATCCAAAACTAGCTTTAGTTGTCGGAAGAAGGCAGCTGAAAATTGCAGTACAACACAGCATATTCAATCATTTCTTCACACCTACATGTGGGATTTTTTAAAAAAAAAAATAGTACATTAAATTTGAAAATTTTATAGAATAATATCGTATTAAATTTTTTTAATAAAATAACATATTTTAATTATGTTGCATTTTAAAAATATAATATAGTCAAACTTTAATTTTTTACCTTAATATGTTGATAGGTTAGATACAATTGTATTAACCGATCAGCCGTACATAAAAACATAATTTTGTAAAGATTTTTTTCAAAATATATTTTATAAGTGAAAATACATTTTTTTATCTAAATTGTAATTTAAAAAATAAACACCAATTAATATCTTAAAAAGTTATTATTCACACAGTAATTTATGATTCTAAACAGTTAAATATTATGGATATATCATAACCAAATGAAAATTTTTCCCAAACAATTTACATGAATAACCTAACAGATATATTTATAGATAAATGAAACAAACTTAAGCTTAAGAAAAGATCTAATCACGTGTTAGATCAGAATAAAAATTTATCTAATCATTAATCACATTTAAATTTTTACATTTAATAAATATCACA
>Ga0325402_1007195_pt1 | contig 10550 bp, 5 predicted proteins | sample PopdelMetagenome_22_FD_207212 | JGI IMG/M metagenome (GOLD analysis project Ga0325402, IMG submission 207212) | Populus deltoides microbial communities from Bellville, Georgia, United States - Xylem-PdKOR-R3 | ecosystem: Host-associated > Plants > Phyllosphere > Stem > Wood/Secondary xylem... | reverse complement strand
GGTCAATAATTGGAATAGTTTTCTTTAAATAGAAAAATTATAAGAGCCTAATAATATTGAATAAAAAACTAAAAACAAAATCTAAACTAAAAAAGAAGAAATTAAAATAAAAGTTATTTGATGTCAACCAGTGCATTAATGTTTGATATAAATGTGTGTTTGGTATTTGATATGAATGTTTGATTTTTTATATCAATACCTCAAACCATAAATAAAAAAACATTAAAAATTATTAATTTAATATATTTTCAAACCAAACATATTTTTAAAATACACCTAAATATAGTTTTAAATACAAAAATAAAAGTTGCCAAGAAGGGTAATTAAAAAAAATGGTTGGAATCCATATGGAATAAGTGAAATAATTAATAAAATTTAGACAAGGAAAGTAGAGAGATGAGCATAATTTGAGGTTGCTACTTGTTATGGTATCAACTGTTACACGAAAGCAGGCGAAGAAGGAAAGGTCTAATTATTTTGGTGGAAAGTTGAACGTTGATTTTAAGTGTTTTATGGGCTGGTTCTAGGCCTTAATTTAGTTGTTGGGCATTGAATGATAATGGGCTTATCAAGTGGGCCTTGAATCTAGCTCATAAAAAAGATGGAAAACGAGAAATTATTTGTGGAGAATTCTCTACTCTTATATATAAATCTTGAAATAGAAAATTATAGAAAATATATTCACTGATTGAAAATGAAAATTTTTCCTTTTAAAACGTTTTTTTTCTCATTTTCCTAGAAAATAAAAGAAAATATATCAAAGTTATAATGAAGTTAAAACACCAAGATTGGAGTTGATGATACTCTATTTTATAGAAATTGAATTATTCCTCAGTTTTCTTTGAATTAATCTTATGTTTATGTGAGTATAAAATGTGGGTAAATTGCTACTTTATTCTTATTATTATTATTATTATTATTGGGAGGGGAGTTGGACTGGTAAGCTCTACTTCATTACATCAACCAAATAAACTATAATTGCCAGAACTTGAAACTGCTTCACTGAAATAAATAAATTGTGGGATACATTACAAAAAAAAAACAGAACAAAAAAATAGGAAATTTCTTCGTCCCTCCTTATAAAATATTATTTATTGTAATATATTTTTTTCAATTTATTGTTTTTCAATTTCAATTTTATTTTTTAACTTTAGATTTATTAATAATTAAATTTTATTATTCTTTTCAATTTAATTTCTATAATATTATCTCAGTCTTATGACCTGTACTGCTATTTTGATGAGTTAACTTAGTTAGCTCGTGTTTTTTTCTTCTTTTTTTTATTAATTTTTTTTAATTTTATCTTTTAACATTGAGTGATTGAGAATTAAGTTTCGTAATTTATTTTGGTTTGCTTCTTATGAAATTATCTTCATCTCATGAATTAGGTCACAAGTTTGGCAGGTTAATCTGGATTAATCTGAATTATTTTTTTGTGTCTTTTTTAATCATTTTTTTTTCAATTTCACCTTTCTATTGGATTATTTTGGTTTCATGATCCAAGTCGTGGATATGGTAAGTTAACCCAAGTTAACTCAGATTTTTTAGTCCTTTTTTATTGATTTTGTTTTTTCAATTTCATGATTTAACATTGAGCTTATTAAAAATTGATCTTCATAATTTGTTTTTGTTTTGGTTTGCTTACTATTAGGTTATTATGCTCTCATGACTCGATATATGGAAGGGTATGGTAACATATGGTTTGACTTGAACTAGTCCAATATGTTATTGTCTCAATATTTATATAAAAAAAATCTCATTTTAAATATTTATTTCGAGTCAAATTATATTATTACCGGTTACATGAATTGTTTTTAGATCTGCCAAGACTACTAAACATGTTAGATCAATTTTCATATAATTTAAATTTTGTTTTTACTAGAAAAAATTTTAATAACACTTAGATTTTTTTTTCACGTTAAAAAAAATTATTCCTATTCATAATGTGGTGCTGATGAATTATCTAATAATAATTGAATTATGCTTGCATTTGTGTAAAGGTTTTACACTGTATATAGATATTGTCAAGAGTGGGTACGTTGATAAATAAAGTTGGCGTACCCTCTTAATTTTCTATATTTAAACTTTAAAACCAACATCTAAGAAAATTTATTTTTAAAATACATCAAATTAAATTAAAAATATATTAAAAACACTCCTTAATGTTAAACAAAGAGAATGTAAAGGGTGATCGCAACCCTTTGTTTCGGCCATTATAACATGTGTGTCACCCAGGGCATAAGAGGCATGATGACTTGACGTCATCCTCACCTTTCTCTGGCTTATTACAGGCAATCTGTTCAGGGTTCCAAACCTAACGGTGGCAACTAAACACAAGGGTTGTGCTCGTTGCGAGACTTAACCCAACACCTTACAACACAAGCTGACAACAGCCATGCATCATCTGTGTCCGCGTTCCTGAAGGCATCCCTTCCTTTCAAGAGGATTCGCGGCATGTTAAGCCCTGATAAGGTTCTTCGCTTTACATCGAATTAAACCACATACTCCACCACTTGTGTGGGCCGCCGTCAATTCTTTTGAGTTTCATTCTTGCGAACGTACTTCTCAGGTGGGATACCTAACGCGTTAGCTACAGCACTGCACGAATCGATACGCACAGCAGCCACTTGAGAATGTAAATTATGTCTTTCACAATTTTTTTTTTAGAATTTATTACAAACATTTTAGTTAACTACTTGATCAAATATTTTAGGATGGTAAATTATGTGAAATCCCCGAACACATTGCTTCATTGTTAATAACATTTTGGTTCGGGCTTGCAATTCATCCTGTTTCAATGAAGAACTTGAAATGATCCCCAAAATGATACTGAAAAGTCGTTAAAAATCCAACCCATAAAAAAAAAGATACTAAAAATGTTCAGATTGGGATGTGTAAATTGCTTTTTGACCAATTGTTTAACAATTATTGCTCCTGTTATGATTTGTGATTTGGTAAGATCTTGGCAAACTCTGATGCATCCTGTACTGGGATGATTTCATATATAAGCAGATACTTGAATCATGAAGACACTGCATATACACGGGTCAAAATTAAGGGACAAACAACATAATAAAGTATATACTAGATTTGTGGACATGTTGTGTACATTTATTTTATTGGTAAAAAAAAAGAAAGCCAGGTGACCCAAACGTATTTTAAAGAACATATAATGACAATCAATTGATCAATTTCAATAAAAAAAAAATCATAGGAACTTGTTAAAAAAAACAAAAAAACTAAGATTTCAACCAATTAAATGAAAAAAAAAGAGTGAGAAAAATACTTGTTTTGAGCTAACCTAAGTAAGCACGCCAAATATGCAAGTCAGGTCATGAGATCAGGATAAACCAATATAAAAAAAAAGTGATGGACCGAGATAAATGAATAGAAAAAAAGTGAAGAAAATCACGAAGCCCAATGTAAAAAAAACTCTAACATTGAAGGATAGAACTGGAAAAAAAATCATAACCAGCCTAACATTTAAAAGATGAAATTGAGAAAACAAATATAAATTTAAAAAATTCAACAAAGTAAATTCAACAAAAAACAAGAAATAAAAAGAATCCAGAATATCCATGTCATTTTCAAAATTAGTGATAAATTTTATAGAAAGCAAATAAATAAAAATAATAGAGCCAAAACTCAAATTGAATAAACGTTGAAGTTTGAAACTGAAAAAAACTGAGTTGTTCTTAAAGAAAAAAAAAACTTTGGTGAACCTCCTTAACTTGGATTAATCTCTAAAACTCGCAACGCATGAAATTCTAGGCCTAAGCTAAATCAAGAAGTTCAATTCTCAGTCAATTGAATGTTGAAGGATAAAATTGAAGAGAAAAAATCAATTTAGAAAAATTGCCAAAGTGAAAAAAAATAGGGATCAAATTTAGTAAAAAGAAATTGAGGATAAATCATAGAAAAAACTAATTTAAAAAGTTTTCTTAAACAAAACAAATAAAAATAAAAAGAATGAGGACCAACTTAAAAGATGAAAAGATTTCAAGGGGTTGAAATTGAAAACGAATTCTACATTTATAAATTATTCCAAATAAAATAAATAATAATCGAAAGAATAGGGACCAAGTTGAAGAGGAGAGAGAAAAATATATAAAAAATAAAAAGTCATCAATGCTAAGCCGGATAGTTGGCCACACATGTTGCCTCATCATGGAGAGGATGCCAAGACGATTTAGCGTTGTTATTGGCCACAATGCACATGTAAGCGACTTTTTTTTAATAATGTTTATATTTTTAAATTACAAAATACACCTAGACAAGCTTGATAATAATTAAAAAAAACGAGTGAAAATACAAAAATAACCTTGAACATAAGATGAAGAGAATTCCACTTTTAAGGGCATTTAAGTCAATTCATTCTTCTTAAAAAATTAATAATACAAAAACACCCCTAGGCATAAGCTTTTAAAAAATTAATTTTAAGGGAAATGTATTTATTATATTGTGCACTAAAATTGTAAAAAGATCGATTTATCTTCCATCAAAGCAGTAATGACTAATGGACCCATGTGAAAAGACCATATCACCTCGACAACAAGTTTTTTAGTTTTTTTTAGAAGGACAAGGGTTTTTTTTATTGTGGATTATTACAATGTTTTTCCAACACCTTTTAGATTTTCTTACTAGATTTTTAGTCCGCGCTACATCGTGAGCTAACTCAATTTTTTTCTAACATTAAAAATTATAAAGATGGTAGGAAGTAAAAAAAACCCATGCATACTAGAAGAAACACTTTTAAAATATTGAGATGACAACATATTATTGAAATATTTTTTAATAAAAATATTGAGACGAGGACATATTAGATAAAATATTCTTTTAAAAAAAATATTAAGACGACGATATATAAGCTTAACCCGATCCACCCTTGGTGCCATGAAACTCGCGATCTAGGACGTTAGACTATAATAACTCCATGGAACCAAACTGAAACAAAATAGGGAACCCAATTCTAATCAACCTAATATTAAAGGCTCAAAATGAAAATAAATCCAATTAAAAGAAGGGACCCAAAAAAAGTTTATATTTAAGTAATTAATATAATTTAATTCAAAACCAAATTTATTTTTTTAAGCTAAATTTAACAAAGAGTAACAAAAATAAACTCGAGATAACACATGTTATTTTTAAAATCGGTGAAAAATCCTATAGAAAAAAATTAAAAAAAAATAACAAAGCCTGATCACTAATTAAATCAAATGGTGAATGACAAAATTTAAAAAATAATATATGAATTTAAAAAAAAAAACAAATGAGCCCAGGTGAATCTCCTAAACTCGCGTTAATCTCTTAAATTTAAAACCCGTTAAATCATAAACTCTGACATAATTAAGAAGTTCAAATCAATATTGAAGGATGAAATCAAGAAAAAAAAATATCAACTTAAAAAATTTGTCAAAGTAAAAAAAAATTGCAATAACAATAGAGAATGAAATCATAAAAAAAAAATCAATTTAAAAAATGATTTAAAATAAAATAAATAGTAATAAAACTAATGAGCATCAAATTTGATATATTAAAAAAATTAAAGGAGGATGAATTTGAAAACAAATTTTAAATTTATAAAATAATTAAAATAAAAAATATAAATTGAAAAAAGAAGGATCAAAATCTAAAAAATAAAATAAAATGAATGGCTGATATGAAATCTTGAAAGATTAGGTGCAAAATTGATGAAGAGAAAGAAAAAAAGAAAAAAAGAAAAAGCACAAACACCTTTTAGGGACAAATCATAATTATTTAAGAAATCATTCTTATAACTTAGTGGTTTCTTACATAATTATTTAAGAAATCATATTAGCCTAAAATAACATATTATTTAACAATTATATTCACCGATGATGCAACTGACCCCTTCTAGATTATGATCAACAAAGTTAAGACTGGTGACTAACGTCGAAAAGTCAACAGAACTTGGCACGCACCATCTCTTGAATAGTCAATTTATGCATCCTCCAGCGACTCGATTGTTTTTCTTCCTTCCTCGATATTCTAACCCCCCACGTTAATCGGCGGAATGAGAGAGAGAGAGAGAGAGTTCAGCCACGGGAATTCTCCTAAGTTGTTATTTAAAGAAAAAAAAACATTTGGATTAACCTCTTTAATTTAAATTAATCTTTAAAACTTGTAATTTATAAAATTTTATATTTGAGTTAAATTAAAAAGTTTAATTTTCAATCAATTTAATTTTAAAAAATAAAATTAAAAAGAAAAAATCAATTAAAAAAATTGTCAAAGTGTAAAAAAAATTGAGGATCAAATTTGGTAAAAAAAATTGAGGATGAAATTATATAAAAAAACAATTTAAAAAGTTTTTTCAAGCAAAACAAATAAAAATAAAAAGAATGAAGACCAACTTAAAAGATGAAAAGATTTCACGGGGGTTGAAATTGAAAAAGAATTCCATACTTATAAATTATTTCAAATAAAACAAATAGTAATCGAAAGAATAAGGATAAAATTGAAGAGAAAAGAGAAAAAAAAATCATCGATGCTAAACTAGACAGTTGTTGGCTATACACAATGCCTCATCATGGAGAGGATAGAGGATGCCAAGACGACAATTCAGCATTGTCGTTGGCCACACTACATGTGTAAGTGACTTTTTTTTAATAATGTTTATATTTTTAAATTACAAAAAAAAAAATTGTGTTTTAGGAAAACAATATATAAAGTTAGATAAAAATTCATACACAACAATCTTATTAAAATTATGACGTAGCTTGAAATAATTAGTGAATACATGCTACTTGGTATAGTGAATGAAAGGTCAATGGTCAAATATTTTGTCCAGTTTCCAGAAATTGAAAACATTTTGCGGCTCTGTGGGCTGATGCCGCTCGGCCTAATGGACACAAGCGCCACCCAGAAACACGCATTTGAAAAAGCTTGGAGAATGACAGAAGGGCCAGATGGAATTAATGACTCCATTGGTTGTCGGCAGGCCGAAATGTGGATAGCGCATGCTTTAAAAACATCGTCAAATTTAATCTTTCCTCAATGCGTGCATGTAGTGATTGGTGTCTTGGACATGAAAATCATGCAGACACAAGCGAGCTTAAATTTAATTCTTGGGCAACCTTGGTTAGTTAATTAGCTGAGGTTTGCTCGTTGGCTACCTATGACCTCATACGTATATGCGTTATTCAATGGTGAAAATTACAAGTTCATCCTACTATAACGATATGGTATATAATTATTTGAGAATATTAACTTTTCTATAAAACCAGGTAATTAAATGTATATATATTACACAATTTGGATGTAATCTATGATTAAATATATATGGATGGAAAAACTTAACTGATTGAGAAAATCTAAAAATCGGTGATCATCATTGATACAGTAAAAGCTATCTAGGGGAAAAACTTCAATTACCTAGCTAGGAGGACAATTTTTTATGTTGGATTAGGATTTATTTTATATTAATTCCCTTACAAACACGACAAGTCATAACCCTGAAATCATTGTTTGATTCTTCTGTATAGTAGTACTAAATTGTTCTTTGTACGGAAGATTTGATGTTTCTATAAAAGGCATATTTGACTAAACCAGTAAATTGCCAGATAACGTCCTCTATTTAGCTTCCTCCCTCCTTGACCTTAGGCTCCATGCATTTAATTTTAGACTTACTCTCCTTAATGTCAATATTATTGTCTTGTAAAGACGGCAAATATTGCTTGGTCTCGGGCACCGAAACATGCCTTAATTTAGCAAAGAGCCGGCTGCTGAGATTTTTTTACTTTGTTCCCTTTACCTGAATGTTTACAGAATTTATCGTTACCTAGACGGCAAATAAAATGCCCTCGCTGAGATTTAGAAGTTTTGAATATACATATATATACTACTAACGAGCTCATAATATATACAGAAGGTTTATTTCCTTGCTTTGCAACATGCCAACACTCGGGAAGATCTCTCCATTTCTACTCTTAATGCTCCTAGCAACACTCTTCCGTCTCTCACATGGCGATGTTGGCACCTGTGCCCACTACAGACCTCCATATCTACGTAAGTGCCCAGTACTGCTACATGTACAAACATATGACTTCCATAACTGAAATTCGAAAGCTTCTCCCTCCTAATCCCTAACATTTTTTTATGGGTTGATTGTGGTGCAGCCACCGCCTGTTATGGGAACTCACCATCACATTTCCCATCAAGCAACATGTTTGCCGCGGCCGGTGAGAGAATATGGGATAATGGTGCAGCATGTGGGAGACAGTACCTGGTGAGATGCGTCAGTGCAGCTGTCCCGGGAACTTGCCTTCCAGACCAAATCATTCAGGTTAGGATTGTTGATCGAGCACAAACATCAAGGTCAAGGCCTTCATCGAATGGGGCTACCATAGTCCTCTCCTCTAACGCATTTGGCACCATCGCGGATCCTTCGGCAGGATTGGTTAACGTAGAATTCCAACAGTAAGTCATGCTTCTCTTGTCTTTCTCTCAATCTTAGATTTTTCCATTAATTTGGAACATATCTAAACGTATGTGGCATGTTTTGGTGTGCAGGGTTTGATGAAGAAGAAGGACAGTTGCTTCTGGATAACGCGCAAGGGGTAGTTGAGATTAAGTGATGAGTTACGTGGGCCAGCAAGCTAGCTATTCGTATTAATTGGGTATTTGTATTCGTATTAATTGTGGAATATTTGTGCTTTTCAATTACTTGTTCATTGAATTGAATATTAAGCATATTATTAATAAATTACATTTCTTTTTTCTTGAGGACACTTCTTCATTTCCAGAATTGAAGAGTATGAAGGAAACTTTTTAATTGACTTCTAGTGTACGTACTGACCCATTTTTTACTCCATTTCTAGTATATTTTAAGAAATAATAAAAAGAGAAAGAGATTAGGCAAGTGATGCAGGAAAGAGGGACCAAATTAATAAAGCTTAGATCCATTGTTAAAATAATTAGGAAATATTTGAAATTAAAAAGAGAGAATTTTAAGATAAAAAGATTTGAAATTGAAATTAAAAATAAATGAATTTAAGACTTAAATCTAAATTAAATTAATATAAATTTTGTAAAGATTTTAGATTTAAAGTTTAACAATGCAAAATGTAGAGAGGGAGGAGAAAAAAAGAAGAAATTTTTTTTGAGAACGAGTAGTCTTTTTCTTTGATATTACAAATGCATGATTCTTTATCGACTACAATTTGTCTTGAAATAGTAAGGCCATCTCCGATGCCAGCCTCCGCTTATATATTTCCCGGCGAAGCTTTTCCGACGAATTTTCGTCATTCTACCACTCGCTTTTGTCACTATAATTAATACGTTTTTAAGACGTAACCTTTGTCACAAAAAATACCTTGTCTTGACAAGTATTTGTCTAAAAAACTAAATTTTTTATTTTTTATTTTTATGATTTTAGTCAGAAAAGGCACATTTTATGACAATAACTCATTGGGAAAAGGTGAGGGAATAATTTTTAATTTTTCTTTATTTTAAAACAAGATGAAGCATCTTATCATTTTCAATTTTCCTTTATTTTAAAACAAGATCAAGCATCTTTAATATTTTATAGTGTTTTATATTCTTATAATTATAAGATATGATTAGGGATACTTCAAGATCTTTGCTGATTCCTCGGAGAGAATTACATCACACGCACATCACACGCACATCACCTAGTTGGCTAATGTCAATTTAAACCGTTGCTTCTAGATAAAGCGCAAGGGGTTGAGATAAGTCAATGTGATGAGTTACGTGGGTTAGCTAAGCTAGCTAGCAATTCGTACGTATTAATTGTGGAATTGAATTGAATAATTAAGCATATTATTAATAAATTACATTTCTTTTTTCTTGAAGATACTTCTTCGTTTCCACCCCTCAAAGTTCAATATGTGTCCCAAAAATCACAAAAGATCAATGCTCGATTGCTTAAAAGCTCACTCGACTGAGCTAGATTTAATGACTTAAAATGTGTAAAATGATTAAGCATATTATTAATTAGCCTTGATAAACTATTTTTTAATAATTTAGAATTTAATTGATAAATTATTAGGTCATAAAATTAGTATTTTTATTTAATTAATTATATTTTCAAACGAAACATATTTTTAAAATACACCTAAATATAGTTTTAAATACAAAAAGAAAAGTTGCCAAGAAGGGTAATTCAAAAAAATGGTTGGAATCCATATGGAATAAGTGAAATAATTAGTAAAATTTAGACAAGTAGAGAGATGACAAAGGGAGCATAATTTGATGTTCTTATGGTATATCAACTGTTACATGAAAGCAGGCGAAGAAGGAAAGGTCCAATTATTGGTGGAAAGTTGAACGTTGCTTTTAAGTGTTTTATGGGCTGGTTCTAGGCCTTAATTTAGTAGTTGTCAATTTTGCTACAATATATTTTTGTTTTTTCAATTGAAATAAAATATTTTAATTTTAGAGTATTTTGATGTTATATATAATTTAAATTTAAAATAAATTAATTATAAATTATACAATATAAACACAATGCCACATAAAATATAATTTTAAAATTTAAAATATTTGTAATTAGTCAAGATTAAATAGAT
>Ga0325402_1007194_pt1 | contig 10550 bp, 5 predicted proteins | sample PopdelMetagenome_22_FD_207212 | JGI IMG/M metagenome (GOLD analysis project Ga0325402, IMG submission 207212) | Populus deltoides microbial communities from Bellville, Georgia, United States - Xylem-PdKOR-R3 | ecosystem: Host-associated > Plants > Phyllosphere > Stem > Wood/Secondary xylem... | reverse complement strand
CATCAACACATTTGCCCCTTTTACACCGACAACAACAGTCTATCAAGGCAGATTAATTCACTAGTCCAGCGGCAGCAGCCTTTGCCACACCAGCGCCATGTCATCGACAAGTCAGTAGCCATCACCACGTAAGTTGTCTCTGCCACGTCAGCTGAATTAAATTCCAGCATATTCCTATTAGAATTTGGACTGCAACCTTCTTTAACCAATGAATATCATAATGCCTGATATGTTTTTTTTGCACTTGTTAACCATAATTAAGATTGATATTATTTTGTGGTGCTTGCACATAAATATACAGCTCATCATGCAACTTGAGCTACTTTAATTTTTGACTTATTTATTCATTTACATTCAACATCGAACACCCAGTACTCTTAATTGATTGCTGAACATGGCTAAATTTGTGGAGGAAATTGGAACATGGTGTTGAACTAATTGCGTGTATTTAGACGACTTACTTGTATATTATTTTCCTAGTTTAATTTTATATTTTGTTTTAATTACAAGTATCATTTGTGATCTCAATCATAGTCTTAGGATTAATCATGTATGTATTTCCAGAGTAGTTGTCTAGTAAACAATTTAGAACTCATAACTATTATGGACTCGATCTCTAATAATATTTTAATGGATATTCAAGAGCATTACAATTGATTCGAGCTAATATGAACAAAATGTCCACTCAGATGAAACCTTATAAATAAGACCGTCTAGTAAAAGTGAGCATTCTAATAACAATCATAAGAATCATAAAAAATCAATGCCTCGTTGGAATCGCCAACATAATCACTACTAAGGTCACAATGACTTTGATGAGCCTAACAGTAGAGAACATTTCAACAATTACTACCAGAGATAAATTCATCCTAGGAACCAGCAATACAACCACAATCAGGGTCATTATGACTACAATAACCGTAATGATCGAGTCATGAGACGTATCAAGGTAGAAACATTGACTTTAAGGGTCAACTTGACTTTTGAATCTTTGATAGATAGATTCGTGACATGAATCAATTCTTTGACTGGTGTACGCTTCTAAGAATAGGAGGTGAGGTGTGTTAAAAAAATACCCTAATGGTATTGCTCAACTTTATTGAGAAAATGTAGAAGCGTCTTTAACTATAAAAGGTTAATCTCATATTACTGGTTGGGTGGAGAAGAAAACTAAATTGCAAGATAAGTGCTTACCTCATTCTCAGAGAAGAAATCTCTTAAACCAGTAAAATAACTTGAGGCAAGGAACTAAATCTGCTAGTGAATTTGTGGAATAATTTAATGAATATAACATGAGGCATGCAATTAAAAAGGATAAGACAATCGCTCTAAGTAAATTTCAAAAAGGCTTGAAAGACAATCTTATAAGAGAGATTGTACTTAAAGATATGTCAATCTTTGATAAAGCTTAATATCCCATGGCAAAACTACAAGTTGGTCATAAAACATAAGTGGAAAAGACATCAAGAAGCCCGCACCTATGTCTGAACCTGGTAATAGTAATTCTTTATTGGGTGCCCATAACGTAAATACAATCCTACTATTGTCTAGATGTCTAGGAAAGATAATGGTAAAAGTATTTTCCATGAATAACCTAAGATGATCTCAAGAATTCAATGTTTCAGGTGTCAGGGTTCAATGTTTCAGGTGTCAGGGTTTGGTCATGTTTACTCTAATTATCTTAATAAAGCTTTTGTCATTAGAGATCAAGCGAGCAAGAATCCAATCACAATAATTTTCAAGGTCTAAAACATGAGAAAAACGAGTCTATCCTGCTTGGATACGTTAGCTATGTATCCGCTAAGAATTTTTACTGCGGTAGGTAATCGTTCACAATTGTTGGAGAAGATGAATTTTGGTCAGCAATATGCACAACGCAACGAAACTTCACACTGCGAGGCAGTGAAGAGGTGTACGTGGGGGTAATCGGAGATTGTAGATGGTTTTCAATCAATGGCTATTACAGTAAAGCATTAGCAAGCACTCCCAAAAAGAATTATGCAATTTACTGCTACGTCTTTGAGAAGACATAACCTCTTAAAACATTGAACCGAAAGTATAAGGTTCATATTGAAAAAATATAAATGATAAGGACCGAAGTGATACTTTACCTTTAAAAAACAGTACGTGGCAACTGGCAAAACTCGTTTTGATTATCTTTTTTGTTTTTCTCAAGGATTCAACTCATTAGTTCATCTGACTCAGACCCTATTTAAAAGGATTTTTATTTTATAAAATAAAACAAGCAGGAACAGCACAGATTATCTGACCCAAAAGGCAAAAGGGAAACTAAGACCTAAAGTTGAAGATGACAGTAACTAGTCTCTTACCTCAATGCAAGGGAAGTTGAAGATGACAGTAACTAAGACCGTGTTTGGGAAGCTATTTTTTTCATGCTTTTCCTGATCCACAATTCTTCTTTTATTATCTTCTTCCACTTTTCTTGCCATTGAAAAATCCATTGACCATTTTAACCTTTGCAATTTAAACACTTCATCGTGTGCTTGGAGAAATAAATATTTTGTAACAAGGAGAGTTTTCAATTACGGATCTTTATGCATGATTGATGCCAACAAGAAACATGTTTTTTATGTTTTAATAATTACACGCTTCTTATTTAATTTAAAGCTATGAATTTATTACTCTTTTCTTTTTAATTATTTTATTTTTAAAAAAAATTTAACTAAATATTTTTAAACTATTTATTATTTAATAACTATTTAACAGCAATTTTAAATAAACAATTATAAAATTCAACTGAGTAACTAAAAATGCTTTTTATTAAATTTTATTCTTTTCAAACTACAACTATAAAAAGCTACATAAATACATTAATTGCTGGTCATAAAACAAGCATATATCTTGCACACGGCGGCGGCGCCACCAATTACAAAAGTAAAAATAAAATTATACCAGCTTTGAAGCGACCTCAAAATGTGTTTTTGATGTGCTCTGGGAAAGAGCTTGTCTTCGACTCTTACAATTATCAGACTTCGTTGGAGACAGACTTTTTAAAAACAATATATGAGTTATTCCATCATTGTATTATTCAATTAACGTGATTATATTATTTTTAAAAAAATCATATAATTTTTTTAATATTAATTTAATCAGATTTGGACAAGATTATAAAAAACTTATGAAATCAATCACTTTTTAACGGGGAATAGTTTTTTAATTTAATTTAAGATATAATTCGAGTGAGATTTTATTTATAAATTTTTCAGATTAACTCTAGTATGCTTGATTGTGTGGTAGCGGTTGTCTTTCAAATAACTTTTCGTGTTAAAATATATGTAAATAATATTTTTTATTTTCAAAAAATTATTTTTGATATCAGCACATCAAAACGGTCCAAAATATACAAAAACATGTTAAATTTTAACAAAAATAAAAATTAAATTTTTTAAAAACACGGTTTGTACCGCTTTTCCAAACAGTTTCTAAATTAAAACTTGTGGATCTAAATACAGCTGGCGAGGCTTTTAATTCTATGATTTTTTTTTCCTCTCTCTCTTTTTGGTTGCGTGATTCTTGGATTTTAATTATCCAACCCTTGCTTGTGGGATAAATCTATGCACCCACTCTTAATCATTTTTTTTTTTTTAAGACTCGCAGAAATCACAAGAACAGAGTGCATCGACTTCATTTAAAACAGAACACATCGTGATTCATCATGACAGGCTTCTGTTTTTAGTCCAAAGCACATCGGTACTGTAAAATTTAGACCAAGCGAGATCTTTTATTCCTCTCGTCTTTTTTTCTTTTTCCTTGATAACATAGATGTCCGGATAACCATCGAGAAGCAAACCCAATTTCTTGTTTTTTCTCATACCCCAGATGCGTGCAGGATTATACTATAATAAAACATAAAAAGCAAGTCTTTTTTTCTGAATAGTAAAACAGTGTGCAAGATTCAATTACAATTAACTAAACTAGGTACTAGTTGGCATCTAGCTAGCTTTGAAGAAAGGAAACCAAGAAAACTATGAATCCACATGATCAATCCACGAGCTAGCTAGGAATGCTTTTAGACTAAACCCGCAAAGCATCTATATCTTGCACGACTTCAAAAGTCATCAACAAATCTTCGATATTGGACCGTATGTTCATTTATATAGCTTAATCTCACGTATTTAGAGATAGTGCATCGAAGTTTAATATATACTTTTTAAATAAAATTAATTATTCAAATATAAATATGTCATCTTCACAAGAAGTTAAGGAGACAATGAATCGATTTCCATGACATTGGCTGAATGAGTCATCTCTCTTTAATTGCCATCTAAACAAGTTCCTTAAGCAAGAGGTCAGGTTCAATTCATGATGGAATGACGTGTGGAAATTTAGGAATGGAAGAGTGCACTCCAAATTTTTTCCGATGGTAAAGGATATGTTTTTAGTCAGTTTGTAGACTAATTTCTTTCCCAAATGATTTCTTTTAAAATGCACCCTATATATATATATATATATGATAATTTTCCTCTCGTCAAAAAACAAAGAATGGGAAGAAAATAAGAAATATTTTCTATTTTGTTAGGGGATGGAACAAAGTCGAAAATCATTTTAACTATAATCAACTTTATTTAATATATATATATATATCGACGATAGTTTTCTTAGTATTATTTAATATCGACGTCTCATTCAATATTTCTGTTTGCACGCTACATATAATTAAACCCAATATATAGTATTCTATTTATTAATTTAGACGTATTAATTTGATGAATTGAGGAGATCAACATGTGATATTCCGCCATTAATTAACGCGTTGATCAGTTCTGAGAATTCATCGATTAATCAGTTAATTGAAATAATAATTAAGAGAGAACTTAAAAAAATGATAATAACATGTTAAAGAAAGGTTTAATTGTTTTTAATAATTTTCTAATAATATGTTATAAATTCGTTTATGGACGACTACGAAAATCTGGATTTACGTTATTCACATTTTAAAATAGTTCAATAATATTCCGCTGTTTTTTATTATTATTATTAATTATTACCTTTTCTTATCGAATTACTACGACGATTTCCCCCCTTACTTATCCTAAGGTGTGATCATTACATTAATCCAGAAGGAATTATACTATAAAATTAATTGCTTTCCTCATCTATAAGCTTTGATTAATGTAAACAAAACCAAGAACAGTATTGAATGGAATTGTCAAGGAAATTGTATAGAAATTTTAGATATAAATTAAAGGCAGTTTAAAAGCAATACGTACCAACCTAATATTCCAAAACAATCACTTCCACTTAAATGGAGGATTGACCTAAGAGCAATGACTCACTCATATCACTAAAATTTTCTTTTACTCATAAATGAGAACTCTTCCAAGTCTACATGAAACCCTGATCGATCATCTCACCTTAGATTTCTGGAAATTAAAGAGAAGTTTCTTTAGAGTAAAATTGTTGAATTAATCCTGTGACTTCTAGTTATCTTATTTAATAGAAGTTGGAAATATAATTTGTTCATGGACAATCTGTATATAACATATATTAAATCTCAAATTTCTTGATAAGCTCTAGGGATTTATCTTTTTTAATTGTTTTTATTTTAGAATTCTTAGGTTTTTTTTTTCTAGATCGCTGCGCTACCGTACGTGTAAGATTTCTGAGTTTTTTTTAAGTTGATAACACACAAATTAGTATTATTATTTGATTAAAAGTTAAATAAAATGTATAATTATTATTCTTAAACAAATCTTCTAATGCTCAGATAATTCTTTAATTATAATAAGAATTGATCGATATAAAATATATCGAATTAGAAAAATCAGGTTCTTGTTTTTTCTTAATGTATCAAAATCTCAACGTATCCAATTAACAAATTAATTAATGTATCATTTTAAATATTATTTTTAAGCAATTTTTCTTTATAATTACTAACATGCACTTTCTCTCTCTTTGATTTGTTCTGAACATATATATACACACATTAATAAAAATATTTTAAAAAAAAACGCAACGCAGTCATTTTTTCATTATTTGTCATGATTTCTTTTTTTTAATTACTTCTTTTTAGAAGAATGTGTGCTTGCAAGATTGTTTTAAAGACAATTTTGTTTACCAATGCATAAATTGCCTAAGACCCATGGGAAAAGAAAAAAAACTCTTTGTATAAGAGAAATTAACGTATGCAATCATTAAGATAAAAGGATTTTTTTTTAAAAAAAAAAGAGTAAATAAGAAGAAAGAACATATGAAGTTTCCTCTATGCGACCTCTACTTTTTCTCGGAACGACCTCAACATGCTATAAAGCAGTACAGCCGCCTAAGCCCTCGAGCTCAAATTTCTAGTTTCGTAATTTAATATCTCAAAACACAACAGCACAGGCGCAAGAAATTCTCTATGTCGCCTTTCAATCTGACGGAGACCTCGTCCTTCCACACCCTAGAAATCACTGTGCTATCATGTGAAGACTTGCGTATGAATGGCAGATCGGTGAAGAAGAACAGTTGTGTTGTTGTTCGGACGGACCCTCTAAACTTTCGCGAAACAACAACCGACACCGAAGGAGGAAGCTATCCTTCATGGGACCAAAAACTTACTCTAGATATGTCAATACGAGAAACCTGTATAACCCTACAAGTGCATTGCAGGACTCTTTCTGTGGATAGAATTATTGGTTCAGCAAGAATGCCTGTGAGTGATTTCATGGGAGGGTATTTCCCAGAGGGTTATTTGAGCTTTTTGAGTTATAGATTGAAGGATCCAAAAGGATTTGAGAACGGGATTATTAATGTTTCGGTGAGACTAAGAGCGCCGGAATATTTGGCCAGGAAGAAGAAGGTCATCTTGCCCGAAGACAAATGTTCAACATCACGACCCGCGTTGGCATTGCCGGCAATGGATGGAAAGAATTATGACGGGGTTGACTGGTATTCCTGCTCGAAATACTAAATTTACGTACGTAATTGTGATGGAGGTTATTATTAATTAATTAGTAACTGTTTTCTTATAATTAAGTTGGTTGTTAATTAGTTTCAATTAATTATTTTGCGTGCGTGTCTAAGAAATTTGTATGATATTTATTTTCATAAACAAGAGTCTGTCTTGATCTACGGGTATCAGAACGCTGTTGTTATTATTATTAATATGGAAAAACTATACTCTTCTTTTCAATCAGCTCCCAAATCGTTCCTCTCTATCAACATGTTTTTCTTCCTTTTGTTGTTAACTAAATAGGTGGCAAGCAATACCTCTTAGCAGTTCATACCAAACTTTTTCAAACGCTCAAATGATGATAATTTAAGATAATTCAAATTAAATTAATTAAAACATGACCTGAGATATCAGTCCGAAAGATCATAAAAAAAAAAGCAAAAAGAAATTATAATGAATTTCAAAAATGACCATAGTTATATAAAAAAAAGATAAAAAAACTCTGAGCCAACTCGGATTAACTTTATTAACCTGCTTTTGAAACAACCACACGAAAAAAATGAAAAAATAACAAAACTCAAGAGCAAATAATTTAATAAAAATAATAAAATTAAAAAAAAAACATAAAAAAACACGTCATAAATGACAAGCCCCTTTGGAAAATTTTAATTTTTAAATTTTTTTTATATATTTTAATATAATTATATTATTATTAAATACATTGGGTTGGGTTTGTGCTGGAACCAGTCAGGTCGGGTTGGGCTGAATGTGGCCCAATAAACCTGACCTCTCTCTTTTTTATTTTTTTATTTGGGATAGACCCGGCCCAACCATGTAGGTTAGGCCTAAATGGGTCTGACTTATACCTTTAACTGTTAGCGAAAGCCAACAATTGCAAGACGTGAATTAATTAACGTCCTGCAAGCAAAACTGTGAGGGAAGACTAGCATGGAGATGGTTGGTGGTCATGCTGGGAGGTCCTGCGTGATGCTGGTAGTGGCAATGATGGCAGAGACACGATAGAGAAAGTGGGAGAAAGCTGACGAGAAGAGAAAACAATGGAAACAAGGGGAATAGTTGGTTTTCTTCAAACTTTGGCTTTTATTGTTTTTCTCCTCATTGCTTGGAATTCATCTCTATTTTTAAGGGGTGGAAGAAGGACATTTTATCTCTTTTATGGACAAATCTTGGCCCTCGATATAAACTGGAAGAATCTCAACTGTTGACTCAAAGTGACCATCATGAACTATCAAATTTGATAGTTGATGGTTGTTTAAGTTAGTTTTTTTGGATCGGCACCATGATTGTTGTGGTGTCAATCGGCAAAAAGGATCATACTAAATTGTAGTCAAATGTCAAACCATTATCTTCATGCAAGTTTTGTCAACATTAATAAAGAGATGAAGCATTAAATGTCGCTGAAATTTAGCCCACCACAAACTCTTTTGAGGCAAAATAAAGAAGAAGATGAACAGTAACCAATACAGAGTTGTTTTGATAAAGTTCAATTTAATCCTTTGATTTGTGATTTCTCTCAATTACACCCCTAGTTGCTTCAAACTTTAGATTTTATCCAATTTTGCCCCTGTCCAACTTCAATATCAGCCCCGAATTGTAACGCATTTTCCACATTAGTCCCTGATTTCAGATTTATTCAAATTGACCATTAAATTTTTATTTTTCATCAATTACACCCTTGATTTCAATCAATCAAGTCTTTATAATTCAGCGTGTTTTGCAAATTAGTTCTTAACTGTAAATTTCTTCAATTTAACCTTTAATTGCCCCTAAAATTTTTATTTTCTTACGATTTTACCCCTGATTTAAACCAATTAACTTGATAAAAATTAAAGTTGGTCCTCTAAAATTCCAATCTTTTCAATTAAATCCAAATTGGGCTTCCAAACTTAATTTTTCATCAATTAAGCCCTAAATAAAATTAATTTGACTCATTTAAAGTATAATTAAGTCATTATAGTACCTATTTAAACTATTTAATTGGCCCCAAATTAATTCTTTAACATGATTGGATTCTCAATTCGGCCATGATTAAATCAAATTGGTTTAATAAAAATCTAATTATATCCCCCAGCTTAATTTTTATGCAGATTTATTCAAAAATCATTTGATTTGGTCCTGAATTCGTATTATTTCTCCAGTTTTGATACAAAAATGTGTAATTAGGCTTTTAATTTATCAAAAATTTCAGCTTGATTTTTCTATATATTTGAAATCCTTCCCATCCTGTTTTTTTTCTAAAATATCAGTTTTTTGCTATTATTATTTATTTTTTTAAAAAATAAAATTTTAAAAAATAATCCAAAAATAAGTTATAATACTTTGACGAGACTTTTGAATTTTGATATAAGTTAGTTTTTAACTTTTGATTCATCCAAGGTTATAAATGTATTTGGTTATGTATGACCAACTTTTGACTTAAATCAAAAGCTTACAAAATCATGTCAAACTTTTTATTTAATAAAATTTTTTTTTTTTTTTTACTTTTGATCCATGAATTTTAATTCGTTCGTACTATGTAATCTTAAGAATTTTTTTTGAGCTATTTTTACTAGATATATATACTTTTAATTTAAATATCTCAACTCATTTTCTAAAAATATTTAAGAATAATTACAAAAAATACATTTTAATAAACTAGCTAATGAACCATTCTTTAAAAAATATTTAAGTATAATTATATAAAAAAAATAAATTTAAATCAATACCTAGTGTAAAAATCATTTTTGATAAACTAGTTAATGGACCCTTATTGCGTTGTTAGTAGGATTCAAATTAATCTCGATCTCAGTATAGAAAGGCAACAATATTATTGGTATGTTTTTTAATATCAAGAAACTTGTTAATTAAAGAATGAGATCAGAGTGTTTGTGTTGAATACAATTAATTAAAAAAATACATTAATCTACAAATTTAAATAAAAAATCATGAATGTTATTAATTAAAGGCTAAAGTGAAAAGTTAATTTCTATAGTAAAAAAAAAAGGGATAAAAACAAAAGTAAATATTTGCCATGATTGTCCTTTTCTTTTATATATATATTTTTTTATCTTGGAGATTTAAAATGGTTGTTAAATACAAATGATTTCTTTTATTATAAATGCGTAATACATATAGAATCAATATATCTCAAATTCAAGAAGAAAAAAACAAGGAAAATTATAATAAGAAAAATGGGTGAGTTTTGGATTATAAAATTTCAATTGAAAACTTTTTTTACATGAAAACACGATAAAAATAATTAGAAAACTCTCTCTAAGTCAATTTCTAACCAAGGTTGTCAATTCCGTTCCGTTTCACCCGGAATGTCCGAAACATTTCATACCAATTCAAAAAACAGAACAAATTTCATCTCATTTTAAATCTCGATCCGTTTTGGATTTTTCTGCTAAATTCCACCCTGAACATTCCAGTTTCATTCCACATGTTCCGTTCCGCTCTTGAAAAGCCATTGAATCTTGTTTGATTAATTAAATCACCCGATTAGAAAAGGCTCTTTTTCATTACTATTTTCAATAACAATGATATTAATAATAATATTGAAAATTATTATTACTACTTTCATTAACAATGATATTAATTTTTTAAAATTAGATTTATCACTAATATATATGGTTTATATTCATGTTTTTTTTTT
>Ga0325402_1007192_pt1 | contig 10550 bp, 5 predicted proteins | sample PopdelMetagenome_22_FD_207212 | JGI IMG/M metagenome (GOLD analysis project Ga0325402, IMG submission 207212) | Populus deltoides microbial communities from Bellville, Georgia, United States - Xylem-PdKOR-R3 | ecosystem: Host-associated > Plants > Phyllosphere > Stem > Wood/Secondary xylem... | reverse complement strand
ACTACAAGGATCTTCTCGGCCATATAGCCATTAAACCGAGAGACGAACATTTGTCAGGATCTTTCCATGTACATACACGGTGCCTGGCTAGGTAGGTGGCTAGCTGAGTAACTGCAGCCTGTAACCTTTGCAACACTTGCATGTCAGCTCGGACCCCAGCAAGATGAACCCACTTGCTTTCCAGGAAAGGAAATATATATATATATAAGAAAGACATAATTAAAGAACAGTGAGAATGTTGTTTCACTGTTTTTTTCTTCCCCTTCTCTGTCTTCCTGCCATTATGCAAAATGCAATCATGATTACATCTTGATTTCAATAAAAAAATATATCAAACTATGAATATTCAATCAGGTAAAAAAAATCCACTACAATTAGCTTCAAATTCTTATATTTAAAGTGATCATTACAAAAAAAACGAAGAAAAAGAAGAGAAGAATAAGAATTAAGAAAAAGCTTCACGGTACATTTTCTCCTAACACAGAGTCTTATGCTAAAGGATATAACTTTCGATTCATCTGCATCGCCTACACTTTTTAGTGCATCAACACCACATTAATTTCCATGTATGCATGTGTTTGTATGAATTAAACGCTTAAACTGGAAAGGGTGGTGTAGTCAGGTAACTTTTTAGATGCTGAAGAGAATGCCAGGGCAACAAGAAGAGACATCATCAAAACTGGCAGAAAGAGAAATATTGGAGGTGGCGGTGGCAATAGTGGCAAGAACGGCGGCACAATTATTATGATTGAAGTCACAACAACCATCAGCAACACCATCAAAATTCTCAAACCAAATAAACTAGTCTTGCCGTACGCGGCCATTTTATCAGAGCTGGGAACCCCTAGTGCATGCATGGTGGAGACTTGACAGAGGATTTTATGTGAAAGACTTCACCTCTGGGCTTTAAGGGGAAGTTATATAAGGCACCATAGCTAGAGAGAGACCAGGTGAGGACAGAGATGAGATGCTATTTCATATACTTGGACGGTCACCAAAGCACATCCACCAGTCGCCGTGTCCTGATTCAGCTCATTCCATAATTTCAAGAATGGAAACATTGTTTTTGTCAACCTTGTATTCTCAAGGGTGTTGCACGAGAATTGTGATGAAATGTATTCATTTTAATCTTTTTCGGCTTAAAACTTTTGACCGTTGTTGTTAGGTATAGGACCACCTTAATTCAAGACTTTCATAGAGTATGACTTATACAATTTGTTTTTATTTTTCACTATAATTTTAAAATTTGACTTGTAGTCCACAATTTGTTTTTTTAAAGAGAATATTTTTGTTTTGATAAAAAAAAAATCAACAAAATGATGGTCGGTTCAAATTAGGATAGATTCGATCATTCGATCAATTTAGATTTTTGACCAAGTCAACTATTTTTTTTAGTTTTTTTAATTTGAATTGATCTAAATCCTATGTTGATCGGATTCCAGGTTGACTCGTCTAATCGAGTTTTAAAATAATCTAAAAAAAGGAATTTATAGTGATAATTAATGATTAACATTACTAGTCAATAGTTAGCCAGGACAACCTTATATTGTAATCAAACATTTTTTAAGCATAAATATTTCAGACAAAGAATTTGAATTCGCAATTTTTTATAAGTATAAGAAACTTATTATCATTAGAACAGAGATTTATGGATGAAATATTAAACAAGTTATTTACACTTTCAACTGATAATTTATGATATTCTTTTATAATTAAGCCTACAATAATAATTTAAGAAACAAACCCCTGTTGTATCATCAAAAATGAAATTCAGCAGTCGATGAAGGAAGTCTCTGGGTAATTTCATTTGAATTTTGGCTTGAAAGCATTACTGCTATTTTAAACAGAGTGCCCTAGATGCATGCATTTTCTTTTATGCCCATCATTGAATCTCACAAATACTTCCATGTGAATGAAAGAAAGAAAAAAACAAGGAAAAACAACTTAATTTTAAAGATATTTAACCCCAAAAAATTAACTAATCCAGCAAAAAAAAAAATTGACATATAAAGCTAGTAATAGTAAAGATATTTAACAAAAAATTTATTTAATATTAAAATAAAAAAAATTAACATCAAAGGGTAAAGAATAAACTGTAGAGACTAATTTAATAATCTGTTTGGGGTGTAGTAATTTATGTTTTTATATTTTTTTTTAATTTTGATATGCTGATATAAAATAAATCTAAAAATAAATTTTTTTAATGAATTTTTTTTTAAAAAAACTCTTAAATCACTATGTAAAACAATAACAAACTCGTTTTTAGCTGAGAAATTAATTCTCCATGCATTTTAAAGTGACTGTTATTTTGTACCTTATTAACAATGAAAAAAATGCATATCATATGCTGGAGTTTACCTTTGCGTGTGAAAGGAGCCGTCCTTGCCTCTTTTTGTATTTTAAGCTTCCACCTTCCACCTTCCACCAGTACTTGAAGATTCTGACGCCCTGCGAATGGACAGGGGAGAAAGCAATGATGAAAGCTTGGTGCGTGACATAGAAGAGTGAGTAAAACCTGTCCTTCTCTTTAACTTTTGACATTATTATGATTCTACCAGTTTTTTTCATCGCTTGCATGCTTGGCAAGCAAGAACATGGCCGATAACTGTGAAAGAATCAAGGGAGCTGTTGCCATCAGAGGGGAAATTTCCCTTTTCTTAAGGGTGGGTTTAAGTATGAATGATCTTTTTAATATTTGGTTGAGTAAAAATCTAGTCTAAAATGCTCCATTAAAAAAAAAACAGAAATTTGAAGTAAAAGATCAAACAACTGCTCATAGAATTAATGGAAAAACCACACAATTTTATTATAATGTTGAGTAGAATATATACAACAAAAAAGTCTGCTTTCGGCAGTGAATACATATGGACATTTGCTATAATTCTGGCAGAATAATATCTGCAGTAAATGGAAAGATTTGCATATGGACATTTGCTATAATTCTAGCAGAATTGTATCTGCAATAAATGGAAAAATTTGTAACAGTTGGAATGCTAAGCTTTGGTGAGAATCTGTTGCTTGATTTTGGCAGAGTTGATGCAGGTTTCCTTAATACGCCCCCGTAAGATAGGAGTCCCATCAGTGCGGCCAATCTTGAATCGGAGAAACACGATACGCTGCCGAGATAACAGTTTGGTTAGCAGGTTTGCAAGTTGATTCTGGGTGTGAACATGCTTGACATGAAGAGACCCCTGCTGAACTAAGTCTCGCACAAAGTGCAGATCAATCTGAATATGCTTCATTCTGGAGTGATGAACTGGATTAAAACTGAGATGAGTAGTGCCAAGATTGTCACATAGCAGAGAAGGTGGCGCTTTGAGTGGAAAGCCAAGTTCACTAAGAAGACTAAGCAGCCACATTGTTTCAAATGCTGCATTGGCTAAAGATCGGTATTCAGCCTCTGTAGATGAATGTGTAACAGCACGTTGTTTTTTTTGAACTCCAGGAAATGGTATTGTGTCCCAAGAAGCTGATATAGGCGGAGGTGGAGGTGCGATCATCGACGTTACCAGCCCAGTCTGCATCAGAGTATGTTGTGAGATGCTAGGTAGTAGCCTTTTGGATGTGAATCCCATGGAAGATAGTCTGCTTTAGATACCGAAGAAGGCGTTTAACTACTGTCCAGTGTGTAGTAATTGGCTTGTACATGAATTGAGATAACTTGTTGACAGCAAAGGAAATATCAGGTCGGGTGAGGGAGAGATATTGAAGACTCCCAAAGACTCGTTTGAATTCAGTGATATCAACAGAGGCAGTGCCATCATCCAGTTTTAAAGATATGCCAGGAGATAGGGGGTAGAGATATCCTTGGCACCAACCATGCTGGTTTTGGACAACAAGTCACGGACATATTTATGTTGGGACAAGAATAAACCTGCACAGGTGGAGACAACTTCCACGCTCAAAAAATAATTAAGAGGACCCATATCTTTCAACGAAAATTGATCACTAAGCTACTTAATAAGAGACTGCACAAAGCTGGAATCATTTCCAGTAAGCACAAGATCATCCACATATACCAACATATAACATATAACAGAGCCACAGTGATAAATAAACAAGGAGGAATCAGACTTAGAATTATGAAAGCCAAGTTGAATAAGAGCATGCTTGAGCATTGAATACCATGCCCGAGGGGCTTGTTTAAGCCCATGGATAGCTTTACGCAACTTACATACATGATAAGGGTTCGTCTGATCCTTGAACCCTAGAGGTTGACTCATATAGACAGTTTCAGTAAGCTAACCATGCAGGAAGGCATTGTTAACATCTATTTGCCTCAAAATCCAACCTTGTATGACAGCAACAATGAGCACAGACCGAATGGTTGCAGGTTTTACAACAGGACTAAATGTTTCCTTATAATCAATCCCAGGGCGTTGGTGAAAGCCTTTGGCAACAAGTTGAGCTTTGAAGCGATCGATTGTGTCATTGGCTGTCCGTTTGACACGAAAAACCCACTTACAACTGACGGGCCTGCAACCAGCTGGGGGTGGAACTAAGTCCCAATTGCCATGTCTCATAAGAGTAGTAAGCTCATTAGACATGGCTTCACGCCAATTTGGCATGGACAAACCCTGGGTAACACATATTGGTTCGAGACTTTGAGGGAGAGGATGTCTGGTGACAGAATTGATTTGTTTGGGTTTGAAGTTGTTATTTAGGGATCAGGTAGTCATGGAGTGTGTCCGATTTGATGGTGGTGGTATTATGGTTATGGGAACTGAGGGAGACACAGTATGGGATGAAGGAGACACTGGTGAGGCTGGGTGATTTTGCGGTGAAGCAGGGAAGGGTGAAGAGGCAGGCTCACAGGTTTGCTCAATTGCACATGGGTTTGACAGTGATGAAATAGAAAAAATATTTGAAGAGTGTAAAAGAACTAGAGAATGAGAGGAAGAGGGGTTACCTGGAGGAGATGATCCCACGGCGATGGCAGATTTTGAAAACACTGGTGAAGCAGAGGATGCGGGCGGGGCAACACACAGAGGGGAGGACACGGACGAAGACGAATGAGAGCCAAAAGAGGCTAAGGTTTGTTGCTCATTAAAGAGGACATGCTTGGAGAGATAGATTCTATTTGTTGTGGGTTCTAGACAATGGTAAGCATTTTAGGTTAAAGAATACCCGATGAAAACACACGGAGTGGACTTGGGCTGAATTTTATGCGTGTTATAGGGTTTGAGTAGGGGATAACAAATACACCCAAAAGATTTTAATTTAAGATAATTTGGTTTTTGGCCAAAAAGACTTTTAAATGGTGATTTGTTTTGTAGGAGAGGAGTAAGTTGACGATTAATGATATACGTGGCAGTATGAAAAGCATGTAGCCAATATGAGAGAGGAAGATTAGCATCGTGTAGTAGAGCGAGACCAGTTTCAACTAGATGGCGATGCCCACGTTCAGAAACGTCATTTTGTTGGGGTGTGTGAGGGGCAGTGGTATAGTGACTAATCCCATGAAGAGAGAGAAAAGGTTTAAGACTTGTGTACTCGCCACCATTGTCAGAGTAAAGACTTTTAATTTGTGATTAAAACCGTTTCTCAACAAGTTGTTTGAATTGAGGAAAGATGCTCTTAACACAAGATTTTGCATTAATGGGATAGAACTACATATATTTTGTGTAATGATCAATGAAAATTAAATAGTAGCGAGAACCATCTAGACCAACACAATGGGCAGGTCCCCACACATCAGTATAAATAATATCAAGGGGAGCATGACTCTAATAACTGGTAGACCGAAAAGGAAGTTGATGGGCTTTATTGATAAAACATGATGAATATAGAGAGTTCATTTTATTGTGCGCTATAGGAAGAGAAAAATGATGGACAAGATTTCTGACAATTTTGAAGGACGGATGACCGAGACGTTTGTGCCACATGTCAAATGAGGTTCGTTCATGCACATTTGCAACAATTTTAGAGTTGGAGCCCACCAGTGAGTTCGGAAAATGATAAACGCCGCTTTCACATGCTCCTCTTAGTAATGTCGCCCCCGTAGTCTGATCCTTCACAAGAAAATAAAAGAGGTAAAACTCAAGAAAAACATTATTTTGAGAGGCGAAGTGATGAACAAAAATTAAATTTTTGCAAATATTAGGAACGCAAAGAGTGTCACGAAGTATAAATATCCGTTTTGGTGATTTTAAAGTCAAGAAATCAATATGGGAGACTACCAAACTTGACCCATCACCAATAACAACTTCATCAGTGTCATCATACTCAGAGTGAATAGATAAATTCTTCAAGTCACCAGTAATGTTATGGGAAGCGGCAGAATCAAGAAGCCATTTCTGATCTGCTGGTTGAGGGGCAGATGTGCAGTTGGCTCTTACTTCTGATCGATGAAGTTATGGGCAAGACTTAGCTGTATGGCCCATGTGGTCATAAAATTGGCATTTTGGTTGGTAACGCCTTTGAGGGTACCTGGTTGTGGAAGGCCTCCGATTGTCTTTGAATGGGCCTTGAGGAATTTTACTGAAATTTTGAGAACGAGTGTGCCCATTTGGTTTATAAGAGCCCTTTGGATAAGACCCACCATAAGAGCCACTGTGCTGTCGGTGATGGTGAGAAGAATTTGCAGAGGCAACAAGCTGCTGGGTTGAAGATTCCAGACGCCGCAGGTAGCTATCATGCCCCACAAGAATGTCATGAAGCTCTTCGAGAGTCAGAAATGTTTCCCGTGCCCGAATTGGGGCAGCAATTTCTCTGAAATCAGCACCTAGTCCATTAAGAATGTAAAGGGTAATATCATCATCAGATATTAGATGATCGATGAGTGCAATCTCATCGGCAAGGGCTTTCATAGCCTGCAGATAAGCATGAATGGAGCGATTTCCTCACTGAATCAAGGTAAGTTCTTCCTTGAGTTGCATGACACGAGTTCTGGATTTACTGGCATACATGTGATGAAGTTTTTTCCAAGCCTCATGGGAAGTTTTGGAACTAGCGATGAGAGGGGCGATGGTGGACGAGGTAGAAGCCATAATAGCGCTCAGGATTAATTTATCCTGACGAACCCAATGAGTTTTGTTCAACTCAATAAGAGAAGTGCCAGCTGGGGAGGGACATTGGGAAATGCCATGAACGTAGTCAAAAAGATTATATCCAATGAGGAGGGCTTCAAATTGTGCTCTCCATCGAGGAAAGGTGGACGACGTCAGTTTCTCATTGATTTGTGTTGTGATGGTGAGAGCAATGAGTGCATTTTCGGTGGAGGAGATAGGGTGAGTGTTTGGGTGGGTTCCAGTTGTTTGATCTGTAGAGGCTGACACTTTTAGAGAAGGATCTGTTTGCTCATGAGAGAATTTGACTTTGATACCATAAAAGGTCAAACAACTGCTCACAGAATTAATGGAAAAACCACACAATTTCATTATAATGTTGAGTAGAATATATACAAGAGAAAAGTCTGCTTTCGGCAATGAATACATATGGACATTTGCTATAATTCTGGCAGAATAATATCTGCAGTAAATGGAAAGATTTGCATATGAACATTTGCTATAATTCTGGCAGAATTGTATCTGCAATAAATGGAAAGATTTATAACAGTTGGAATACTAAGCTTTGGTGAGAATCTGTTGCTTGATTTTGGTAAAGTAGATGCAGGTTTCTTTAATATAAAGGAGGTGCCTTAAGTATACAAAATAATGCTAAACTTGCCAAAAATTTTGCACCACCACATTTCTTTACTCAATGTGGAAAATGTGTGCCATTGACGAATATAAATTCAATGGTGATATATTTATTATAAAGACCTATTCTATATTATGATTTAAAGCGTGTGTTAGATTGCTTTTTAAAATATTTTTTATTTGAAATATATTAAAATAATATTTTTTTAATTTATTTTTAATACTAGTATATCAAAACGATCTAAAAACATATAAAAAATTAATTTAAAATAAAAAAAATCAAAACTTTTTAAAAATACGATTGAATTACAAAAACTAACACAATCTTAGCTAAACAATACTAACTTACTAGCATGCAAATATGTTACGGGTTACATTAATTGTTTCTTTGAATGTGAAAAAAAATATTTAAATTATAAGAAGTTATTTAATATTATTATTAAAAAATAATAGATAAATGATAATAATATTTTTAGTATATAAGATAAAACAATTTACTTTGATGGCATCGCATATGTTGATATAATTTAAATACACGAGAATTAATTTAGAAATATTTCAGATTTAAAAATAAAGAAAAACTTCATATTCAATGATTATATATAGGCTCGATTTTTATAAACATGCTATAATTAAGCTTTAAACTCAGTTTGATTCGGGTGTCAAAATTATTTAAATATATATATTTTTGTTCAATTAGTAATTGCTCCTCAATTACCATAAAATTTCTCATCGAAACACAATAGGTAAATATGGGATCGATCATTTGGAGGGAATCGAGGATACTGTTTCCAAAATTAATAAAAAAAAATAAATAAAGCTAATTTCACTACAAAAGGCTCGAATTATCGTAATCATTATGGAGAGTTGAGGGAAAAAATTCTAAGTAAAAGCAGATATAGCCTTCGCCATTCGAGTTTAAAGAAAGGCCTTAGATTCTAGCTTGCTAGCTAGCAATCTGCTTCCAATTAAGGGTGCAGTAATTGATCCAAATCACTGGAATAATTGACGGCAATATGCATGTAGGAATTATATTCATGATACAACAATTATCATCCCTTTGACTGCGAAAAGGCCATCCCCAAAAGTTTTTTATTTTCTAATCAATCTATTTTTTCATCCTTTATATTGAGAAGTACCATTAAAAAGTGGAAACGGATGACAAGCAAAAATATATATAAAAAAAAATTCTTAATTTTATTGATTTTATGCAATGTAGAGTTCTTATGAAAAAGAAAAATTTAATTAAAAATATATTAAAATAATGTTATATATATATATATATTTAATATTAGCAAATCAAAACTATTAAAAAATACTAAATTTTAAATAAAAAATAATTTAAAAAGCAGATTAAACTATAAAAACAACCAGAATCTGCTCCCTTCTACCCCCAAATGAAATTCATATACCATACAGGCTGTAATCCCTTTCTCGCTTGCTTCGTGTAAAAAAAAAAAAAAACTCAATATATTTTTCATTATATATATATATATTGAGTCAATATTTTGTTGCTTTTACTTTTTAGCTGGGCTGTTAGGTATGTTGGTGGTGATAAATGTAAAAGGTGTCTAGTAATCGTGCTGTAAAAACTATTCCAGTCAAAAATTTGATATCTCAGATAAGGTTTTAGTGTTCATTAAGGATATTTTCGTGATCTTTTTAGCTTAAATTCATTAATTTTTAGGTTGATGTCATTAAAAAATAATATAAAACCATTATTAAAGCTTTATCTAATAATTTAAATCTTGGAATTGAGATGATGATTTGTGATATAATATCAAGAAGAATTTTTAGTTGAATTAATGTGTTAAAAAATTAATATAAAGCTATTCTTAAAGTTTTATTCAATAATTTACGTTCTTGACCTAAAATGATTGTTAAATGTTTACTTATTATTAAAAAAAATAGTTTAAATTATGACGACAATAATATTCATATGTCATTTGAAAAGCTCAATATATTTTTCTAATAGTTTCTCAATTAACCAGTTGCAACAACCTTTAAAACAAAATTCAAGCTTTATATACCATTTATGGTTTTTTTATGAAAAATATTTTTAAAAACTCAATATATTTTTCTAATAGTTTCTCAATTAAAAATTTATTTAATATTAAAAAAATATTTTAAATTCTAATGCTAATAATATTCATTTTCCATTTGAAAAGCTCAATATATTTCCGAAAAGTTTCTCAATTAACCAGTTGAAGCAATTTCTAAAACAAAATTCAAGTTTTATGTACCTTTTTTTATGAAAAATATTTTAAGTTTTTTATATATATAAAAAACTCAATATATTTTCCCAACAGTTTCTCAATTAAACATTTATTTATCACCTCTAACGAGGATGTACAGCACTGTGGAATATCAACACCGCCCTTCAACTTGAGGTATGAAAACTAAAGTTCTCTTCTATCTTTTTTTCCTAGCATTGTAAAAAAAATTGTTTAATAAAATAACATAACACAAAAATATCTATGAAAATAACACAATTTAGAGAATTGTAGATGATATTTACAATTCACATGTCACAAATATCATGTATTCTTTCAAATTGCAAATTTGATAAACACAACATTTAATAATGAGAGAAGAAAGAGTAAAAAAGAAAAGAAAAAAACATCAAAATCACATCAAAACTCTAATGATGACATAATTGGTATCGTTGTAAAGATCTCAACGAGACAAATCCAACGACACCAAGAAATGTCACTAACGGTGACCGGAAAAGGCCACACGAGCAGTCTAAAGACATGTGAGCCTTGACACCTTTGGTCGGCTCGTATGGCTCACTTTGTTCGTCATTTATGATATTTTTTGGTATCATTGAATTCATCTCGTCGAGATCTTTCTAACGATACTGATGGTATCATCATTGGAGTTTCGATTTGCCTTCGTGGTTTCTTTATT
>Ga0325402_1007190_pt1 | contig 10552 bp, 6 predicted proteins | sample PopdelMetagenome_22_FD_207212 | JGI IMG/M metagenome (GOLD analysis project Ga0325402, IMG submission 207212) | Populus deltoides microbial communities from Bellville, Georgia, United States - Xylem-PdKOR-R3 | ecosystem: Host-associated > Plants > Phyllosphere > Stem > Wood/Secondary xylem... | reverse complement strand
TTCAATCCAAGAACACATTTCTAACATCTTTAGAATACTTACAAACCAATTCATCAATTCATAATACCTAAGAAAGGTCTAAAAAACTAAAATCAAACTGGGTTAGTTTTGACTTTCTTGGCTTAAATTTGTTTTTTTAGGTAACATTAAGGCTCTAAAGGCCCACCATCAATCCCCTTTTCATTGCATGAGATTCGTGAACATCAAGAAAAATTATTTTCGTGGCCGGAAATAGCGTGAATGATAATTTTTTTCTTTCATCGCTAGAATTCAGAGAAATATGCTTTTCGTGGCCGGAAATATGCTTTTTCTAACCAAAAACTAAAAAAATAATACAAATAAACTTTTGTACTAAAAATAAAAATTTAAAACTTAAAGTTACCTAAGTTATATAAATTTCATTATTTTTAAATATCTAAACAAACGAAACTTTATTTTCCCTCACTGTTCTTAAACCAAACAAAATAAATTTGATTTTCCCTATTTTAGCTTGTCTTCTATCCCTTATTTTTCTTATTTTCCATGTAGATTATTAATTTATTTATTTTGAATGTAAATGATCTATTTAAAATATGATAACAAGAAACTCATTCTTCATGTAGAAAAGCAGACACAATCATGACCTCATAACTATATATAAAGAAAAAAAAACACTTAAGGCTTAACGCACCATTACTTCTTCAATAATTCATTTTTCATTCCATGACCAAGTCTTCAATAAAAAAATTTCCGGAAACCCCTCTGACTGAGAAGTTTCCACGATCCTTCCATTTATTTATTATAGGATAATTATTATTGTGGTATCAGTTATTTTTTAAAATATTTTTCAATTAAAAATATATTAAATTAATATTTTTTATTTTTAAAAATTTATTTTTGATATCAACTCATTAAAATGATATAAAAATATAAAAAAAATAATAATTTAAAATAAAATTTAATTTAATTTCTGTGGATTGAAGTTGGATCTTAATAACCATGTTATAATTAAAGAAAATAAAAAACAAAATAAAGAGTAGATTGACTCTATCAATATAAAAAATATTATAGGATCAAATACGGGCAAAACACTTTACAAATATAAAAAAATGATCTATGAAAATGTTGAAAGTTTGTTTTAATTGAAAATAATAATAATAATAATAATAATAATAATAATAATTAATAATTCAGGATTTAATGAGATTTTTATGTTAACTGAATTTTTTTATTATTATTATGTTTTAATTGAAAAACAGATCAATTGGTCGAAGACAGTACATGACTGGCCGGGAAGGATCCATCCCCTTTTGGCTATCTGAATATCTGAGATGCCAACCATAGTTTACAAAGCGGTTTCCATAGTTTACAAAGCTGGATTTATGTGACATTGAGCTGGGATTGTGACAAGGAGGATGTGAGGCTGTACTCCCATGACTCCCTTCTTAATTTACTACTAGAAATTCGTTTAAAATCAATGAAATTATCGATAGAATAATTCTGTCGGTAATTTGCGGTTATAATTACCGACATAATCTTTTCCGTTTGAAATTCAGTCGGCATATACTGACGGAATACTTCGGTCGGTATATACCAACGAAATTACAGACGAAATATTCAAAAGCTTTTTAAAAAGACGGTTCACTGACGTGAAAGTTTTTACAGACAATTTTACCGACGGAATTATTGAGGGATTCAAATTGGGATCTCTGTACAGTAACGTGACTGATTTACCATCAGAATGGCCGACGAAATCACCGACAGAATGAGTCCGTCGGTGATTCCATCGGCAAAAGTTAATATATCACCACTCTACCGACCCCCTCCTCCCCTATTTCTCCTCCTTCTTCCCCATCCCAACTCTCTCCTCCCAAACTGCAAACAACCAGCCCCCCCAAAAGTCTCCCTCTTCTCATCACAAGTCATATTTTTTAAAGTTTTGTGGTCACAACATCCATGTTCTGATTATTGTGGATTTTATCATTTTTTTGTAAGTAATTCTATCTTTTTTAATTCTAACATTTAAATGTCAATTTTATTGTTTTTTTAGTATATGTGTTTTGTTAGTATATGTACATGTTTTATTGTTATTTCTCAAACAAACTTGTAGTATATGAATGTATAATTTTGTATGTGTTATGGTTGTTTTAGATTTTGTAAAATTATATGTGTTTGTAAATTGTTGAAACTTTGTTGAATTACCGAATTACATGTGTTGTGGTGAAATAATTAATAGCTTGTTTAATGGGTCCGTTTTAATTTTTATCAATGTTATTGCGGAGTTGTAATTTCTGTAAATTTATATGTATAAATTTGTATGGACGTTGATAATTGATAATGAATATTTAATATTTATGAGAAGTTGTAATTAGTTTGTTGGATAATCTCGAGGTAAATCAATATTTTTGCAAATTTATTTACCTAACATAGTTAATTAATACATGTTGTCATCATAATTTTATAGAGGTTCGATAGAAGTCATGGATGATCGTTCATGGATGTATTGAGATTCACCCCAAGGATTGCGGAGGATGGATTATTGTAACGGGGTTCAAGGTTTTATTAATTTCGCAACATCTATTCCCAGAAATTTTATTGGAGGCGGTATTAGGTGTCCATGTAGGAAGTGTCAAAATAAAAAGTATCTGCATCTAGATTTGTAATGATGCATCTTCTACACAAAGGGTTTATGGAGAATTACCGGTGTTGGTGTGCACATGGAGAAGTATTTGTTCGTAATAAGAGCATAGAAGAAAGGGTGGTTGGGTCAACTTCTAGTGCTAGCAACATGCATGAAGTTGCAAATGACAACACTAATCCTTATAGGAATATGGTTATGGATGTAATGAGAATGAATCAAGGTAATATCAGTCAATATCCAATCATAGAAGAAGAACATAATGCAGATGCAACTAGGTTTTTTGATTTGTTGAAAGATTCTGACGAATCATTATGGGATGGTTGCACGAACCACAGTAAATTATTGGCCGTAGCACAGGTGTTCACCATCAAGTCAGATCACGGGTTAAGTGAGGCCGGGTATGACAAAATTATTGAATGGGCGAGAAGCATTTTACCTGAAGGGAACAGGCTGAAAGAAAACTTTTATGTTGCGAAATCTATGATGAAACCCCTCGGTTTAGAATACCAGAAAATTGACATGTGCCCTAACTTCTGCATGTTATACTACCTTGAAAATGCTGAGCTGACCTAGTGCATGACATGTGGGCATTCCCGTTACAAACTCAGAATTGGCAGGGGAAAGACTCTAGTGGCATATAAAAAAACTTAGATACTTCCCAATCACACCTAGACTGCAGATGTTATTCATGTCACCAAGGACTGCTGAGCACATGACATGACACCAATCACATGATGCGGTTGATGGAGTGATGGTGCATCCTTCTGACGACAAAGCGTGGAAACACTTTAACAATGTACATCCTCACTTTTCAGCTAAATCAAGAAACGTGTGTCTTGGGGTTGTGTATACACGGATTCAACCCATTCGGGTCATTTGCTGCTCCTTATTCTTATTGGCCGGTCATACTCACGGTTTATAACTTGCCACCAGGAATGTGTATGAGGCTGGAGTTCATGTTTTTATCTACTGTCATACCCGGTCCGAGCAACCCAGGCTGGAATATAGATGTTTGCCTTTGACCGCTGATTGAGGAGTTGACGTAGTTGTGGTTCTCCAGAGCTTTGACTTATGATATATCGAGGAAACATAATTTTGTTAAGAGGGCGGCTTTGATTTGGACTATCAATGATTTTCCAACTTATGAAATTCTTTCTGGTTGGAGCACGCATGGAAAACTAGCATGTCCATACTGCATGGAAAACAACAAGACATTCACACTAACAAACGGAGGTAAAGCTTCTTTTTTTACTGTCACCGTCATTTCTTGCCACCGAATCACAGGTACAGAAAGAACAAAAAAGATTTCTTTGTTGGCAGAGTTGAAAAGGATGTTGCATCCCCGCGTCTTTCTGGTGAAGAATTGCATGATGTTGTATTAGAGTATGGTGACATTGTGTTTGGTCTTCAATCAGGTAAGCAGAAGTTTTCTGGTTTTGTTTTGACCCATAATTGGGTAAAGTGAAGTATCTTTTGGGAGCTTCCTTATTGGAAGATCAATCTTTTCTGCCATAACCTTGACGTCATGCACATTGAAAAGAACGTGTTCGAGAATATTTTTAACACCATTATAGATGTGAAGGGGAAGACAAAGGACAACATCAAGGCTAGATTGAATTTAGCATTGTTCTGTAACCATAAAAATATCGAGTTGGTTTGTGATGGCTCACGGGTCGCAAAACCAAGAGCAAGCTTTGTGTTAGAGAAAAAACACAACTACTAGTCTACAAATGGCTTAAGAATCTACGTTTTCCCGATGGACATACCTCGAACATATCAAGGCTAGTTAACATGGAGGAATGCAAATTATATGGAATGAAGAGTCATGACTGCCACATGTTTATGCAAACACTCATCTCATTAGCTTTTCGTGATTTGTTGCCAAAAGGGATATGAGATGCAGTCACGGAGATTAGTCATTTCTTTAGAGATACATGCTCCAACAAGTTGAATGTTTATCACATTGACAGGCTTGAAACAATATCGTCGAGACACTATACAAATTTGAGAAGATATTCCCTCCATCATTTTTTGACTCAATGGAGCATCTCCCCATACATCTACCGTTCGAGGTAAAAGTTGGAGAACTGATCCAGTATAGATGGAAGTACCCATTCGAACGGTTAGATTACAGTTGCAATGTAATTCATATATAAAAATATTTTTTTTTATTTTTCTTAATTGTAAATATATGATTAATTCAATGCAGGTACTTGTTCAATCTCAAGAAAAATATTAAGAACAAGGCACATGTTGAGGCTTCAATATGTGAGGCCTATATTGTTGAGGAGATCTCAACATTTATCTTGTACTATTTTGAACCTCATTTGAGAACGAGAATCAATCGCGTTCCACGACATGATGATAGCGGTGAAGTGCCTTCTAGTGGGAACTTGTCAATATTTTCCAATCATGGACAAGCCACACCTAAAAATGTTGTAAGGGGAAGATATTTTTCAGAAATAAAGTTCAGACAAGCACACAATTATGTTCTATTTAACTGTGATGAGCTGAAACCTTTTTTTCAGTAAGTATATATATGTAGTACTAATTAAACTTTGTTAATAATATATTGTTTATCTATTGTAATATCATAAACTCATTATCACTTGCAGGCAACATCAACAATATTTGTTGTCCAATAACTCACAGCTGACCGAATCCCAAATCTTTCAATTACAAGATGAACAATTTGCCACGTGGTTCAGAACACATGTAAGTACTATCACAAACTAATTATCACTTGCAAAATTACTATATGCATGTCATTATAAAATTCTCGTTTACTGTTCATTGATGTACATTACGTACAAGGTTTATCAAATAGGAAGGAGTGCTGCTAAAACATTATCTTCACTAAGCCTAGGCCTTAAAAGAAAAGTTAAGTGCTACAACGAGTATTTTATCAATGGATATGTGTTCCATACTGAAGAATACAAACATGGAAGAAAGACATTTAACAACGGTGTTTGTGTTAAGGGATCAACTAGTAGTGAGTTAGAAGTTGACTACTATGGTAGATTATAAGAGGTTGTCGAACTGCAATATCATAGTGAGCAGAATAGAGTGTTTTTATTCAAATGCTATTGGTATGACACGACTGACAGAGGAATCAGAGTTGATCCTCACTATGGTCTGGTCGAAATCAACTCAAAAGCTAGACTCCACAACATAAACGATGTCTTTGTTTTCGCAAAGCAATGTCAACAAGTTTATTACACATACACCCCTTCCTTTAGAAAGGATCGATCAAGAGTTGATTGGTTATCCATTTTAAAAATGAAACCCAGGGGTCGTGTCGAGGTTATTCAGGATGAGAATGAAGACACAAGTATGTGAGATGAAGTTTTTCAAGTTAATGAGTTGGTTGAATCATATCGAGTTGCTCCTTCAATTGACATGGAAGAAAATTTAAATTTTCATGTTTTCGATGATAGTCTTGTTGATGTTGACGCAGAGGAGTTAAATGTTGTTTTGAGCTCTAGCGGACAAGCAAATGTCGATGAAGATGATGATGATGATGATGATATCCATATTGAAGATTGCGATGAAGGTGATGACTATTCAATTGATGATGAAAAAGAAGAAAATTCTGACTAACTATCAAAATGAAGTAATGTGTAAAACATTTTTTTTCATGTAATATATATTATGGATGATATATTTTGGTAACACGAAATATTTATTTTATAAGTTTGTATTGTTTAAGCACTGTTGTTATTGTTTTGTGCAATGGACAGTTTGTAATTTAAGTGTTTATAGAAAGGTAAATAGGCAATACAAACTTAATCTTTCTTGCACACTGCACTATCACCGACTTCCATACCGACAGATTACAGTTCGTCGACATTTCATAGTAGCTTCACTGGAAATGCCACAATCATCACTGACGACTTTGTGGACGGATTACAGTCCATTGACATTTCATAGTAGCCTCACTGGAAATGCCATAACCATCACCGACGACTTTGCGGACAGATTAAGTTCGTTGGCATTTCACAGAGAGTGGTGGAAATGCCACAATCACCGATAATTTTACAAATAGCTACAGTCCGTTGGCATTTATCGGCAGCTCACAATTACCGATAAAATCACCGACGAATGATGCGAATTCCAAAAGGTAGGGCATTAAATGCATCTCTAACCGCGTGTAGGTGCCAACGGACTGCGAAAAATATGGAGGGTAATTAAAAATTCTGGTGCAAAATTCAAAATTTACCAATGAATTTTCGAAACATCACTGATGGAATAATTAAAAATATTTTTTTAATGTCCGTCGGTAATTCCGTCGGTAAAACTATGCTATAAATCCTAGTGACTGCCCCTTCAATTCATTTTTTCATCTGCTCCGTTATTCCCTTTTCATTTTTGATTTTTTTCCTCTCATTTCCTTCAAATCTTTTGTTTGTTTTGCTTGTAATCTCTACTTCAATTTTCAGCAAATTAAAAGGTATGTGTTTCCTCTACTTCATTTTACTTCAAGATTTTTTTTTCTTTGTTTTAGCTAAAGTCTATAGTTTTTTTTAAATTTATTGAATATATTTTATTTTTTGTTTTGCCATAATAATTGAATAATTTGTTGAATTTTAATTGTTATTGTTCAATTTACCTTGTAATTAGTAATTGAATATATTGGAATAAATTTAATTATTTTCTCTCAATTTTACTCTATTATTGCATGATATGTGTTTAATTATTTCCATTAATTTTAATTATTAGTCTGTAGTTTTTTTTTAATTTATTGAATAAATTTTATTGTTTGTATTAATTTCCATAATAGTTGAATAATTTGTTGAATTGTAATTGTTATTGTTGAATTTACCTTGTAATTAATAATTGAATATGTTGGAATAAATTTAATTGTTTTCTCTCAATTTTACTCTATTATTGCATGATATGTGTTTAATTATTTCCATTAATTTTAATTGTTAGTCTATAGTTTTTTATTTATTTATTGAATATATTTTATTGTTTGTATTGCCATAATAATTGAATAATTTGTTGAATTGTAATTGTTATTGTTGAATTTACCTTGTAATTAGTAATTGAATATGTTGAAATAAATTTAATTATTTTCTCTCAATTTAATCTATTATTGCATGATGTGTTTAATTATTTCCATTAATTTTAATTGTTAGTCTATAGTTTTTTATTTATTTATTGAATATATTTTATTGTTTGTATTGCCATAATAATTGAATAATTTGTTGAATTGTTATTGTTATTGTTGAATTTACCTTATAATTAGTATAGATGTTATGTTATATATAAAATTAGTATAGATGGGGTCAATTGGTTGTGGCTATTGTCAATATTTGCAGGTTTGAAAACTTTGGGTAGTCTCCAGTATAGGGGAGGTGCTGCCCAATTTTTTTCAACATTCGAATTTAATTATATAATTATTCGTATAGAATTGTGTAGATGCGTAGAATGAAATTAACAGCTAGTCGCTCACATATGTCACTCAAATATGGTCGCAACTAGTTCTTCTAGCAGCGAGGATGACATCTCCTTAAGTGCCAATCAAGAAGAGGCACATGCGCCGTCTACCGATGCTGCCTCTTCCAGTGTGATTTCATTGCTCAGAGACGACGTGCCTTCGTAGTAGAATCAATTCACCCGCTAGTACGAGGCACAGTGGAAGGACGACCTTTCAACGTAAGTTTGTTTTGGTTTTAGTTTCTTTTTAATTATAACATAATTTATGAACAACTAATCAATATTTCATTAATTTAATTTATTTTTAGGTTCACAAATATTGAGACTGTCCGAGTAATATCATCGACGTTTAAATCATTGATGGAAATTTCATTATTTCAATGGGGTCAGGTATCCAGATATCCTGAATGGATACCTCAAATCGATGCATGGTTTGACAGATTTGAGGGTGATGTTAATTTCTGATTTCCAGCTTATTTTTAATAAATTATTAATATAATTGTCAATAAATTATTATTTATATTTAAAATTAATTATTTATACACAGGACAAATTCACCTAAAATAGTGCGCATTACACTATTGTGAGGAGAGTGTGGGAAAATCACGCGGCAACTAGGTAACATCGAAAACAATACAATAATTTTTAAAAAAATTATGTTTTAAAATCTAATTTATAACCATGGAAGTAGGTTGCTTGATTTTTGGTATGAAGCATAAAAAAAGCAAAAAAAAAAAAACACGAGAGATAACAGTCTCCAAGGCTAGAACGACATGGCGGTTTGGAGGGATTTCAAACTACTATACATCCCGGCAGATATATGGCCGCAATATATTGAGCACGTGATGTCTGAGCGGTTCACACGACGCTCACAGTCCGGTGCTGGCAACTGGAACCGGCCAATTCATGGCTCAGTGACAACGCACACCGGCGGCTCCATTCTATTTGCTGCACATGCGAAACGGATGGTAAGATTAATTTAAGTAAAATATATCGTTAAATAATTTGTTGTTACTTAATTAATTTTTTCCCTTATAGGCTACATCTCTTGGACGTGAGTCGAGCCTAATGGAGCTATTTGTTGAGACGCACGTGCGGAGTCTAGATCGCCAAAAAGGGGTGCAACAGTTCGTTGACAACCGCGCTCAACACTTTGTGGTATGTTCGTTCAACCATTTTATTTCGTAAGTTATTATTTTTATTGAATTGAATATGATGATTTCTTTTTTCATTTTCATGAGACCTATAATAGCCGGTTAAGGGAGAGATATGGGGACGCTCCTTTGACTCATCCGGATTTTGATCCGGATTTATGGATGGAGGTAGGATCGTTTGATGGACTCAATAAAAATTAGGTGTATGGGCTCTCCAACATTATGGCCGAGAACTTGCGGGCGACCCGTGGTGTCTCAACCGTTGGGAGCTTCAAATTAGTATCGAGCACCCAATTTGAGGACATCATGGCCTTGAAACAACACACGGCTAATCTCACCGAGAAATATGAGCAACTCTCGGCGAATTATGAACAGCTTCGCCAAATGGTCATGAACATGGCATCACAGAGTGGTGATACATGTGCGCCCCCTTTTTAGCTGTATAACAACCAGCCTCCTCCTCCTCCAGCTCCGCCATTGTGCTAATTTAATATTTTTTTTGGAACACATTCAATTTGTAATGAATATTACTTAACTTTATTTATTTTTTGTTTTTGATGTTTAATAAAATTTTATTTGCATAATTGGTTTTTTTACTATTAATTTATATAATTTTATATTATTTATTCTAAATAATTTTTTTAAAAAACAAATTTAAAAATACCCATTGAGGGATTTACCGACGGAATGTATCCGTCGGCATTTCACAGTAGCTTGGTGCAGATGCCACAATCACTGATGAATTTACAGATGGATAAAGTCCATCGGCATTTCACAGTAGCTTGGTGCAAATGCCACAATCACCAACGAATTTACAAATGGATACCATCCATCGACATTTCACAGAGAGTGGTGGAAATGCACTCACCGATAAATTTACAGATGGATACCGTCCGTCGGCATTCCACCGATAGCTAAAAAATATTTACTGGATAATATTTACTGGATATGCCACTATCACCGACGGAATAAATCCGTTGGTATATTTCTAGTGGGATTTTTTTTGGCGCGCAATTTATGTCTGTAAAATCATTGGTAATATATATTTTTTTACTGATAGACTTAGTGACGGAATGCGGTATTACCGACGAACGGTATGCGGACGAATGTTTTCCGTCAGCGATTTAGTTGGTAAAAAAATTACTGATGAACTCTGAATCTCATACCGATGGAATCTGTTCGTTGGTAAAACTGTGAAATCTTGTAGTGATCGCTGGAATTGCAGGGAAAAAGGAAGTGTGTAAGTTGGATTGATTTTTGTTGCTGAAATAGAGCGTGGGATTTTGTGAGTACTTGAGGGTGTGGGAGAATGGTTTGATACCCAATAACTGGCACAGAA
>Ga0325402_1007189_pt1 | contig 10552 bp, 10 predicted proteins | sample PopdelMetagenome_22_FD_207212 | JGI IMG/M metagenome (GOLD analysis project Ga0325402, IMG submission 207212) | Populus deltoides microbial communities from Bellville, Georgia, United States - Xylem-PdKOR-R3 | ecosystem: Host-associated > Plants > Phyllosphere > Stem > Wood/Secondary xylem... | reverse complement strand
CGATTAACAACTTTTATTTGTCCGTCCGTCTGCAAATGATAGGCGGAATTGAGTTGTAGTTTGGAGCTGGACATGTGAAAAAACTCTTCCCGGAATTTGCTAATAAAGATGGGGTTCCGATCGCTGATGATAAACTTGGGTAAGCCATGCAATTTAATGACGCTTTCTACAAACCGTTCTGCTACAACTTTAGCAGTAAAATGATGAGTTAAGGATAGAAAAGAAGCAGACTTACTTAAACGGTCAACAACTACTAAGATTATGTCTTTGCCTTGGGATGTTGGTAGGCCTTCAATGAAGTCTAAGGTGATGTCGTCCTAGACTTAACATGGAACTGGTAATGTTTGTAGGAGCCCTGCTGGAGATAATGTTTCAAACTTCCCCCTTTAGAAAATATCACATTTTTTGACATACTTTTGCATCGCCTAGTACATTTTAGGCCAGTAAAATTGGTAAGCTAATTTCTTGAACGTTCAGAAGACCTTAGAGTGTCCTTCAATTTTTATATCGTGTATTTCATAAAGTAATTGTATCATAGTGCTGCCTGAGAAGGAATGATTACTCTTCCTTTAAAGAATTGCAACCCATTACACCATGCATATGGTCCAACTTGTTGATCCTTGGCTAGAAAAGTTAGAGATTGGATGTAAAAGACTCCCGCATAAGCCTTTTGAATTTCATGCCATATGGTCACTGTTGGCATATGCAAATAGTGAAGAACTGGACTATCAGACTTGTGTGAGAGGGCGTCCATTGCTGAATTCTCATGGCCTAGGCGATAAATAATCTCATAATCGTAGCCCAGAAGCTTGATCACCCACTTCTGTTGTTCAGGCGTAGCCACACATTGTTCCAATAAATATTTCAAACTATAATGGTCAGTAAGAATGAAGAATTTTTTCCCAGGAGATAAGGACGTCATAAGCATATGGCCTCCATAATGGCCACCATCTCCTTGGCGTAAGTAGACTAGGATTTTTTTGTAACCCCCAATGCTCGACTCATGAACGTTATCAGCTTACCTTGTTGTGACAAAACTACGCCAATTCTGTCCCCAGGTGCATCGGTTTCAATGGTGAAAAAGTCATTGAAATTAGGCATAACTAATGTAGGTGTAGTTGTCATTGCCTATTTGAGAGCTAGAAAGGCTATGTTGGCTTCTTCATTCCAACCAAATTTTCCCTTCTTGAGCAGATTGTTCAAGGGTCTTGCTATGATGCCATAGTTTTGAATGAATTTCCTATAATATCCTGTTAGGCCTAAAAAACCATGTAACTCAGAAATATTAGTGAGGGGTGGCCATGTAACCATGGCTGCAATTTTATTGTTATCAACCTTCACTCCTCGATGTGTGTCAATGTGCCCCAAGTATGCCAGTTCCTATTGGCCAAACACGCACTTGCTGGCATTGGCAAAGAATTGGTGTTGTCGCAAAGTTTCCAACGTTTGTCTAACATGCAACAGATGCTCATTCCAAGTAGGACTATAGACCAAAATATCATAAAAAAGACCAAAATAAACTTTCAAATGTAAGGTTGAAATATTGAGTTTATGATGGCTTGGAATGTTGAGGGTGCGTTACATAAGCCAAAAGACATTAATAGATATTCGTAATGGATGTTATGAGTACGAAAAGCAGTTTTAATAACATTGGATCTAATTTGGTGAAACAAGCGGCACCATATAATTCTTCCAACATATCATCAACTGTCGGAATGGGAAAACAATGTATGACGGTAGCGACATTGAGTGAATGGTATCTGTACAAAATTGCCAACTGCCATCTTTCTTCTTTATCAGTAGCACCGGCAACTAGAATGGACTGGTGCTAGGACGGATGAGTCTCGAGTCTAGCATTTCCTAGACCTATTTCTCGATTTTAGTTTTCTGGAAGTGGGCATACCTATACAGGCATACATTAATAGGCTCAGTTCCTTCTTTTACGTATTAATGACCCACCTCACGTGCAAGTGGTAATCTTGATGGCTCCTTGAACACGTCTGCATATTCCTTCAACAACCACTACATATTCAATTTTTCATCTTGATTTGGTAATTCAGGTGGTGCGATTTCCATGGTTGATTGGAAATACACATCAAAGAACGTATGTCCATGGCTAAACTCCTTCGCTATTTCTGTTGGTGAAACTGTCTGAATGGTTTGCACATCCACTCCTTGCAGCCTACGATCTTGATTTTCCTAAATAAAATCCATGGCCAACTATTTCCAGTTACAGACCATAGATCCCAACATTTCAAACCATTCAACACCCAATACAAGATCAAGACCTGTTAAGGTCAAAGAGAAAAGGGTAAGGTAAAATTCGGTGCCTTGTAACTCTACCCGTACCTTATCGTAATGCCCCTGACATGTTAATCCCTTCTCGTTAACTACCCGGACATGGAATGATTCCGTTGGTATGACTAGCAATATGAGCATACTTGCTAAGCGATTGCTGATGAAGTTGTGTGTCGATCCGCTGTCAATTAAAACCATTACTTCGTGTGACCCTATTTTTGCCGATACACGTATTGTTTTCGATGTTATCTAGCCCGTTAAAGCATGCAAGGTTATTTTTTGTTCAAGTTCAAGTTCCTGTATCACTACTTTATCTCCCTCGTGGCCATCTTCTAGCATCTGTTGATCCATAATATCCTCACACATCATGTTACATGTATGGCCCTCCAAGAGTAATAGCTGTGGCTTTTAACATCTATGGCTTGTTGTAAAACGCTAATTGCAGTTGAAATAGAGGCCTTATACTCTTTTCCTCTACATTTCTTCCCAAAACAAGTGTTTGATGGGTCCCGCAGGTGTAGTAGGCTACACGAATGGTTTATGGAAGAGCAAATGGAGCTCGTTCAGATGGTAGCTGTATGAACCTCCTTTGTCATGCGAGTTGGTCATCCCTCATTCGTGCTAAGTTAATGGCCTCTTTGAGTGCTTGTGGCTTAAACATCCGAATACCATCTACTATTTCTACCTTCAAGCCGCCTATGAATGTTCCCACCAATGCCATCCTTCATCCCTAAACGTCCTACGAATCCATTGCCACCATTGGTTAGCCTCCCCTTCTAAATGGTATGCTGCCATGGAAACCTTCTAGGCTTCTGTCGTGCTTTGGTATTCGAAAAACTGATGCACACGGTTGAACCATGTTTATCTCATGATTCCTCTATAATGATATTTGTTGTTCAATGTATGTTATAAATATTATGGTTGTGATGACGATGATGTTTGTGGGATTGAGACGCAGGACAATTGGGTCGTGATTGAGTTATGAAATGTGAAATATTAGAAGTGTAAACAGGTTAAATGTCGATAACTTGGGACCTCCCGATGTAGGGAAGACTCTGCCAAAATTTTAGTGAAAATTTCGGTAAAAATTTAATATGAACACTTTGCACATATTAAATTACTCTGTGTATCAATTGACATGAAATTGTTGCTTAATCTTGGATATGGGGATGTTACATTAATAGTCTTAGACATGCTCCTAATAAATTTATAGATTTATTAGTAATCACTGTCAATGAATTTTATTGCCTTGAACAACAATGGCCTAAACTCAACTCAGATGGCCTAAAACAAAAGACTTGCAATATAGGATTGCTCTGGGTTTTACACAAACAAACTTATGGTAAATCAACCAAAAGAACAAGGCTCTCGTCATGGAATTTCTTGCATACCGATGCAAAAACCATAAGGTTTATGAAATTGATGCTTTGACAACTTTCGTGCTTTAAATAACCTACTAGAAAACTTTAGGCACCTTTCAAAGCCCTACTGTATATTTTTGTATACTAGTGAGAAAACCATAAGGATTATGAAAATGGAGTTTTTGCAACTTTTATGCCTTCACTAGTCTAATGAAAACCTTTTAAGGCCTGTTAATTTTATTTAATTTTTAATACATGTGCAAAAACCATAAGGTTTGTGAGAATTGGGCTTTTACAACTTTGTGCCTTAACTAATTTGCTGGAAAACCTTAGACATCTTTTGTGGCCTTATGATATGTTTTTAAATACCAATGTGAAAACTATATAGTTTATGGAATTCATGTTGTTACAACTTTTATCCCTTAACTAGACTACCAGACAACTTTAGACACCTTCAAGACTATGCGGTATATTTTTACTATTAGTGCGAATTCCATTAGGTTTATGGAATCAGGGCTTTTGCAACATTTTTTTCATAACTTGTCTATCGTGCAACTTTAGGCACTTTTTAGGGCATTACGATATCATACCTTATGGAATTAGGCCTATTGTAACTTTTGTGCTTTAACTAGCCTATTAAATAACTTTAGACATATTTTATGGCCCATACTAGTGCAAAAACCATAAGGTTTGTAAAATTGTTGATTTGGCATTCTTTTATGCTTTAAACAGCCCATCGCATAACTTTAGGTATTTTTTAATAAGGCTTACGATATGTTTTTACATACTCGAGAAAAAACTAAAAGGATTGTAGAATTGAAGCTTTTGCAACTTAGGTGCCTCACGTGACACACCAAGCACCTTTTGTAGCCTTACGATATGTTTTTTCATACCAATGGGAAAAACCATAAGATTTGTGTAATTGGTGCCTTAACAAATCTTATGCCTTAAATATAATATACCATACAACTTTAGGCACCTTTCATGGCCTTATAGAAAACTTTTTTATATCAACTTGAGAAATATAAAGATTTAATAATTAGAGATTTTGCAACTTTGGTGCCTCAACTAGCCTATTTGGCTTCTTTACACAAGTTTTAAGGCTACAAAAATTATAAAGTTCTTGAATTGGTGGTTTTTACAATAAACCATAACTAGCCTTCCAGAAAATTTCATGCACAATTCAAGGCTTCACTGAATGTGTTTTTTCATACCTATGAAAGAACCATAAGGTTTGTGAAATTTGGGCTTTTGCAACCTTTATGTCTTAATTATCCTACCTAATAACTTTAGGCCCTTTCATGGTCCTAAAATTTTCTAATAAGGTTTATGGAATTAATGTTATCATCCTATTAGAAAATTTTAGGCACCTTTCAGGGCTCACAATATGTTTTTGCATACACAAGTGAACCATAAGGTTTGTGAAATTTGGGATGTTGCAACTTTAATGCCATAAACTAGCCTATTAGGAAAATTTACACCCATTTCGGGGTCTTATGTAATGTTTTTCCATCCTATATGAAAAACCACGACGTTTGTTGAGTTTGAACTTTTGTGCGGGAAACTTTTACGCACTTTTTGATAATTAGCTATCAAGTAATTTTAACCTCCTTTTAAGGCCCCGTGATATATTTTTTCATATGAACACAAAAACCATATGATTTATGGAATTTAAACTTTTACAACTTTTAAGCCTTAATTAGCCTATTGGGGAACTTTACAACCTTTCGAGGCTACACAATGCATTTTTTATATTGATGCGAATTCCATAAAGCTTGTGAAACTGGGGATTTTACAAAAGTTTTTCCTTAACTAGCCTACCATAAAATTTTAAACACTTTCTAGGGCCTCACAATATATTTTTGCATACCGTATGGAATTCAGGCTATTGCTATTTTTATGCCGTAACAGAAAAAATTAGACACCTTTTGTTGCCCCATATATATTCTTACATACCAATACGAAAACTATAAGGTTTGTGAAACTGGTGTTTTAGAAACTTTTATGTTTCAAATAGCTTACTAGATTATTTTAGGCATATTTGCAAAAGCTAGTATTTTAGAAACTTTATACACATTTTAAGGCCCTGCAATATGTTTTTGCATACACATGCGAAAACCATAAAAATTATGGAATTTATGCTCTTGCAAATTTTATGCCTTAACTACCTTTTTGGGCAACTTTATGCACATTTAAGAGCCTTATGGAATGGTTTTCCATACCGGTGTGAAAACTATAAGGTTATTGGAAAAGGAGCTTTTCTAACTTTTATGTCATAAATAGCCTACCAGACAACTTTAAACATCTTTCATGTATCAACAATATGGTTTTGCATACCTAAATAAAAGTCATAACATTTGTGGAGTTGGTGCTTTGGAAACTTTTATAACTTAAGTAGCCTAAAGGCAACTTTACACTACTTTTGAGTCATCACGGTACATTTTGCAATAACAATATGAAACCATAAAGTTTCTGGAATTTTTGTTTTGTAACTTTTATGCCTTAACTAGCTTATTAAGAAGTTTTGCAAGTTTTGGGGCTTGAAAATTAATTTTTTCATACCCACATGAAAAATATAACATTTATGGAATTTATGCTTTTACATCTTTAGTGCCTTAACTAGTATACCGAGCAACTTTTAGTATCTTTTATGGTCACACAATATGTTTTGGTATACCTATGTGAAACCATATGGTTTATAAAATTGGTGCATTTCTAACTTTTGCGCCTTAACTAGCCTACTAAGCAACTTTAGACACATTTTGGTGCCTCATACAATGATTTTACATACCTATGCAAAAATCATATGGTTTGTTGAATTTAGGCTTTTACAACTTTTGTGCCTTAATAAGCTTTATGGACTAGGAGATTTAGCAACTTTTGTGCCTTAACTAGCCTAACAAGCAATTTTACGCAATTTATAGGCCTTATAAAACATTTATCATAACAGTAAGGCAACCATAAGGTTGATGGAATTTGTGTTTTTGCAACTTTTATGCCTTAACTAACTTATTAGACAATTTTAGCCACCATTCATGGCCTCACGATATGTTTCTACATATAGACGCGAAAACCATAAAATTTATGAAATTGGTGCTTTTGTAACTTTTGTATGATAACTAGCTTATTAGAAAACTTTATGCACCTTCAAAGTTACACCAAACATTTTTTAATATCATTGAGAATTTTATAAGGTTGTGATATGAGGGCTTTTGCAATGTTTTTGCCTTAACTAGCATAGTCTCACAATATGTATTTTCATACATGTCAAATTAGGGTTTTTTGTAATTTTTATGCCTTAAAAGCCAAGCAAACAACTTTAGATATTTTTCATTGCCCATTATATGTTTTTGCATACCGGTCTGAAAACCATAATGTTTATGGAATTGGTGCTTTTCCATTTTTGTGTTTTTACCACATGCTAAACAACTTCAGGCACCTTTCAAAGTCTTGCTATATATTTTTACATATCCATGCAAAAACCTTAAAGATTATGGAATTGGAGCTTTTGCAAGCCTTAATTGGTCTGCCATCAAAACATTAATAAATAAATACAAAATTAAGTCTAAAACTATTAAAAATATATATAAAAATTTATTTAATGGAAAAAGAGAAAAAAAAAAGGTTGAGAAAAATTAATGTTACCATAAAACAATTTTCTTTATTATTATTAAACTTTAAGAAATTCTCAATTAAAGAATTTCATATATATTGAAGGCTTTTCATCCATGTTTCTATCCAAATTGTTTTTTTTTTTTTGTAAGAAATGATTTCACTTTATAAAACTTTTATTTTAAGTGATTCTAACAGACAGAAGTTTTTAATTGAGAAAAAAAATAATTTAGCAGTGAAATTGATATAAATAATAGTTGAGGTGTAAAATGAATGATATCTAAGTAATTTAGTGGTATATTTGGTATTTGTACAAAATTGTATCGCCATTGAAATGGATTGGCTAACTCCCAAAATAGTTTTTTTTTTTTTTTTTTGGTCTGTGCAGCCCCACAAGCACCGCTAAGCAGTCGAGCAATAGTACATCGAAATTAAAAAATAAACGTCTCAATCTCTCTCGTTTTCATCGGTGTTGCGTCAAAAGCTTTTGATTAATTGATAAATCATCCAAAGTCTAAGCAATCATCTACGAAATATACAGTGCAGCCCCTCAACAATAATGAAGAACCAGTGGAGTATATCCCATAGTCATAACTACACAAAATTGAAGCACTCCATGATCAAGGTAGCAATCGTTAGCTTCCTAGCAATAGGCATAGCAACTTCTTTCTCCTTTTTACTCTCTTCTTCTCTACCCAAATCATATTATCATTCCCTCTACATATCCAACTCCATCTCTGACAATGCATCGATATCACACGACCTCTACATGCTCACCCGCCGACCCCATGCTGCTGGAACAGAAGCCAACGCCCAAGCTGCGGCCTATGTTCTATCTACTCTCGTGTCATACAACATCGATTCCCACATCGTCTCCTATGATGTTTCATTGACTTATCCTATTTCACGATCCTTAATCTTAACACAACCAGAACCAGCATCAGAGCAATTACCAATCACGTTTGATCTTCGTCAAGAGATTTATGATGGCGATCCATATGCTGACGTGGCCCATGAAGTCCTGCCCACTTTCCATGCCTATGCAAAGTCAGGTACAGTTCGTGGAGCTGTGGTTTATGCGAACTACGGGCGGGTGGAAGATTACAAGACATTAAAAGAAATGGGAGTGAATGTAACGGGGACTATTGTATTAGCAAGGTATGGAAAGATTTTCAGGGGAGACATCGTAAATAATGCATTTGAGGCAGGCGCAATAGGAGCAATTGTGTATACAGATAGGAAGGACTATGGGGGTGGAGGTGATGAGGGATGGTTTCCTAAGGCAAAGTGGATGCCACCAAGTGGAGTTCAGGTGGGATCTGTTTATGACGGGGCCGGTGACCCGAGCACACCTGGATGGCCGAGTATTCAAGGATGTGAAAGGATATCGGATGATGAAGTAGAGAAACAAGGCAATGTTCCTTTAATACCTTCATTGCCTGTATCAGCGGCTGACGGTGAAACAATCATGCGGTCTGTCGGTGGACAAGTGGCAAATGAAGACTGGCAAGGAAGCAAAGATAGTCCAACCTATAGGCTCGGACCAGGGCCTGGGATTCTAAATCTTACTTATACTGTAAGATCATTAAATTCTACTATTTACTTGCTTATTTTTTATAGAACAATATATGTATGTATGTATGACATGGTTTTGTATCGGGTTTCAGGGAAAGAAAGCTATAGAAACAATTCAGAATGTTATTGCTATAATCGAAGGAGTTGAGGAGCCTGATAGGTAAGAAAATTATATATATACATAAAAACACACATCGGTATACACAAATGTGCGCACGAAATATATTATTATAGAAAAAACTAGAAGAGAAGGACATTTCACTTTAACTCATCTCGAAAAACACCATGTGTTGCTCCGTTCTTTTGATTTTTTTCAACATTTCTTTTATTTTACATTATCTAACATGAATAGAGTTGTAAACAATGTTCAAAGATTAACAAAATCAAACTTTAATTATGATTAAATATTGTAATTAAAAGGAGAATCAACTTTGACAAAAATAGAAGATCCCATTACTATTTTGTCACACAAAACTTCAACTCAATCCTTGAAATTATAGGTTTTTCTATCATTTGGTTCCTTATTTTAGCAATTTAGATTCTAATATAAATCTTTATTATCTTCATGTTCACTCCCTAGATATTAAAATAAGAGAGAGAAAATCATCACAAAATTTTAAGGAGAAAAAAGATGCTCGAATTATCATAATTTAACCATCAAAAAAACTAATTTTATGTTGGTAGATTTGTTTTTTTGCGAGAGGTTATGTTTTCCTATAAATATACCGGAAAGTATATTGAAGTTTGTTTAATTTTTTTTATTTGATTGATTTTTATTTTTGAAGTAACTGGAGGCTGTTTTTTAATTAAAAATAAGTTTAACAAGGTCTTGATATTGTTTTTAAGATGTTTCCAATTAAAAGCAAATAAAAAAATAAATTTTTTAAATCTAAAAACTTAAATTCTGATTTTGTAGTTATTATAAATAATTAAAAAATAATTCAATAAGCCACCTCTCACCTCTTTTAAGAGGGGGGACCTTAAAAAAAATAATAGACATGCATGTGAGGTTGAGCTTTCAACCCAAGCATGTTGAATTCTTGAATGGATGGTCAAATGTGTGGATCTAACCTACCAGGCCTAGTAAAGCATAATTTTTTTTTTCATTGCATTTTTCTTCTTAAATATTAATTAATATAGTCTCTCTTAATTTTTAAATGGTTTAGCTTTATCTTTTTTTTATAAAAAAAAGGTGATTCATCTTTCTAAATGTTTTATTTTATTTTATATTGCTGCAAAGAGATTATTATAATTTTTCCCCTCATATATTTTATATAAATAAGTTGTATTTTAATGGCACACTTATAAAAAAAAAATTGTTTGTCATTAGCAAGGAAAAAAATTAACCTCTAACATAAAATAAATTAAAATGTATAAAATAAAATGAATATAAGGTGTAAAACATTTGTGTTTTTATATAGCTTTTACTATGAAGATTAGTTTCCTGTTTTTTTTATTAATTAGCATTAATATCTATTTTTTATTTATAATTTAATTTGTTTTTTAATTTATTTTATTAAGTATTAACAAAATTCTTTTTTTTATTAAAAAATTCATGATATCAAAAAACACATCTATATTTTAAATAAGTGTTTTTGTTGCATTAGAAATTAATTAAAAATCCTACCTGCAATGTTCTGCGAGTATATATATATATATATATATATATATATATATATATATATATATATATATATATTTTAATT
>Ga0325402_1007188_pt1 | contig 10553 bp, 12 predicted proteins | sample PopdelMetagenome_22_FD_207212 | JGI IMG/M metagenome (GOLD analysis project Ga0325402, IMG submission 207212) | Populus deltoides microbial communities from Bellville, Georgia, United States - Xylem-PdKOR-R3 | ecosystem: Host-associated > Plants > Phyllosphere > Stem > Wood/Secondary xylem... | reverse complement strand
TTAATATTTTGGGAAAATAAATTGTTATTTAACTCAAGAGGTAGGAATCAAGCTATAAGACTCTGAATTCATCATTTTTCAGCACATGCATCAACATAGCCAGCCAGTATCTAGGATCCTTTTTGTTTTTTTTTGGAAGAAGTTGAAAGGGCAAAATCAATTCGTCGCCTGACAGATGGCCGAACTCTCGCGGGGAGAGAGGAACTCACCGAGTTATCTTGAATCTTTGATGGAAGATTAGGGAGCAGATCATATATATGGTTGTGTTTATGAAGGATAACATTGAAGAAGGTGGGCTTGAACGACAAAAAAACAAAAAACGAAAAACGAAAAACTAGTTGCAGAAGATGATTAATTACTGTTTTTATTACCCTTCATGAACCGTGGAACTACCACCAACATGATCTGTTACATTTTAACAACATCGATCAACAACGTATTGTAAAAAAACATGTACTTTAAAAAGTATATTAAAAATTAATATAAAATTATATTTTAAGATCTTATCAAACCACTTAAAATTTCAAGTTGCTAATTTAATTTTATAAACTAATAAATTATATAATTTTAATTTCCTTCAATATATTAAACAAAATCAAATTGTTTATGTTCAAAATATTTTGTAAATTTCAACTCGATGTCATTTTAAGTCTTTCAAGTTCATAAATATGATGCCTCTTTTTTTTTCTCTCTCTCATGAGTAAAGCACATATTTTTATCCATATTATTCTCATTTTTTTATTCAATTTTTTTTTTAATTTTGTTTGATAGGTTATATTTTTATTTGAGTAGAAGAGCACTACAACTTTAATATCCAATTAATAATTTCTTCTTAAATTATAGTCCATTGGTTAAACAAATATTTCTAATTTTCCTTTTTAATAAAAAAGAGTGTGGGATACAATTCTAAAAAGTTTTCATCTCATTAGGGATTCAATTATTACTAATTTAAAAATAGAGGACCCAATCGGAATAAATATAAAATAAGCGTATCGATTCGATAAAAATACCAATACTCAAGGGATCATATAAATCATTATTTTTATCATCCTCCTCTCCCACTCCCGCGAGCCTTTTACATTTCTTTTTCTCTCTAAAATAATTACACGATTTTTCTCTCTCCAAAATAATAATAATAATACTAATATATTTCTTTTTTATCGGAGCTTGACTTCAACGATTCTGAGGTAATCTAAGCTTTTCTCTTTTAATTTCTCATAATTCCTACTGTATTTAGTAGCCAGGGTGGTCTTTCTTAATCTTTCATGAAATTCTCTAATTTTTTAATCATTTCATGTAATTCAATAAATAATTGTTGTATTTACTTAGTATTAGTAGCTGATTACTTAGGATTAATATGGGAATCTCGATTTTTTTGGGTTGTTTTTTCTATTTAAAATTGATGGTTTTAAGGGTAAATTTGACAAAAATGAGAGTTTTAGTTTATGGAAGTTTTGATATCTTCTGTTTGGTTCCTGAGAAAATGTTGAGGAGAGAAAATAAATTGAGGGATGTTCCGTGTTATTAAGTTACTTGTTTCGAGCAGCTTAAGAAGAAATTTTAAGTTGAGATAATAATTTAAATAGAGGAAGTTCTGCCATGTCACCAGATATGCCGCCATTTCCACAATGTGTGCCTTTGGAGCCAATTACGTTAGGCAATCAGAAACATACTCGGTCCGGAGAGGTGAGGAGGGTTTTGGGAGTTACTCCCAGTAGTGCGTCAGATGATCATTCGTTTGGAGTTGCGCATCCCAAGCCGATGCCTCCAGTAGCAACGGAGGAGCTAAAGCATTTTAAACAAAGTGTGCAAGATACTTCTAGAAAGGCCAAGTATGTTGTTCATCAGATTTCAACTTCCTGCTGCATGTTATGGTTATTTGGGATTTTACTCGTATAAGTCATTACGTGATTGTTTTTGCAATTGAAGTGTAATGGCTGTGCATCGCTATTGACATGGCAATGCCATGGGATAATGCTGTTATGGAAAAATTAGTTGCTTGTATTTCATGCTATAAACAAGATGATGAAATATCTTCGTAGTCCTTAACAAGTTTTCTGTCCCCTGATATTTTATTTGCTTGTATATTTTGGAAAACTTTTGTCAACCCCTGCATATTATTGCAATTCAAAATTCTTCCTTTGTTGCTGTTTCTGTCTTTATGCATGTATAGTATCCTTGTTTTGCTTTAGATTTTCGTGTTGAGGATGTAGTTCAATTTAATGATTTATTTACATGTTTCTGGAGAGCTCAAACCTTGAGTAGTTATTAAAGATGTCATGTATTTATAACAGGGACAGAGCAAAACTGTTGCGCGAATCCTTATCTAAATTGGAAAGGTATAGAGAAGCCTTAAGCTCAAACAAACGACAAAGGAGTGAGCTTTCACTGAATGAGAAGTCAAATTTAGCGAATGCAGCAAAGGCAGGGGGTCAGATTCATAGGAATCCTCATGATATGGCTCAAAGATTGAAGGACAGGACCAAGAGTACTGGGCTGAATAAGCGTGTTCGGACTTCAGTGGCAGATGTGCGGGTTTGTACTTGGACATTGATCTTGATAACTTTTCTTCCTTTTTACATCTTCATAATGTTTGAGACATGATTGATTTCTGAACCAGAGATTTGATTATAGATTAGGCAGTTTAGTTTACTAGATGCTTTGTTGAATCTGCCTCCCGCTTCGATCATAGGGATTATTTATGTTCTCTCTGTGGCTTACACGAGCTTTTAACTCTGTTTATATTACTTGTGCTACCAGGCAGATGGTAGGTCCACAATGCCCTCAAGGCAACAGATGGTAACGGATAAGGGTGGAGATATGCTCCAGGATGTTGGTGCTGCTGCTGTTCGGTTTGAAGAAAAGATCCGCAGATTGCCGGCTGCGGGTGAAAGATGGGATACAAAAAATAAAAAAAAGCGTTCTGTTGGACTAATGAGTAGTAGAGTTATAAATGGTTATCGAGAACAAAAACAAACTATGCCTTCCAAGATGAGCGCTGACTCAAAGTTGCGATCATGTGATGCTCAGGGTTTCAGGTAATTATGTTTGTTTATTGACATTATTGCTGGTTTTTTGTTTATGCTATGATTGTTGTTTAATATCAGGAATCTGCTACTGTGTTCTTTCGAGTGCAACTGTGGAGACATCATGTTTAGAAAGCTTGTATCTTTATTGTTTGTTTGGGTTCTCCTTTCCAAAGCAGCAATCTATAATTGACATGCTAGTGCATTGCTTCTCTGATTGAATTGTGTTCATGCCTTTTCCCACATTCATGATAAAGGAAGAAATTCAAAGAGATTTTGTTATATAAATGGTTTTCTAATATATTACAGATCAAAGTCGTCTGCTGGAATCAGTGGAATGAACAAATTGGATGGTTCTTTCGAACCTAGTAGTTCAGATACCGGCTCGGTCCTTAAGAATGAAATGGAAAGTGGTCCTCTTCCAAGAGACTGTAAAGCTCTTTCAGAGCATAAGGCTGTGACAAAAGGAACAAATAAGTAGGTATTTTCATCTTTAATATCACTCTCTAGTATAGGTGCCTCAATACATTACATCAGGTTGTTTGTTATGACATGTGAGGCTATTAATTTTTATATGGTGCTGTTTATCAGGTCAAATACTCATGAGGATAATTTAGCAAGCACTCCTATTACAGTGATAAAAGCAAAGGTTTCTCGAGCACCACGTACTGGGTCCATCATGCTGCTGGATTCATCACTTAAAGTTCACCCATCACCAACATCCCTTCAAGGTTTGGAACAGCCTACAAGTTCAAATAAAGTCCCAGTGCCTGGAGTGGTAAATAACCACAGGGGTCAAATGTTGGCAGGCTCATCTTCACATGCTATGGCTAAGTGGGTTGGTCAAAGACCACACAAAAACTCGCGTTCACGGAGGGCAAATGTAATTTCTCCTGGTTCAAACCATATTGAAGCTCAGATGTCATCTCAAGGTTTTCCCACCTCTGATTTTAGTGTCAGAAGTTCTTCCATTGGAATCAATGGATCTCTGATTGCCAGCAATCTAGATACTAACACTCCAAAGTTCAAGAGGGAACTTGAGAGTGTTCAATCTCCCTTTGGGTTATCTGAAAGTGAAGAATCAGGAGCTGGAGAGAATAAACCGAAGGACAAAGGAACAGATAGTAGTGAGGTTTCTCTTTCTGCAACTCAAAAAGTTGGAACTTCTGTATTGCCTACTAAGAAGAATAAATCATCAACTAATGAAATTGGGGATGGCTTACGGAGACAAGGAAGGAGTGGACGAGTTTCATCCTTAACAAGGCCAGCTAGTCATCCAGTGAGGGAGAAGTTAGAGAATCTTCCAGCTGCAAAGCCATTTCAGAGTACAAAGGGTGCTTCTGATAAAAATAAAAGGTATCTTCCCTAACTGCCTCTACTCCAAAGCAACCTATTGGTTGGTCAAATTATATTGTGAACTTGTTTTTGATACTGTTCTGAATTTTGAAGCTTTTATATACTTCTCTGAATCAGTAAAACTGGCCGTCCACCTTCCAAAAAGCTGAAAGATCACAAAGCTTTAATGCATGTTGGACTGGTGCCCAACAGTGGTTCCTTAGATTTTACAGGTACTATTCATTGTTACCTGTACAATAAATTTGGAGTTTTCTTTTTTAGATTTGTGATATGTGTAGAAAGACTCTGTTCTTCATGATGAGCATTGCATATCTTAAAACTATGCTGCAAGGATGAAATTTATGTTAGTGTTTTTTTTCCACTGGACAACACTCTCTTCTTGGCATGACTAAGATACTCAGCTCGAATATAAATCACATGGACATCAACATCTTCCGGTGAATTTGTGCCTTTTTTGTGAAGTTGCTGGTTTTATTATTTATATTGACAAATTTTATTTATTTATTTTTGTTTGTCTATACGTATGCATTAAAACAGTAAAATTTACTCTAGAGCTTGTAAAATTTCCATTTGATGCAAGTCTTGGCTGCAATTTATTTTAACACACATTGGTATATTATTCTCAGGCGAATCTGGTGACGATCATGAAGAACTATTTTCAGCTGCTAATTCTGCTTGGAAAGCTAGTGGTATGCATCATTTTTACCTTTTTCTTAAGCTTATCCTGAAAAGCCAGCTCTGTTTATTGCATAAACTGTCTTTAAAATGCTTGTTTCTGTAGACCTTGCCTGTTCCGGTCCTTTTTGGAAGAAGATGGACTCTATTTTTGCTTCTGTCAGCTTAGAGGATCTTTCCTACTTGAAGCAACAGGTAATAAGTGGGATGCTTTGATAGATTTGGGATGTTGTGAACTTTCATGGATCAGAGACTAACAATTTCTCTTTGCGTTGCTATTCTTCGCGGCTTGTTCAGCTAACTTCTGCGCAAGGGCTTGATGAGTGTTTTTCTCAAATGCTTGGCACCACATATAATGTTTTGGTACTGTTTGAATTATATTCTTTAATTATTTAATCAGTCTCTCTCATGCATTCCTATAATTTGCGGTGTGGTTTGCCTCCAATTTGTTAAGTTTTGTTATGGACTTTCAACTGTCAGAAATCAGTTTTATTTTAATTTTAAATAAATTCAGATGAGACCCAAGAAAGAAAAAGAAAAGAAAAGAAAAGAAAGAAAATAAAAGAAAAACGCAAGAATGAAGTTTGATAAAAAGGATCTGTTTCTTTCAGGGCGCTGTTGTGCATAAAAAAGGACGTTCTGGTAGAATTCAAGCGGAGGACCTTAATCAAGAATCAGTCAAGACAACTTTATGTGGAAGAGCTGATATGGGAAGTTTGGACAAGGGTGCTCTGTTATACCAAAGAGTTCTTTCTGCTTTAATTGAAGAAGATGAAAGTGAAGAATTTTACCTACAAAGTGAATCGAAGAATATGTCTCTTAACTATGCCAGTGATGACTCTCATTGTGGTTCATGCAATCTGATTGATATCGAACCTAGAGATAGAGACAGAATGGAATCTGAAGTTGAGTCAAAAGTGAATTTTCAGACACAGAAGAACTGCGTCTTGGATAGACTTTCATGTGATAAGAGTGTTATATCAAATGCAATTAGGAATCCAAGCATGTCCAGTTCTTTGCATAGCAATGAACAGTGGCCAGTAGATGATGACTTTTCACATTCAGATGCTGGGCATGCCAGTGAAATATGTTCTAATGATCCAGGTGCTCTGCAGATGAGGGAATTAAATATGCCAGGCTTCTCTTCCTCTGATGGCCAATATCAGCTGATGTGTCTGGATGAACGACTTTTGCTTGAGCTACAAAGTATTGGTTTATGCCCAGAAACACTGGTAAACATTCTATTATATACATTGATGTTTTCTTTCTCAAGTGATAGCATATCATGTTCCTCAATTTTATTCATTTTTTATGTGCTTCTTATGCTTTCATGCAGCCTGATGTAGCAGAGAGAGAAGTGATTATTCAAAATATAATGGAGCTTAAAGAAGGGCTGCATCAGCAGGTTGTGTGCCTCCGAGTTTCTTTTTCTCTATCTAGTTGTTCTTAATGCAGAAAGTGTTTGCACAATTTCTTTCTTCTTCTTGTTTGTTTTTTCTTTGATATTTTTTTTTTGACACTTCAAGTTGTTTCTTTTAAATTCACCTTTTTTTTTGGCTTGTTATCTCTTGTAACACCTTTCATTACTGACAGATTGGAATAATGAAAAACAAGTTAGGGAAACTTGGTAAAGCTGTGCAGAAAGGAAGAGATATGGAAAAAAGGTAGGTTTCACAGTGGTTGTGAGGTCCTGCTGTCATGAAATCCATAGATATTGTTTGGATAAAAGTAACATGGTTTCATTTGCAGGAACGCTGAACATGTTGCAATGGACCATCTTATTCAGATGGCTTACAAAAAACAATTGGTATTTGTTTTATTCTTCCATTGAGCCATGGTTTCTTTTTGTCAAATTCTTAGCAATCAAGGAATACTATTATTATGTAAACCTTTACCCTTCAGAGGTATAATTTTGCTTCCCATCTTATCAGATAGCCTTTGATTGAAATAAGAAATAAACAGTTTTGGACAAAAAACCTACACTTAAGGACAGGCATATATGGCTTGCATTTCTCAACAATTTCTTTTCGACCTTTGAATTTCTCAAATAGCTTGAGGATACAGCCATGTATCTCAGGTGTGTGAGTGTGATCTAGAAAACTAGGATGTTTGGGCATTCCTACTCACACAGCATGTATACTTGTTTGCTGCGCTCCTAAAAGTACTTTTCATGTAACATAGACAAATCATTAAAAGAACCTGTTGGAGGATAGCCATGTGCATGAGGTGTAATTTTAGTGTCCTGGAATGAAACCTGTGCCTTTTGTATATACTTCTTGTGATAGTAAGATGTTTTTAATTTTGTAACAAGTCTCATGCATATATATATATATATTTATTTATTTATTTATTAAAAAAAGACAGCTCATTTCTTTTGGGGAATAAGGAAAAATCGTTCCCAGTGTGTTTGCTCATATTTTGTGTCTGTAAGTAGTTTTCATGCTAGTTACTGAAATACATTTCTTGGTTGTTCAACCTACATATGGTTTAGCAGTCTAATCCCTAAGAATTTGTGGGTGATCCTGAGGTAGAATAGCAATTGTATTTACCTGTCATACTTACTAGGTTTATGCCATAATGTTTATGCATGTCAGTATATGGAGAAAATCAAATTGCAGCTGCATAAAACTGGAAAACTTGGACATCTATGTTTTACTGTAGTTTTCCAATAAATCCAACTTGCAAGAGTAGAATTTGGAGATCAAAGGCTTAAAACATGTGTAACATTTGGGAGATCAAAGGTTTAAAACATACGTAACATTTGAGAGTTTAAACATGGTGTAATTTGGTCTCTTCCGGATTGGTCATACAAAATATTCCATGTAATTATGGGAATCAAGGCCCTTTCATCAGTTCTATACCATTGACAGTCTGTTATCGACTTATACAGGCTTGTCGTGGGAATAGTACCTCAAAAAGTACTGTCCGCAAGGTTTCAAGGCAAGTTTCATTGGCTTTTATCAAGCGCACTCTTGCTAGATGTCACAAATTTGAAGATACTGGCAGCAGTTGTTTCAGCGAGCCTGCACTGCAGCAGGTCATCTTCTCTGCATCTATATGCAACAACGACACCAAATCTGTGGGTTGTGTGGGCTCAGGAACTGCAAGGACCACATGCAATGAAGTCTCTAACATTCATGCTGAAGCCAGAGGATCAGGTATGTCAAGTTAAATCTTTTCATTTTCTTTAATGATGCTCATTAATCATCTCTTAGAATAGACTTTAGAATGGCTATATGCATTTCTCAACATTCTCAGACTTTCTTGGGAAGTGTCAGAACATCAATAGTATACTAAGACAATTTTGACTCTATTTTTTGCAAATTTTAAGTTGCTTTTATGTTCCAACAGCAGTATATGATTCTCTGTGTTTCCATATCTTGCCACTAGGTGCTGTTTCTAGCACTTTTGAGAGATACGATTCTCATAGTGACAACTTTGAAAGAAGTAAGAAGAGGGAAGTGCTTATAGATGATGTTATTAGCAGCCCTTCATCAAGGGTAACATCCACTCTTGACAGTACTGTTCTTGGTGGAGTAAAAGGTAGGAGAAACGATAGAGATAGAGAACAAAGCAAGGATAATTCAAGAAGTAATTCTGTTTCTGGAGCCAGTCACTCATCATTGGACGGAGTCAAAGGCGAGCGCAAAACAAAGTCAAAGCCCAAGCAAAAGAGTACTCATTTATTGAATTCAGGAAACGGACCTCGCGGATCTTATCATCCAGTAGCTAATGCTAGCAATAAAATAGAGCGAGCGGGATCAATGTCTCTTGGCAACATTCCTCAGGACACCCCTAAAGAAGTTGATGAACCCAGTGATTTTCCACACTCGCAACTAAATGAGTTTGATACAATTGAACTAGGAGGATCTACTGACCTCGGTGGGCCTCAAGATCTTGGCTCTTGGTTGAATATTGGTGAGGATGGATTGCAAGGCCATGATTCCATAGGTCTTGAAATACCAATGGATGACCTTATGGAGTTGAACATGCTTATGTAGAGAGCTTTGGGCTTCATGCTGGTGAAGTTGGAACACGGAAACCATTTTTGAGATCAAATCTAACCGGCATGGTTGAGGTAAGCAAAAAACAGTTGTAATTATGATCGATTCTCCTGTATATGATCTGTAAGCAAGTATCTGTAAGCAAGTATACTGATTGTACGGACCAAGGAACTTGCTTCAGTCCAAAGGGATTCATGTCTCCTTCAGAATTGCAATGTATAGATGTGGTTCTGCGTGGATTTTTTCTTTTCCCTCGTTTCTTACTTGCTCCCTTATTTTGAAATGCATCTGCATCCGATTCCTGTTCGTATTCATAGTTTCGGTTCTGATCACCAGAGGAACCTTTTCTCCCACTACGCTTCCACCTTGTTAAACATGAATGAAGCATCAAGGCACCTGATCACTATTTAACAGGAATTACCTCTAGACATTGAATGCTAATTGGTAAGTAGAGGTAATATACAAGTGGACTGACCCTTTTTTTCATCAGTTACACTCAGTTCTCTTGAAAATTATTTCACTTGTGCTCTACAGACTAATTTTGGTCATGAGAGCACTGTTTCAGAGAGGGAAAATAATACCAAGATAATGATGATGTTGCAAAGCACCCTTCTTTACAGAGAATTTTTTTCTCACCCTCTGCCATAGTATCTTGAGTCCTTGCATCCACATAGGTTTTACTGGTAACTACTACTTTCCAGACAAGTGTCTCCGCAGCTACACATCAAAGCATTGCCAGGGTTTTTAATCTTGACATTTTGTTGCTGTGCTGCATTTTAATTATTTTTTTTTTCTAGATCCAGTTTTTGTTATGTTTTCCTAGCAGTAATACATCTCTTTTGTGGATGGCCGGTGAAAATAAAACCATTCTACACCTTTCCGATGAAGAACAAACAATTTTGATCCCTCACTCGCTATGAAAGGACAACGATGAAAGGTACAATTTCCTGATAAATAAATGGTTGACCACAAACTAGAATATGAGCAAAACAAGCACCAAATATATATGATGAAGAAAGATAATGTAAAACAATGGCAAGAATTGGATTTGGTTAACCATCCATCGTCGGCCCCTACCCATTTCTTTTTATGAATGATTGGGGGGGTGAGAGGAAGCAATCATGCTAGTCAATGTCAAACAAGCTTTTATTTTAAAAAAGAAAAAAGAAAAGAAGACACGCTATTGTTTAGTGCCAGTTCTTATAGATGTATTCATTCAATCTATTTTGGAAACAATTTGATTTATTTGTTGTAGCATTTGATTCTTGCACTCAAGATTCTGGTGCACGTTTAGTTGAAGCCTAATATTGTATCATTCTTTAACTTGAAATCATAATTTGTAAGTGATTAATCTTAGTTTAACATCCCAAATCAAGTTTAATACATGGAGTTATAATAAACCCTTTAGCTAAAGCATGATGCATAACTTCATGATGATCTGATTAACCCTTTTTCTTTTGACAGAAAAAGCAGCGGCGGCAGCGGCGGCGGC
>Ga0325402_1007187_pt1 | contig 10553 bp, 6 predicted proteins | sample PopdelMetagenome_22_FD_207212 | JGI IMG/M metagenome (GOLD analysis project Ga0325402, IMG submission 207212) | Populus deltoides microbial communities from Bellville, Georgia, United States - Xylem-PdKOR-R3 | ecosystem: Host-associated > Plants > Phyllosphere > Stem > Wood/Secondary xylem... | reverse complement strand
AAACTTGGACAGTTCAAGATAACTTATTTAACCTTAACACAATTTGTTGTCAGCATTGTGTTCACCTAAAAATCTTCAAAAAATTAAGATATACAAATTAATTCAAACCCAAATCAGAGAAATAAAATAAAATTAAAGTTGTCAGCATTGTGTTAACCTAAAAATCTTCAAAAAAAAAAAAATGAAGTCATGCAAATTAAATCAAACCCAAATCAGAGAAATTAAAAAAATAATGCTTTGATTGTCAAATCATAGTAAAGTTTGTATCTTGAAACTAGAAGTCACAAATAGCAGAATTAATAAGCCCAGAAAATAAAGAAAAAAAACATAAGGGTCATAGTTAGAAAGTAAAATCTTTAAATTCTCGGATTTGTTGATAATTTTTGTTAAGGAGAATTGACAGTCATAAGAGTAGTATTGAATTGAAAGTCATGAGTGTAGTATTGAATTGACAGTCATGAGTGTAGTATTGAAGGAAGGACTTACCTGGAAGAAGACGAAGAGAGCTTTTTTGGGTTGTTCTTCTCGTCCACATAACAGCACAAAAATGAAGTTTTTTATTTTTATTTTGAACAAAACAAAAAATGAAGTTATGCACGCCATTTTTGTAAGTGCTAATGACTCTGAGGAAACCTCAATTTAGTCAAAATGTACGTCCCCATTTTCGATTGTATCCCAAATCTATAAATCTTATCAATTAAATCCCAAGAATTTCTTACATTTCTCATGCGCACTCCATCTACTTTTTACTCCTTTTTGAACTTGCGCCTTGTATGCCTTTAAACGCGCACAGGTTAATTGGCTAACTCCTTTCTTAGAATATATCTCCGTTTGTTCATCGAAATTGATTTCTTTAAAATCACTTTTTAAATTTTTTATTTTGTGTTTAATTGCTATTTTAAAAATTAATTAATAAAAAATTCTTTCCAGTTAAATTTTTTTTGATTTAGTTTCTAAAAAAATATTTTTCTTTTATTTTAAACAAAAAAATACTATTTAAAAGTTGTGAAAAATTTAGAAATGTCATATTATTTACAAATTATATCAAATTTAATCCTTAAATTTTTTATTCCTATATATTTTTCTTTGATTTTTTTCAATTTCACTTTTTAAAATTTAAATTTTATATCAACTTTGATTCTCATTTTTAAAATTATTATTTGTTTTTCTCTTATTATTTTTTTAATTGAAATTTTTTATTTATTGGATTTGGTTCTCATTTCTTTTGTTATTTATTTTATTTAAAATAATTTATGATATTGTAATTTTTTTTATTTCATCATCTTTTAGTTTTTTTATCTATTACATTTCATTTTTTATTTCATCATCTTTTAGTTTTTTTATCTATTACATTTCATCTTCATTATTTTGATTGTTATTTATTTTATTTAAGATAATTTATGAAATTAGTTTTTTTTCAATTTCATTCTGATTTAACTTTTTAATTTGTAAGATTTGTTTTTTTATTATTTTAATAAACTTGGAAAAAATATTAATAAGTTATTTTTTAATTTATTATAATCAAATACTGAAAAGTGTTTTCCAATTTATTTTTTATGATACTATCAAATATTAATAAATAATTTATTTTATAAAAAAACTATTTTCTAACCAACAAAGTACATGTTAAGTATTAATTGTTAACTGCCCTTGAGGGTCTAGCTCAGTGGTCAATCGTGTGACTTGTTCCGCCCCCGTCCCGAGTTCGATCCTCTATGTGCACGCATGTCACCCCCGCAGTGCCTTACCTGCTCACTAGGCTTGCAGGATGTTCAGTGGACCGTGGATAATAGTCATGGTGCGCGCAAGCTGGCCTGAACACCTTACGCTAATAAAAAAAGAAAAAAGTATTAACTGTTAACTGTGTTTATGAGTATGGTTTATAAATGTCGACTTTAAAGGGTCCAAATCCATGTAGAGCAGAGGTTAGTTTTTGAGAAACCTGCAATCAATAGAAACAGAAAAAAGAAATCATAAACTCGTACATAATACAGAAATGAAGAAGAGAGACAAAGACATTCATGAAGAATAATCAAGTTCGTTGTCAATTTGGTTTCAATTAAGAAACCATGGACTTAGTTGACAACAAATATGTCTTTGCAGAGATTATAATAAATACTACCTGCATTAAAAAGAGTTGAAATGAAGTTTTAAGATGTGTTTAAAATACTACCTGCATTAAAAAGATGTTTTTAAATAACAATTATTTTTTAATTATATTAGATGTGTTTAATTTTTTAATGGATTGGTACGATTCATATGTAATCTTTTTATATTTTACAAATATTAAATTTATTTCTAAAAATTAAAATGTTTATTTTTTATAATATATTTAATACGTGTAGCCTTGTATAATATCATTTTCATTTTATTTAATTCAATAAGTTTTATGTGTGTGTTGATTCCTATTACAAATTGATTTTAATAAATAAATTCCTTAAACACAACTAGGTAAATGATCCATGTTGTGATATTAAATATTTTGATTTATATTTGTCTCTATTATAGAATATGCTATATTATAGGATATATTGTACTTACCTTGTATAAAGTTATTTTATATAGTATGGTCTACCTTATACTCTGTATGTTTTCGTATTCATATATAGAGAGAGGATGACTGTCATATTATTTTAAGCCTCTTATTTTATATAAAACTTTATTCTATTATCTTTTTCAATTTGGTATCAGAACCTTCATCTTAACATAATTTTTTTTCATGATCGATGGATCCTATCTATCAGCCAATTTCTATTATCGTTACGCCTCATAGCCTACCTATTGGTTTATCTTCTCTTGATCATTCTTAATCGGTGGTGTTGCTGTTTACCAACACGTCTATTAACACATTTCAACCATCTTTCTCTGTATTCTCTGCTGCTTTTATGACCACTATCCCCATTCCTTTCCCATTTGTGGCTCCTATTCCTAATTTATTAGCAACCATCATTCCTCTTTCTAACATGCAACATGTGATTAATCTCAAGCTCACCAACATAACTATCTTTATTGGCGAATGCAAATGAAACCATATTTGATTGGTCAGGGTGTATTTCTTTTTACTAATGGATCTTTTCTGTGTCCTTCTCCTCATGTCCTATCGCCTGGTTATTCTGCCAACTTTGCCACTTTTGGTTTAGTTATTAATCCAACATTTCTCTCTTGGAAACAACAAGATCATCTCATCCTTGGTACTCTCCTCTATTCTTTTTCTGAATTTCCTCCATCTTATGGTTGATTGTTTGACTTTTAATAGTTTCTGGAACCCCCTTGAGCACGTTCTTGCTTCTCCATCCAATTCTTAGATTGTGGAACTATATGACTCTTTTCATGATCTTTGTCAAGGTGATGACACTATTGCTATTTATTTGTAAAAAGCCAAAAGTTTATATGATAAATTAGTTGTAGCAGGCCAACCACACTCCCTTGCAGATTTCAACTTGTATGTTTTTCAGGGTCTTCATGGTGAATTTCATGATCTGGTAACCAGTTTTTCCACTAAGGTTGAGCCTCTTCCCTATTCTGAGCTACATAGTATTCTTTTTACCCATTAATTTTTACACAAGAGCTCTCTTCAATCCACAACTATTATTGCACTGTTGTTGCTTACCTCTGTATAGTATGGTTTCTCTAGTTTTAATGACAATACCTTCTCCCACACTCGTGGTAGAGGATGTCGTGCTGGTTGGTGAAATAACCATCAATCCGTCTCTGGTTCGAGCAGCCAAAATTACCATAGTTACAAATAGTGGTTATTGGTAATAAAATTATAGCTAGAGTGGACAATATAGGGAAATTGGCAACAGCAGAACATATATAATCCTTCACATGATCACTGGCCTCACACATACCAAGTTAGGTGTCAACTTTGCACTATTTTTGGCCACTCATTGTAGCAGTGTTCTTAGTTACTGCCAACTACTCCTTCAGCGATGCTTCAATAACCAACTATGTCACTTAGTTCCTTGACATAACTCCAAATCAATATGTTACTCTGGACATTGCAAGTATGACAAGTGTAGAACCTTATATTGGTAATGATCAATTGCATGTTATTGATGGTAAGGAACTTGTCATCTCTAATATAACTCATACTACCTTACATACTCCAAAACACACATTTACTTTGTCTAATATTATACATGTGCCTCAAATTAAAAAAAAAACATTACTATTGTTTAACAATTTTATCATGAAAATTGTCTTTTCTGGATTGCACTCCTATGTTTTTTATGTCAAGGATCTCATAACCAAATGATCTTTCCGATAAGAGTAAAGATGGTCTCTATATCTTCTCTAAGTCTTTCGTAATGTTTCTGCCTCAAGCCTTTTGGTTTGCTAGCATGTCTACATCTGTTGATGTCTGGTATCATTAGCTCGGTCATCCTAGTTCATATATTTTGAGTCTCTTAGCATCAAATAAAAAGGTCATTTATACTTTTTGCTATTTACATTTTCAGTGTCAAACTTGTCCATTAGGAAAATCATCACATTTGTCGTTAGGGCCCATGACTCACAAAACCTTTACTCCTCTTGAGTTTATATTTAGTGATGTTTGGGGATGTGTTCCCATTTTATCTTTTAATGGTTTTTGCTATTTTATTATTTTTATTGATACATATACAAAATTTATTTGGTTTTATCCTATTATTGTCAAATTTGATGTATTCAATATGTTTCAGCAATTTCAAGTTCTTGTTGAATGACATTTTTCTTGCAAAATTAAATCTATTCAAATTAATTGGGGTGGTGAATATCACAAATTAAATTCATTTTTTAAAATAATTGGTATTCACTATCGCTTAATTTGTCCCATACCCATGAACAGAATAAATCTATTGATGAAAAGGGATTGAAGCCTACAAAAAATAAATAAATAATTAATTACAACAAAAAAATTGAAATAGAAAATCACTATAATCAAAACCATCTACGTATCCTTCCTTTCACAATTCTTCAAAAACATAATGATAATTTTTTTAAAAAAAAAAGAAGAAAAAAAAGATATACTTGGAACTCTTCTCCTTGTTGGCATAAAGGACCTCGATAAAATGTGAGGGGAAGAGATTGAGAATGAAAAAAAAAGCAGCTAATTAAATTAACAAAACTCGGCCAAAAAAAAAAAGAGGAAAGAGATGGAGATGGAGATGGAGATGGAGATTTGGTGTGGAGGAAGTTTAGCGTGAGGATAGAGTGAATGAGGAAGAGAATAAGAGGGAATAAGAAGAAGAGAGAGGTGATAGAGAGAGAAGTATGGGAAACATTGTAGAGAGGAGAAGAAAAGGCAGAAGAACGATGTTATTATAAAGTTAAGGGATTCTGGCCTTTTAATTTAGGGCTTTTTTACCAATGGAATAACAAATGACCAAATAAATATTAATATCTTTTACACGTCCATCAGTGATTCCATCTGTAATCTATAATAAACAGTAGTATGTAGGGGTATTTTTTCCAACCTCTCTGGAATATACTAAAGGATTTAGTCTGTTGGTAATTCCATCTATATGTTTCAGTGGCATTGAAGTGTGATTCTTTCCAACTCTCTAGAATATACTGACAAACTTAATCCGTCGATGATTCCTTCTATAATTCTCAGTGGCAATACATATAATTTTTTCCCAACTCTTTGTAATTTTTTGTTAGACTTAGTTCGTTAGTGTATTTATTGTTATATTACATATCGTCAATAATTCTATCGGTATATAACATTTTTTATGTCAAAAAATTATATGTATTTCTTATCCATCCATCCTACAAATACATTAAAACCAAAGCACAATAAACTCTAGTTCTGTGTATAATAATAAAATCATAAAATACAAATATTTCCTTGTCATGTAATAATAAATTCACGTCATTGTAAAGGAACATCTAGAAATATTACATTGAAATTAATTTCATTACATATTTATTTTCTTAAAAATTAATCAGAATTGTCATTTTCTTCTTCAATTTTATCATTATTATCTCCATTACAATCTTCTATGTTAATTTCATTGCTATCATCATCTTCATTGACTTTTATATGTCCGCTGATTCTCAAAACATCATTTAACCCATCAACGTCAACATTAATAAAAGTATTCTCTGCAACGTGAAAAATGAATTTTCTTCTAAATTAGTAGACAACGAAACTCGATATGGATCAACTAACTCATCAAGTTGAAAGACATAATCTCTCATAGTTACTTAATCGTTACCATCCTGAACAATTTGAACACGACCCTTAGGTTTGGTTTTAACTATGGATAACCAATCAACTCTAGAATGATCATTTTTATAGGAAGGAGTGTTTGTATAATAAACTTGTGACATTGTTTAGTGAAAACAAAGATATCATTGATGTTGTGATGTCTAGTCTTTGTATAGATTTTGATCAAACTATGATGGAGATATATTATGATTTCTCTTTCGGTGGTATCATACTAATATAATTTTAATAAAAAGACTATTATGTTTGCTATGATATTACAATTCAATAACCTATTCTACCTTCCTATAATAGTCAACTTCGAACTCATTAGAAGTTGATCTCTTAACACAAACCCAAATGTTATATGTTTTTCTAACCTGGTTGTACTCTTTAGTATGAAAAATATGTCTATTGATAAAATACTTGTTATAACATTTTGCTTTTTTTAGGACCCATACATAGTGAATTCATAGTAACACTTGCATTCTCTTCCAATTAATAAACCTGGTACATGAATTACAATCATTAACACTTAATGAGCAATGTGTAATGAATTTAAATACTCTGAAAGATAAGAATAATTACATGTGTTCTGAGCTACATGGAAAATTATTCATTTATTAATCAAAATATTTAAGATTCAGTCAAATGTGAATTTTGAGATAGCTAAAATTGACGATGTTACTTATAATAAATTATTCAATCTATTAGTTTAATTTAGTATAAGAGAAAAATTGTTTGAAAATAATAACATGTTAATTATTATACTTACTGAATAAAAGGTCTCCATTTATCGTAGTTAAATAGCACATAATTATGTGCATGTCTAAATTTCATTTATATCAATTATCTTTCCCTCACAATATTTTTTTAATATAGGTTATCCAGGATGGAAACATATTGACAATGTTCCCACTCGAATGCACTTCCCTACGGCATCATGCCCTGGAAAGCAATTGATTCTTGTTTTTAAGCGAGGCTCAAAGTAGTATGAAATAAATATTGAGATCTCTTTGACAATATAAACCTCACATATCGAAGCCTCAACATGTACCTTATTTTTTACTTATCCCTTAAGGTTGAACAAATATTTGCATGGAATTAAATGAATGTTTTGAATTAAAAAAAAAGACAATAGAAATTAAATTGCAATGCATGTGTAATCCCTAACCTCTCGAATGGATACATCCATCTATATTGGACAAGGCCTCCAACTTTTGTCTTAAATGGTAAATGTACATGTAGATACTCTATTAAGTCAAAGAATGATGAAAGGAATATCATCTCAAGTTTGTAGATTGTCTTAACGATATTTATTTTAAGCCTCTCCATGTGTTAGGTATGCAACTTATTAAAACATATATCTCTAAAGAAGTAACTGATCTTCGTGAGAGTATCCTATATCCCCATTAACAATAAATCCTAGTAAACAAGTGAAATGAGTGTTTGCATAAACATGTGGTAGTCATGACTCTTTATTCCATATAATCTGCAATCCTTCAATTCACCAATCTAGATATGTTCAAAGCATGTCTATCAAGAAAAAAACAAACTCTTAAGCTATTAGTAGACAAGTAACTGTGCATTCTTGTCTAAAGCTAAGTTGGTTTTGTGACCTATAACCCACTAAATCCAACTATATTGTTTTACAATGATAAAAAAAAGGTATATATTTATAGTCTTCATGTTGTCTTTTGTCTTTCCTTTCACGTCTATAATCGTGTTAAAAATATTCTCAAATATGTTCTTTTTAATGTACATGACATCAACATTATGACTAATAAGATTAGTCTTCCAATAAGTAAGTTCTCATAAAATACTTTGCTTTACTCAATTGTGGATCTCACCAAACATAAGAAACTTCTACATAGTAGTTTGAAAACAAACACAATGTCATTGTATTGCGACATCACATTATACAATTCTTCACCCGATGGTACCAGCTGTCCAACATTCCTTTCAACTCTACCAACTAAAGTCCTTTTATTTTCCACCATTTAAAAAAGAAGAAGATGATTTACCACCATTTATTAACGTGAATGCCTTGTTATTTTCCATATAAGATGGACATGTTAATATTTTATGCGTGCTCCAACCAGAAACCATTATATACTCAGGGAAATCATTGATAATCCACATCAAAGCTACCTTCATCTAGAAATTTTGTTTCCTCGAGACATTATACATCACAGTCTCAGATAACCACAACTGCTTCAACTTATCAATCAACGGTCGCAGATAAATATTTATATTCCAACCCAGACTATTAGGACCCAGTATGATCGTAGATAAAACATGAACTCTGACCCTATACACATCTCAAGTGACAAGTTGTAAACCGCGAGTATGACCGACCAACAAGAATAAAGAGCAGCAAATGACCTGAATTGATTAAATTTATCTATATACCTACGATGTATGTTCCTTGATTCAATTAAAAACTGAGGATACACCTTATTAAAATATTTATATGCTTCACCATTGGATGGGTACACCATGACTCCATCCACAATATCATTTAAATGATGTTATGTCATGTGTTTATCAGTCTTTGAAAACATGAATAACCTTTGCAATCTAAGAGTGATTAGGAAGTGTCTAAGTTTTCTATATGCAATAAGAGTCCTTCCTTTACCAGTTGTGGGTTTATAACAAGTATGCCTACATGTTTTGTACTCGGTCAAATCTGTATTTTCAAGGTAGTACAACATGTAGAAGTTTGGGCACATGTTAGTTTTATGGTATCCTAGGCCGAGGGGTTTCATTATGAATTTAACAATATTAAAGTTCTCTTTTAACCTATTCCATTCAAGTAAAATGCTTCTCGCTCATTCGACAATTCTGTCATAACCAGCCTCACTTTACCCATAATTTGACTTGATGGTGAACACCTGTGCAACAACCCATAATTTATTATGATTTGTGCACCCATCCCATAATTGTTTGTTGGAATCTTTCAAAAGATAAAAAAATCTGGCCGCATTTGTATTTATTTCTTCATCTACGATTGAACATTAATCTGCATAATCCTAATTCATTCTCATCTCATCCATAACCAGATTCATATAAGAATTATTATTGTCATCTATAACTTCATGCACATTGTTAGAAATAAAAGTTGACCCAACCATTCTTTTTACCATGATCTCACAAGGAACATATGGTTTTCTATGTCAAACCAACACAAGTATTTCCCCATAAAATTTTTTTTTTATCGAAGATACATCGTTATAACATTTGGATCGAGAAAATTTTTATTTTTACACCTTTTATATTGATATTTAATACCATCTCCACTAATATTTCTAGGATTAAATAGTACATAATTAATAAAACCCTCAACCTAATTACAATAATCCATCTTCCACAACCCTTTGGGTGAATCTCGATACATCCATGAATGATCATGCATTTCTTATATCAAACCTATATAGAATATTGATGACAACATGTATTAATTAATTATATGAACTAAATAAATTAGCTAATATTGGTATAAGCCATTATTTATTTCATTACAAAACATCTAAATCAAAAAATCAAAATTAATTTCATCAAATTACAAACAAATACAATTTCTTAAAATCTCAAATAAACCCTAACATGTACAAATCATACATTCATACAACAAATATCTATGGGAAAAAGCTAAAAAATAAGTAAATATACAAACAAACTACATATACTACAAAAATATGTAATAAAGATTAATATTTTAAAATTGAGTTCAAACAAAAAATAGATAGTTTGCTTACTTGATGTGGAGAATCTTAAAAAACATTAATGAAAACAGTGATGCTGACAGACTAAGTGTTGGGGTGACAAGATTTGTGGTGATGAGAGATTGATTTATAATAAAATAGAGGGAGGGGGTCTGCTGTTTTTTGCAGAGAAAATAGAGGAAGAACAAGAAATAGAGGAGAGGGGGGTCGCTCGTTAGGTCATAACTTAAATATTACCGATGGATTTACAAATGGATATTTCTGACAAGTTTATTCCATCGGTATCTTCATATGTAAAAATGAAATGTCATTGTTTCTTTTTATTTTTTTAATTAATTATTTTTTCACCGTAATTCCATCGGTATACACCAACATAAATTTTATATCGGTGTTTACCGATGGACATAATGAGGAACAATTTCATCAATAAAGCTCACTGCAATCTATCAATGAAAATTTTTCCACTTGTATTTGCTAATTTTTTTGTAGTGGATTCATGATATTCAGGCCGAGCAAACTTCAAGAATTTCTTCTAAGATGGAGTCAATCATAAAGTTGAGTTCAAAGAAAAATAAAACCTTGATCAATATAATTCAAGCAAAATATAAGGTTATTTAACATGTATCACATGTATGGAT
>Ga0325402_1007186_pt1 | contig 10555 bp, 8 predicted proteins | sample PopdelMetagenome_22_FD_207212 | JGI IMG/M metagenome (GOLD analysis project Ga0325402, IMG submission 207212) | Populus deltoides microbial communities from Bellville, Georgia, United States - Xylem-PdKOR-R3 | ecosystem: Host-associated > Plants > Phyllosphere > Stem > Wood/Secondary xylem... | reverse complement strand
ACCACTTGTTGTTTCATCAATGGACAACGATGCGCAATGAATTCTCCTCTGAGCAGACAGGTGAGAGACAGAACCCATTGCTAGCTCCTACAATTTGCAAGAAGAAAGTGGATGAGGTTAAAGCATTTCACTACTACAACTGAAAGGAGCAAGTTGAGTCGGCAGTCACACTATCACAAGTAGGGACTATCTGTTTTGTAAGGAGCTAATGTAAGTCTCACGATAGCATGTGTCAAATGTAATGATGGTTTAGTATAGTGGTGGAGTATGACTTTGGCGATATATATATGGAGGGATATACATGGAGGGTTGAAGAATTGATGTAATTGTTTTTTAAAGTATTTTTTATTTGAAAATATATTAAAATGATATATTTTTTTAATTATTTTTTATATTAGCACATCAAAATGATCTAAAAACACTAAAAAAATATAAATTTAAAGTAAAGAAAAAAATTTATTTTTTTTAAAAATACTTTTAAAATACAGAAACAAATAGGATGATAAAGTAAGTTGAGAATTATTTAGTTTGAAATTCCTTTTATATGTTGGGGTTGCTATTATAATTAGTTTCTTTTCAAGGAAATATACATGTCTATGTAAAATGTCAAATAATCATTTTAACCTAAAATTTATATGGTTGATGAAGCTTTGGAATAATTTTATATTATGTTTTTAAAAAGTTTTTTGATATTAAAACTTATATATATCAAAAAATTATTTTAATCTAAAAAATTAAATTATTCAATAAGATTCTAAAAAATATTTTATATTAATTTCTAACACATCTTCTTAATCAAGAACTTTTTAAACTAGAAATTCTTAGATATTTATTTTTCTCTTTAATTTTATTAGTTTAATTATTAAAAAGAATGAGATAATAAGAATCGACTTCTTGAAAGTTTAGTTATTATAGCTCTAATTTTTTAGACTAAACAGATTCCTAGGAAGGATATTATTGTGGGGCAAACTATTCTCTCTCTCTAGGAAAGTTAATACCACAATAACAGTTGTGTCCTGTTCCTACTTCCTACACTAGAATGATCAACCCGGGGTCACAATTACAGGCATCAGGTCACAGCTGAAGGACAAGACCACATGGAAAACATAATATTCACAATTATGGTCGTATTTAATGTGGATGGTACCTAGGATGTTATTACATCAGAATTTTATTACTTTTCTTTCCTATAATAATCTCAGTTGTTTAATATTAATTATCAACTGTATAATTAATATACATTAATTCCAAATAATGCTCAATAGTTGAAGAGTTTCAACTTTCAATTTGTTTTTTTTATTATTTGAATCTGCAGGGTCATGTGTGTAAGTGGCATGCAGTACAGCCCACTAATTTAAACTATCAACTTATCAGTGTAAATGCCAACTCATATGATTCAGGAATTCTGTGCAAATCACGATGTAAATTGAGGAAACTTTTCACAGAATATGTTATGCCATGTTAGTGACATTATTAAGGTGGCTAATTATGAACTAATGACAGTATATATACTTTGAAAAGCAGTAAAGTCTACAACGACTAGCTCATGATTATGGTCTGAACTCTACATATTCTCAATCTCAGGTTTGATTTTTCAATTCGACAGCAGTTTCTGTTAGTCTGGCAGATTTTAGTATGATTTTGCTGGCACTTGAATTAGCATGCATGTGGTACACTATGATTACCTCCTTGATTCCTTGAGCATTTTTCTTCTTTTCTTTTCTTTTTTTTTTAAAAAAAAGGAAAATTCAAGCAACAACTAAGAATCAAGGACAAGTGCAACACAAACTATTTTGACTAAAATATTTATATTTAATATATTATGAAGTGTTCTACTTTAAATTAAGAGAACTATCCAATACTATTAGCAATTGGTAGACGGTGTTAACATTTTTTTTAATTCTTTAAAATCCTTAATTTATTGTATCCTTAGTAAATTGTGTTATGTATTAAATCTAGCAGGTTGGGATCATGTTCTTATTACATTGTGTGTCAAATTTATTTCATATATGGTGTGGAAACATTGACCTAAGATAACTTTATTTTTTCTTTTTATGAAGTCCATTACTTTAAAGAAGAAGTTGGCCATTAAAGAGATGGAAACTAGCAAAATACAAGGAATGGAGCAATAGAACAATAGAAAATAACACAAGGAACAAATTCTTAAAACTTATAAAAAGAATCAATTTCCTACATCCCAACCAAGAATACACTTATGATTTCTCAAGAGATCCATACCCGTGTGAATGAAAGAATTACAAAAGGATCAAATCCAACTTGAAACTTGATAAAAAAATAAGATGACCTATATAATTCTCAATTAGGAGTGTAGTCCTCAAAGACAACCTTATTCATACTTTACCAAATATACTAGAGAATGAAATAACATATCCTACCCTAAACTTTACTTTTAAAGTCTTGTTGGTTACCTCTTGCAAGACCATGCCAATAAAGCATAAGATCATCTAAAGAGTAGGGTATATACAAAGCAAAATCCAATCAATTCATAAAGCTATTCCACAGCAACCAAGAATCTTGGCAATGCAAAAACAAATGAATGACAGATTTAGAGTGACAAATATGGCAAAGATCTTTATGTTGAGGAATAAATTTTCTTCTAACAAGGAGAGCCCTTGTAAGTAATCTATCATTCAAGGTCGACCAAGCTAACAACATATGTTTTGAAATATAAGAGTTGTGTCAAATATCAGTTTTGTATTGATCACAATGGAAAAAAGATTATATCTAAGAAAAGGGAACAACCTTTAACTGAGAATAACACTTTAGTAACTAAAGCCCAAACAAGCTAATCATCCTTGTTTTTGCTGACAGTAGTATTGTACAGAATGCACAAAAATCATTTTGCTACTCAAATTCCCTCTGCCTTAAAGGCCTACTCAAAATGAAATTCCATCTCCATATGTATGCATCCCAGCAACCATATCAATAACAAACCCATGCTTGAAGATATTAATTATGTACAACTTAGGAAAGATAGAACATAGCGGCATGCTTCCAATTCAAGCATCCTTCTAAAATATGATATTGAACCCATTGGTAAGCCTCATATGACATAAGTTCCTTAGCACAACAGCAGTCAAGTTTGGGGAGTTAATGGTCGAGACAATACCTAACCAAATCAGGGATAATTTCTTTTTAAATGTGGGGATACCATTAGTGAATTGGGGTTTATACTTATCCATAATAAATCTTTTTCAATAAGCATCATTTCTGAGGCCTAATCTTCAAATCCATTTAAACAACAAGCTTGTATTTTTTCACAATGATTGAAATCACTCTCAACCCTTCTTTATCCTTCTCCTTGATAAACAAGTACCATGCAAGACGATGCATATGCCTTCTATCTATCACTCCAACATAAAGGAATCTAGCTTGTAACAAAGTTAGTTGCTTCACAATCACTTTAGGATAGAGGAAAAAATGATAAAACACTTTTAATCAAGCGCACTCTTCCCACAAGAGATAACATCATACCATTCTGGGATTGCAAATGACTCCTGATTATTGACATTACAGGTTTCCATGTAAAGATCTATTTAGGATTAGAGCCTAAAGAAAGACCCAAGTATTTCAGAGGTAAGGACTCACCTTTGCATTTAAGGAAGTTTGAAATTGCAATAGCATAATCCTCATTAATGTTAATTTATGTTAGACAACTCTTGTGGAAGTTGACCCACAAACCCAATCACTTACTAAACCAACGTAAAACTCTTTTCATATTCATCAAGCATTGCAAGTTATTTGGGATGAACAACAGGGTATCATCCATAAATTATAAGTATGAAATACTTATACAGTCATGCAAATCAATACGAGAAACAAACTTAACTGATAAGCTTCTATTAAGCATGACTGATAAGCCTTTAATAACTATGTTGAAGAGCAAAGAAGATATGAGATCTCTCTACTGCATAACACAAGAAACCCTAAAATCAGGACATGAATACCATTAACTAAAACTACCATCTGGATTGTAGAGATACAAGCCCTTATCCATTTATGCCAAGATGAGCTAAAGCTCATATACCCCAAAATGTTGTCTAAGAAGTCCCACGAAACAGAGTTAAAAGCTTTGTGAAAGTCAAGCTTGAAGATAAAACCCTTCACTTTATGATGTTTCTGCCTTTTATAAAAGCTAATTGGTTAAAGCTAATGACGCAACCTATAACTTCTCTCATTTTATTTGTAAGTATCTTCAAAATCATCATAAAGATCCCATTAATCAAATTAATGGGTCTATAATCATTGAAGGTTCTATAATTTGCAATCTTTGGAACTAGCTTAATATAGCTAGTATTTAAACTTTTAGGTAGTGTGCCTGTATGAAAGAATTATGGGACCAATATAAATAAGTCAGTTTTCAACAAGCCCCATGTCTTTTCATAAAAGTTGAAACTAAACCTATTTGGTCGTGGGGCCTTTGTCCCATCACTGTTGAAGATGACATCATGAAGCTCATCAATTGTTACTGCTTATTCAAGATGATTAGTTTGCAATGACTTTAATTTATTCAATCCATTGCTTCCCAATAAAGGCCCGTAAGTATTATCTTAGTAAATATTTGAGAGAAGAAGTTGAATTCTCCATCTTTAATCTCGTTAGAAGTTTTAAGACAAATCCCATTCTACTTAACATATTGGATGTGATTCCTATTACTTTAATGCTTAGTTGATATATGGAAGAAACATATGTTACGATCCTTAAGTTTTTAACCAGTTCAATCAAGTTTTCTGTCTCCAGATAAACTCCAAGCTCTTGTTAGCCTTCCACCTCTTAGAAATCAATGTATTTAGATTGCATTGCTCCTCAAGGTTAAGACCTACAAATTCAGCCTTATGCTCAAGGCGATCAATGGAAGCATACAAGTCTTTCACAACTTATTCTTGATTACCAAAAGATAGTTTATTCTAGTATTTCAATTTTCCTTTCAATGCATTCAGCTTTCTGAGAATCTGATAGTTACCTGGAAAACCTTTCTCAATATTTTTCCAAAAATCACTAACCACACTGTGAAAATTCAGGTGCTTTAGCCAACAATCAAAACTCTTAAAAGGCTTCCATCCCCAATACACTAAATCTTCTCCAAAGACAAAGGGGAAATGATCTGACATACCTCTACTAAGTCCAATCAATCTCAAAAAAGAAAATGAATCCATACATTGTGGGTGGGCAAAAAATCTATCTAGTCTACGCATTGAATTCCCTCTAAACCATATGAACTGATGGTTAAGGAGGTACTCTATCAAGGCACAAGACTGTATAAAGTCTTGAAATTCATAAGCATATTTTCTGTTATAGAAGCCATTATTCCTATCTGATGCTTTTAGAGTTTCATTCAAGTCGCCATAAAAAGCCAATGGTATTCCATAAATGAAAAATAGAGCTCATCAAATTCATTCCAGACAATTCTTAATATGCTAATCTGTAATATAAATCAAATATTCAGAGAATTCAATAGATTTTGCCGAAAAAATACTCCCATCCCACATTAAAATCATACCTCCAGATTTACCCATAACATCAATTAAAACCCATCTAATACAATGCCCAGGCCATAAGAAGTTAATTAAAGCAGAAGAGCAATTGACTACCTTTTTTTCAACAGACAAAAAAAAAATACCATAATCTCTAATAGCCTCTTTTATAAATCTCCTATTAGATAAGGAACCAGACCGTAGACATTCCATGATATTATCATAGGAACAGATTAATACCTGATTAAATAATCCTTAACTTGCTGAGTCTACCTCTCTTAGTTCTCTCTTTCTCTTTCGATATCTCTATGAAATTCAGCTATCATTGCAACATCATTATCACGACATACGATTCCTAATTTACGTCTCATTGATATAGTAGCCTTAGCCTCGTCAATATATTTCCAAGTTGAGCTTGCCTAGAGTTGCTGATTCACCACACGTATGCATATATAAAAAAGTCCACTAAGTATAAATTATGCTATGATTTTACAAATCCATATCCTTTTAAGAGTAATCTTTTCCCACTTCTCAATTATAAAAATTAGAATGTATATCCTTATTTATGACCCATACATTTTGCATGATGATATCACAACTCATCAGGCTTATTTTCTAATTTTTGTCTATAGCCCAACCATCTTACCTATTGTTATCACAGCCTAACATGCCCAAGTTCTCTTTATAACCCATCATGTGTTCTGTAGAGATATGTTTAGTCATCCCCAAAAGGTGGCTACTATTAATATTTTGAAACTCCAAGATTTCAGGAAACAAGTACTTATGGTACACTGCCACAATGGTATCAGCCTTGGGATCAAGACCACCTGTCACCTCCAATTCGTCAAACCAAAGCTTAAAGATAACGCTAATATCTTCAATATAATGTTTTGTAAATGCATGATTTTTGGTTGATATAGGGCCAAATTGCTTAATGTTGTCATTTTCATCCGAGTCTGAATTCGAGTCAGACTTAGGAATCACTTTTATGGAATGATTGGTTGAAGCAAGGTTTGGGAAACACTAGAGTTAAATCTCTGATACTTTAATCTTCATTATTTCATCATCAATTTTGAGTGAAACATTTTCATTCAAAACATCATTTTGTTCAGTGGCTATGAGGACACAAACAGCCTCCGAAAAACCCTTAGTTATACTCGTCATATCATAACTGATGATCTTTCCATGAACCTCCAAGATGGAGGAGACACAATTCATGTTTCATGCCATCATTGGTAACCCCTATATCTTAACCCATTTAAACATATCAGTGTCTCTGTTAGTGGGTTTTCATTGTCAAAGTTCATCAAAGAAGCAACTCCATAGAGTTCTACCATTCTCCAACAAGTGACTCATAGCTTCTTGATATTGTAAAGTTAACACACCTTTATTGGCACCTAACAACCTAAAATCAATGCAATTGGATACTGAATCAAAAACTTTATTATTAAGGCTATCATAATCAATTCCAGATGAAATAGTCCCTATCAAGATTTGTTTTAACCAATCAGTATCATGTTCCTTGGTTGAGAATACCACTATACAAGATTTTTTACTATATTAAACAGAGGCATATATCCGTCTATCTTTGAGTCCAGGATGATGAGTATTGATGGTCTTTGCAATTTGAGCTTTAAGGACTTTAACAGGTTCCTTCTTTTGAAAATGACTAACATTAGCTTTCATCTTTATCTTCCCAAAACATAGCTTATTTATCTACTATAAGAAGTATTCTTTAATTTTGTTTAATATCAAAGAGACAAACCCAAACTGTCTACCAAACTTGGTCTTTTATTTTGAAACAAATAGCCTTAACACAACTCCAAGCTTTTTGGAAATTCCTTTTTCAGCTCCCCATATGTTAGCTAAGATGGGAAACATTTAAAGTAAAACTCACACTCCATCTTATTGTTTTCCAGTTCAACATTAAGGGGAATGACATTATTAGTGATGAAGGCTCTAGGTGGTGAGGCAGGTATGATGGTAGTAGGGCCAGGTGATGAGGGGATAAGTGTAACTGCAAGGTAGAAGGAGTTTTTGGGAGAAAAGTTGAGGTTTTCATAAAATGGAGTGTTTTTTTTTTCTGGTGTTATGTTTTTTGAAAGTGGGTTAAAAGATGCAACAGATAGTGCTATTATGGCAAGGCCAAGGATTTAGAGGATAGGGATGATTGATTTTCTACTACTTTGATGGTTTTTGAAGTTGTGTTTTGATTTTTCTCTGATAATGGTGTATATGTAAGTCTGGAGGTTAAAACATTTAATAAAAACATGTCTTTGATGGTTCTTTAATAAGAACTTAATTAAAGTAGGCCATAAGACTTACCGTCTTACCTAGGGATAACTTTATAGTTGGTAATTTGTAGGATAAAGAGTTTGTATTATCACCATAAATTGTTCTAATTTGCACATATAATTTAATTAAAACATATATGCCCATCGATTTAATTAGTAACATTTGTTGTATATATTTTTTATTTGTCTCTAAGTGGAAAGATAGTTGAAAATGAGAGCTTTTAATTTGAGAATTGAGATTTTATTCAAATTGTTAGGGATTTAACGAATAAGCTTTGATGAGTAATTGAGCATCCAAAATACAACCACCAATGCCTCTAATAGATCTAAGAAAATGAAAAAAAAACAAATAAGAAAAAAATGAACTTTTTTTTTCATTTTGACTAAAAACAATTGCTTGAGTTTTTGAAGTATCCTCTTTTAAATGTGTTGTTAAACATGTATAAGAAATATCCAAGATAAATATTATAACTTATAACTTGCAAGGTAAACATTGCTTTACAAGCATCCCACAATAAAAAAAATAGGCTAGCTCAATGACCCACATGGTTTCTAAACTTGAAGCACCATACCTCATACTCAAGAAATCAAGAAAATCATATTAATCTTATAAAGATAATGTGCATATTAATAGAAATTACTCAAAGCATGCCTAAATGCATGGCAGCTCCTTCTTCAATGTGCAAAAAGGCCTAAACCTCTCTATATTTTCCATTTTAACTTGAATATATTGTATCAGTTAAAAAGGCTTAGAAAACTTCATTAGATTAAACCATTTATAAGGCTGATAAATAAGGGATCTTCTGATGCATAAGTTTTTATAGATATAGAAAGAAAAAAATCCTAAAGGTTGTGTAGTGTATATATTTACAAGAATATAATGAATAAGAGTATACTATTTTTTTATTTTTATTTTTTTATGTCTACTTCAACTAAGAGAATTTTAATTTCAAAGTTAGATGTTAAATTTGATGTTAACGATCTAAACTCTAGACACAATTTTTAATACTCTAGACTTGTAACAATGTTTTAAGATTTTTAAAGTCTTTTAATATGCAAAAAACAACTTAAAACTTGTCGAGTAATCAAATAACTTGAATATTTTAAATGTAAAAGATAATATAACAACTTGAGATTAAGAAACCTGCATTATTTGCTGACTCTATTTTAATTTCAAAATTATTGATTGGTTTACTAATTGAATTGGAATCAGTTTTAAATTTATTTCAATAAACTCAACATCTCGAGGTTCCACAATTACATTAGAACTTGAATCCAATACTCTTTATACTTTTGAATTTTCAGCATAGCTAACAAAATTCCCCTTTAAAGCTCTAGGTTCTAATTTTATCATTTTAGAATTTGGAACTCTATGAAAGGTAAGGCAGCCTTAAACTCCAAGATAATTTTAAAGTATGGTTTTCTTTTCTTTCATAATTTGTATGGAGAAACTTTGAATTTTCTAGAAGGAATTTATTATGTATATGACAAGTAGTGAGTAAAACTCCACCCACAAACTATTAGGCAATTTGGCAATCACTAACATGGAGTTAAGTATATCAACAAGTGTTATATTCTTTCTTTATGCCAAACCATTTTATTAGGGTGTATATGGTGCATTAGTTTGGCGTATGATTCCATTTTCTTCACAAAATAAAGAAAATCCCGTGGAAAAATACTTGTCACCTTTATCACTTTTTAGAATTTTAATTTTCTTCCTCTTTTGGATTTGAAAAGATCATATAGATGATCTGATAGATTATTGAGGATGTGGCCTCTGCACAACAATTCATCTTCATCTTGTTTCTTACATTTTGCCTTCAACTGATCATTATCTTTGGATGTAGATGCATGAATTTCAGGTAAATTTGGATGAAGGATGTAAGAGATCTTTAAAGTAGTCAATAGAAACATCATCTTGTCTTTCCAACATACAAAATTTATGCTATCAAAACGATCCAACTTCACAAGCTATTGATTCACCATAGTCTTGGACTCTATTGCAAATTAATACTTTAAAATTGTAATGTCAGTGAGTATAACAAATAGGTTTTAAGGCGAGAATATCACTATCTTTAATGTATTAATTGCCCCTACTATATTTGCTGGAGGGTTAAAGTAATATACCTTTAAAATACAACAACTTCTATAAGTTTATTAAGATGTTTTGTTTTGTTTTGTTTCTAATAAACGTAAACAGAGAGTTTGTAGAGAAAATTAGAGAGAGAAGATTGTTTCTAATAATAATTTCTATCAATATTAAGCTTGTATTTATAAATAAAATAAAATCCTTTCAGATCAATATGTCTGTAGAATTTAGAGGTACACCTCTTCATATCAATATTTTTGTGGAGTTTAAAAGATATTTTTTTATTCAAATTATTTAAACAATTTGACAGGAGGTGTCATGCATAATTAAATAATAATACCGAGTGTCAAGTGTTATATATAATTATTAGTGTTCCTCACATTATAATATACAACAAAACATCTTATATCTTCATTGCCAGATAAAGTTCTCATTAACTACCAATATATAATCTATATTTTAACAACAGTAACATGGCTTGTTCTTTGTGAATAAATGGTGTAAATATCAAACCCAATTATTTATGAACTCTATATGCATAATATTGATATGCCAGATTGCCAGATATGCCAGGGACTTTTCAAACATGGCTCACATGATTATGTAACAATAAAGCCAGGCATCTGACACCACTCCTAATCCAATGTCTCTTATGGCTACCTTTATTCAAAAAACCG
>Ga0325402_1007184_pt1 | contig 10556 bp, 8 predicted proteins | sample PopdelMetagenome_22_FD_207212 | JGI IMG/M metagenome (GOLD analysis project Ga0325402, IMG submission 207212) | Populus deltoides microbial communities from Bellville, Georgia, United States - Xylem-PdKOR-R3 | ecosystem: Host-associated > Plants > Phyllosphere > Stem > Wood/Secondary xylem... | reverse complement strand
AAGTTTGTTGAGATCTATCATCAACGCTGAGGCAATTTTTATTATGGTCATTGCGATGAGGTTGGGAGGCATAATTGATCAACTAGCTTCAAGGAGAAAAGTAAAATTATACGAAACATAAAAAAAATTATTTTCTATTGACACGTAAACTAGTTTAAAGATATTTTTATTATCAAATAAAAAAATAATGCAGTGGCTCCCAGGATGTTGGTTTCAAGAAGGTAGCAAGTTTGTTCCCATCTTGTTATTTTGAGTCTGAGTAAAAAATAAAGAGTGAAAAAAAAATCTCAGTGAAATTAATTTCCAGACCTGTACACCGAAAAGGAAAGGAGTGAAGGCATGTGGATAGGCACACCCCACGTGTGGTCGGTCCTGTATAAAACTCAACACAAATCTGATAGGCTCGTGGAAACAGCCCTATATATACGTGGATGGTTTGTCTTATTCCAACAATAATGTTTATTTTTGTATTTTAAAAATATATTTAGTTTTTTTTATTTGTTTTAAATTTTTTTGAAATATTTTCATATCATTTTAATTTATAAATATTAAGAATAAATTTTAAAAAATTAAAAAAATATTATTTTAATTTATTTTTTTAAAAATAAATATTTTAAAAAACAACTAATAACACAACACAACAACACCAAGTTTTAATAAATCCCTCCATCTCCTCTGTTGTGTCCCTAGACAATATAATCAACGTGGGTTTTTTTTCCTAGGAAAAAAAAAAACACAATCAATCAAATAAATTAAGTGTATTTGTTTTTCATTTAAAAAATATTTTTCAAATTTTTAATTTTTCAAATTTTTTTTATAATTCTGAATCAAATATTAAAATTAAATTTAAAAAAATTAAAAAATATATTATTTTAATAAATTAAAAAAATAAAAACATTTTAAAAAACAATTCCAATAAATGGCATTCCTGTGATATGCTGCTGCTGCTGCTCATTACAGTATTTGTCTTTTCCTTCTCTCGTTAGTTTAAAATGCACACACGCCAATGACGCCATGTGTGCTTGGCAACAGGACAACGCAAAAGATCCACTGCCTTCGAGCTCCTTAAAATCTACTTCTACTATATTTGTCAACAGAAGTAGAACTGTCTTGAAGCCTCCAATCTACGGGCTCAGGTTCACAACCTCCCCCTTCTGAGATACTACTGACCACTGATTTTTTTAAAAAAATATTTAATTTAGATATATTTATTTTTGCATTTTAAAAATATTTTAAAAAAGAATTAATTTTTTTTCTTTACTTCAAATTAATATTTTTTTATATTTTTAAATTATTTTAATGTACTGATATAAACCCTTTAAAAAACACCCATTTTAAAAATCTACTTTGTTGCTGTTTCGGCTTCTCACAACTGTTAATTGAACAGAGCATAAAACTCCAGAAAGGTATTATTGTTTTTATACATGGAGATAAATTTTTGACCCATAATCAAGCCGAAAACATTAGGTTTAAATACCCAGCACTCCGATTATGCTGAAGTATATATTTAATTCAGATTTAATGTCAATGAACTTCATCATATTATAACAATAGACAACCAAATCAGATCAAATCCCATACCCAAATCATATCATATTAAGTACTGGTTTTTAATCTGATTTTTCAGCATCCATGGCTCTCATTATACTCCACACGTTAAAAGCAAAACCAAAGATTTTGCCTCGATTGGGTAGGAGACAACGTCCAGACACCAATTAATGCCCACTAACCTTAGACTGGACCAGCTTAATGCAAAGTGTGATTAAATGGTTGCTGTATTGTATTGTATGGTAACCTCGTGAGAACCCGTGATAGTTTTTGTTTTTTATTCAATTATTAAAAAAAAAGTAACTTTTTACATCAAATTTATATATAATTGTGTTTTAATTATTGATTTTATAAAAACTAAAATAATATATTTTTATTAATAAAAAATTGTTTTTTATTTATTTTATATGCAAAAATTTAATAAAACACATATTTTTAAAAATACTTTTTAAAAATCACAATTAAAAATGTTTTCTATTAATCCTACTCTTTTCAACTACAGCCACAAAAACTACCTATAAAAATACCAAACCATGCTAGCCCTAGTACAAACCGAAAACATCCACACCTTGAGAGTTAACAGTGTATTTTCAATTGTGTTTTAACTTGATCCTTGTACCAGTGTTTTTTCCTAATTCATCCCTTGATTAAAACTAGCAATTCGATATTTCCGCTGACTAGCGTAAAAAAATTAATAAAGTATGTTGATGATATTTAAGAACTAAAAGACTGAACTATTTTGGTTTTGGACAGTTAAGCAGGAGATGATTGTAAAACTAAAGGATCAAATTAATAAAATATGGGAATATAGGGACCAAACAACACCATTGACCCCATCAATGGATGAAGATGACGATACTTATGAGAAAAAACAGCTCCGTCATGTTTCATTCACAAAATCTAACAATATCACTACTGCACACACACACAGAAACAGCCTTATTTCCTCTATTTGTTTTTCAATCAGAAGAAGTCAAGCTAAGAAAATAAATAACGAACTGGTTTTCTTAGTTTTATTTTCATTAAATGCTCATATACTTCTCAGTTTTAGGGCTTTTTTCTCACTAACAAACTCTATTTTGTCTTCTGGGTCCGACTTTTCTCTCTTTGTAAGCTGTGGACTTGAGGGTTTGCTGCTAAAGGTACGCCCTTTACTACTGATCGGATCATCTTTTTGTCGTGTTATTTTTAAAGTTCTCATTTTTCTTAACATCGTTGAGGATAGTAGGCTACTGGGTTTCTTGCTTTTGTTAAATTTGTGGGTTTGGCTCTCTAGTGGGTGTTCATTTTTTTCCCTTGATTTTCAGTTGAAGTCACCAAATTTGTTTGTTCTTTGAATTCTAGGTTTCTTTTTTCTTCTTCTTTAAGTTTTTGATGATGTTTGCATCTGAAATTCTTGGAATGTTTTTTTTGGCTTGATTTCAATCTCCCACATGCGGGGCGTGTTACCGTTTCTGTCATTAGATCTCATTTTGTTGGTGATAGTAGCCTGTGTGCAAGGTTAATGTTATTGCTAGTTTTCTTGTTAAGCTCAAAGGGTTTTTTGTTGCCTGTTGTGGTTCTGTTTCCCTGTTTCTAAAGTCGATTGGGGTTTCCTTTCATGCAACACAAATCTACAACCACATTCACCTGTTTGAGCAAAATTCCCATTGTAGTTTGGGGGAGAAACTTTTAGAAAGTAGAAAATTTGGACTTGCAAAGATAAAAGATTCTTTTGCATGTGCTTTTCATTGATGTATAAATATTTTAAGTGTTGAGATATTTTGTGATGCTGTTTGGATTTTGCATCATCTAATTTTTTGGTGTTGAGATATTTGCTAGAAGCTTTTGTTGCCTTTTCTTGTATTAAGCAAGGCATAAAAAGTTCGCAGACTTAACTTTTCATGTTCCTTGGTGACAGGATATGGTTTTCATGTGTGAGGAATCTTGAATTTTATGCTGTATTTGATAGAACTAGAAATGTTTTGAGCCAACTTTCTCTCTAACAAGTGCTTCGTAAATAAACTACCATGGCTCGGAAAGGTAATCAGCATAGGAATGGGGTGGACCGCCATTCATCAAATCACAAGAAAAATGTTTCAGATTCAGATAATAATGGACGTGGAAAAGGAAGTGAAATGAAGGTTTACCCTGGAGAGGAACTCCCCAATGGCAACCAGCCAAGTAATCCTACAGATAGAGCGAGGAAAACAGCCCATGCTGAGGGTGAGGACAATCTTATGAAAAACTCTGGAGATTTTCAGAGAAAAGAGAATCAAGAGGTACATGAAGTGCTGGATGTTGAGGAGCCCGCCTCTTCTATGACCAATTCAATGGACTGTGGCAGTCCTTCGGTGGAAACTCCTGGTGTAACACAAGACAATGGAAAATTACCTGGCAGTGAAAGTGGCCCAGAGCATGCAAAAAGTGGACTGGGTCACTTGTTGAATGGTCTGCATCTGAAAAATATGATGGAAAATATGGATATGGTGGTTGGAAACTTGAGGGCATCAGCTTTGTCCATGTTGAAGGTGGCAGGTGAGTGGCTGGAGAGGCAGGAGCAACCTATTGTTTCTCTAAAAACCAATATATTTGCTTCTCGTGATTATGTTAAAATGAAGGTTGCAAAAGCATATCCTGTTGTTTTAAAATGGCTCTTGCAATTTGGGAACATTGTGCTTCTTTTGTCAATGGTATGGCTGGACTGTACTCTCAGAGGCATGGATTCCTTTTTACGGCTGGGGACAACATCCTTTTTTTCAGTCATTTGGTGTAGTATTCTGTCAGTTATTGCAATGGTTGGAATATCCAAAATTCTTATCATCCTGGTAAGCTTGGTTTATGCTTTCATCTAGACACTTGTTAGAATCCTTCCTATGCATCTTTATACCTATTCCTTTTAAAACCAAACCAGTCAATTGCTGTTAAATTTGTTAAGTTGTTAGTTTCTTTCTGTTATATTTTTAAAAGCCTTAAATTCTTAGACTATTGTCATATTCTCTTTGTAATGTTGTAATTGTATGGAATTTTGCATCACTTTGTTGTTGAATGTTGCATTGTTGCACTTCCCTGCTACCTCCTCAAGGTGTTTTCCATTGTCATTTTTTTTCAGTTTAACTGTCATTTATATGCATGGTTGTGATCTGTTTCAAATGTTGAATTACTCAGGCCATAGCTGCATTTGTGGGGGTTTTCATAGGTCTCATCCTTGGACTTTTGATAGTTGCCATTTCTGGACTGGTTTTCCTGTGGTTCTATGGAAGCTTCTGGACAACAGTATTTGTTATTATCATCAGTGGTAATTCCTTTTTCCCTTTGTTGACATTTAGCACCTCATTGTCTGGATATATTTGTCAAAACATATTGAGTTTTATTTCCATTATCATCCAGGCTTGGCATTCATGTTCAGCCAGGAACGTCTCACACTTTTGATCATCACTATATATTCCACATACTGTGTGTGGTCATATGCTGGATGGCTTGGTTTACTTTTGGCTTTGAATCTATCATTTATCTCAAGTGATATTCTGATATACATCCTAAAGAATAACATCAACCGACAGAGCAGATCTGGTAGAACCTCTGAACATTCTGCAGGAATGGAAGGTCGTCCAGGCTTCTTCAACGAGGACTCCTTTCATGCTTCATCCTTTGAGACTGGCCCGGGTTTTTCAGCAGATCGTAGCCCGGGAGTACCTTCAACCAGTGGGGCTGATTCCGAGTTGACTTCCGAAGAGGAAGTTGTTCGGTTATTGAACTGTACCGATCACTACTCTGCATTGGGTTTGTCCCGATACGAAAACATGGATGTTTCTGTTTTGAAGAGAGAGTATAGGAAGAAGGTAATGCCATTATTTGTCAGCTCACACACTTCATAATAACTATTATGCCATTCTGTTGCAAGTTTTAAAACCTTAACTATATGTATAGTCAGTGAATAAACATCCATGTTTTGTCACTCTGTAATGACTTGATAGATACGTTTCTTCAGCTGGTCACCCTTTAATTAGCACCAAATTAGATTTTCCTTTATGGAGTTTAAAGACAGACCCTGTAAACATGCATGATAACTTCTTGTAATCAAATGAAAAGAGAAAACTGAAAATTGCTTGTATATATCACTTCAGACCTTTTGAATTGGTTATCAGGCCATGCTGGTTCATCCTGACAAGAACATGGGCAATGAGAAGGCTGCAGAAGCTTTTAAGAAACTTCAAAATGCATACGAGGTAAATTTGTTTGCTTGGCCTGGTTTATTGCATGAAATAAAAGCACTTAGCATTGGATTCATAATCTGACTATATTGTTCTTATAATGTCTTTTTTAGGTGTTACTTGATTCCTTGAAGCGAAAAGCATATGATGATGAATTGAGAAGGGAAGACTTGCTGAACTATTTCCGTAGTTTCCAAAGCACTTCACAAAAGGTTTGCATACATAATTTCTGTTCCTTTTGTTTTGTGCTACTCTTGATAGCTGACCTTGAATTATTCTCCTATGCATCCACTTTGTATTGGTACCAGCTCAGTGGTTTATTTCTCTGCCTACTTCATTTTTTTTGTAGCTTGTTTTGCTTCAAAGCATTGCTGTGTGTTTGAAAAGTCAAAAATCACATCTTTTTTATTTGGACTTGTGTAACTTTCAGCCATTGGTCATTCCACAAATGTAACTGGAAGGGAATAAATCTAGTCCATGGTTTTGGAGTTCTCATTGATTGTGAAACCTATGTTGAAAAGAGTGACATATGACACCTTTGGCGAAACCGTCACTCATCTGGCATTTCCTTGTTCCCTATTTGCTCCCATAAGCACATTGAACTGTCTGAAATGTTTTAGAGCATTATATTCTCATATGCTCGGTCCTATGTATTGCAAGGAAGCAATATCTAGATAATCTCTATGCAGCCCTTCACTTGGTCTTGGGCAATAATTTCCTTCTCTGAATTATACGAATCCGTTCAAATAACCTAGGCTGATAATTTGATTGATTGACCAGAATGGAGAGCATGGTCTTTTTGCCTCTGGGTTTGCACGTTCAGAGGTTGATGGTGACGACCCTTTTGGAGAATCAAGGCGAATAGCTTGCAAAAGGTGTGGCAACTTTCATCTTTGGATACATACCAAGAAATCAAAATTGCAAGCAAGATGGTGCCAGGTTTTTTATATTCCCCCCGAACATTTCTTTTCTTGATTCTCATTTGTTTACAAAAGTTTGTATTCAGCTGATTACCATAGTTCCAGACTTGCTCCTTCCAAATGGGATGGTGGTGTTTTTTTTTTAAATTTTGGGCTTTTTACTTTGAAGGACTGCCAAGATTTTCATCAAGCAAAAGATGGAGATGGATGGGTTGAGCAATCTTCACAACCCTTCCTTTTTGGATTACTGCAGAAGGTATGTGCAATTGGTCAGAATTTTGTTTGTGGAAAAGGACAATATAAAATTCTCTTGTATGTGATATATATAGAAATGATCATTTTGTTCAGTATATTGGAGTATGATCTGGCTTTCTCACATAAAATTATTTTCAACAGGTTGATGTTCCCACTGCATATGTTTGTGCAGATAGCAAGATATATGATGCCACTGACTGGTATATTTGTCAGGTAAATCAATTTCCTATTGGTATCTGAAAGTTTTGAACATATCTTGAATACAATTTCTCCTGATATCTTGAACATACTCCTAGGTTATCTGACAAGGAAATATAAAACAATTTAGGAAAAATTAGTGATCAGGGATGACTGAAGGGTTGCTGGTGTCTGTTGACTTTATTTAGATGCTATTCAACGAATCCAATGGAGCAAGTAACATCAAGTTAATTGGAATGGCATAGTAGAATAGGAGAGAATAATTTAGCAGGCATTTGCAACTGCTTGCCCTCCTTCACTAATTTCTTGGTGGTGTGACTGAGTTATACTATCAACTTGCAGTGATGTGTTTGTTAAACTGTTTGATATTGTTTCTTCAAATGCCATTTCCACGATCATGAGATTATTTGAATTCAATTTAAAGTTATTTTATGGCAAAATATACAAGTGGCATTACTTTTAACGCAAAATGCTTGTATATCCTCTCACATAGGGACTGGGATTGAATGTTCATGATGTTGAATTTGGTGCAGGGAATGAGATGCCCAGCCAACAGTCACAAGCCAAGTTTTCATGTAAACACCAGTGTGACCTCCAAACACAATACCAGCAAAGGACCAAGTTCAGGACAAAGAAGTGGTCGGATGCCAGCACCCAATATGGAGGAAACCATGACAGAAGAAGAATTCTTTGAGTGGTTACAGAATGCAGTGCAAGCAGGCGTGTTCAACAACCACAGTGCTGGTACCTCTACTGAGAGCCCATCAGCCAAGGCTGGAAATGGTAAGAGCAGTGGAGGTGGCAGTAGTAGTGGCAATAAAAGGAAGAAAAAAGGGAAGAAGCAGTGGTGAAAGTTAGATATTCTTACATCCATGATACCTCAAGTCTTGTAAGCATTTTGTGACCCTATAAAGAGGGCTAATAGGCTTCATCTTCAAGAGAGGTCTGTGATCTTTACTAATTTGAATGAAGGCCTGGGGAAAAGGTTTCAAGTCCATTGAGTTGGATGCTGCATGAGTAAAAATGGTTTTAAGCCTGCATCAAATTTCGTATATTGCTGCGATGTTTATTTACCTTGGGTTTTCTCTCTGTTGGAAATCAGATGAGGATCACATCAAACAAATAGATTGCCAGCAAGAATGGCAGTGACACTCAACACAGCTTTTACTACCACTGTACAAGGCTTCAGCTATATGCTTAAGTATTTGTTCGAGTAAACAGGCAGGCTCCAGCGGACGTTGTTAGCGAGTTAATTAAGGGGATAGATAAAGAAAATGTATTTTCAAAATAAAGGAAAAGGAAAAAGAAAAGTTTTAAATTAGAATAAATCATATCAAAATTATTAACTAACAATTGAAAAAAGTTTATGTTGATTCGTACTTCCGTGCTAATCTATGCCGATTATCTCTGATTTTTCTTTTCTTTTCTGGTAAGAATGCGTCGGATTAAAGTACTTAACGTTAACACACACACCAGCCTTTTTCTTGCCGAAATTTTAAGAGTTTTTAGCGTATTCCATACAAAATTGTGATGCATTTACTAACTATAAATATTTTATTAATATGATTGTTTTTTAAATTGTATTTTATATTAAAATATATTAAAATAATATTTTATAATTTAAAATATAAAAAAGTTCACTTTTAAACAAATAAAAAATAATAATTTTTTAAAAACATGAGTTAATACGCGTTTCTAAACAAGCTCTCACGGCACATTACACCCCAAAACATAACCTTACTTAGTATTGCCTCGATTTCAATCATAACTTTTCAAGTAATAATAAATGTAAATGCAGAACGATATAATTTGCCTGCAACATTTTTCAAATCATTTATCAAAAAAGAAAGAAAAAACACTTTTCAATTTAGCTGGGAAGCTAGCTTATTCTTTTAATTTGGGTTCCAGTGAAACCCTGTATGAAAAAGCTAAAATTATGTTTATGTAGAAGTGCTTCTCCCGGATGAATCCCTTGATCTTATTCAATGATCATGCACAGGATCTTTTTTATTTTATTTTTCTTCCGCTTAAAAGACAATCAATTAAAAAAATTAATTTAAAATAAAATATTTAAAAAAAAACATGATTTTATTCTCATTCCCAACAATATCTTAATTGTTTTCTTAAATCACACGAAGGAAACCTATTTGGTTGATTTTTGTGATAAGAAAAATAAGTTACTCGTGACAAGAAGTAGCGTACGGTTCCATAACAATAAATAAATCTAGTAATAAACTGTTGTAGACATCAAATCCACCCACCTGTCAATTCAATCTTTTAGCATCATACACTTGTTTAGAATAGGAGCCTAAAGAGTACGACCATTAGTATCATCACCAAGTAGCAAAGAAAATCAAACTCAACAGAATAAGAACCATAACACTATGTACTTCTACCACCATAGCTATTCTTCTTGCTTCTCTAACCCTCCTTTTAGTTCCAGCTTCTTATTCGTCTCCACTCATTACATAGAAATCTAGAGACTTTCTAGTCCCGCAATCAAACACTGATCTTCTTGAATTTCCTTTAAATTTAGAGTACCTTGAGGCTGAGTTTTTTCTGTATGGCACCTGTCAATTCAATCTTTTGGCATCATACACTTGTTCAGAATTAAAGCCTAAAGAGTACAACCATTAGTATCGTCACCAGGTAGCAAAGAAAATCGAACTCAACAGAACAAAAACCATAACACCATCTACTTCTACCACCATAGTTATTCTTCTTGCTTCTCTGATCCTCCTTTTAGTTCTAGCTTCTTATTCGTTTCCACTCATTACATAGAAATCTAGAGACTTTCTGGTTTCGCAATCAGACACTGATCTTTTTGAATTTTCTTTAAATTTAGAGTACCTTGAGGCTGAGTTCCTTCTGTATGGATTTTTAGGTTAAGGATTGGACAAATTTGCTCCAAATTTAAGCAGGAGAGGACCACCACCTTTAGGTGCTATGCTAGGGTGGCTAATCTTGACCCTTTTACTAGAGATGTCATCATTCAGTTTGCATGGCAAGAATTGGGACACTTGATGTCTGACATTAATTCATCTTTTGGTTTAGTAGTCGATCCAAATTATGACTGTATACTAATGATGCAGAGCAATGAAGAACGCTTTGCAGGGATTCCCAAGGCCATTGCTGGACTTGAGTCCAAAATCATTAGCAATAACCATGGATGCTGCTCTTGGGAGAGCATTGTCTCCATCCTTCGACCCTTATGCCTCTTCACTTCACTATCTCATTGCATCCCATGTCATTCCTTATGCTGGACTCGCAGGATATGTTTGGGAAAATACAAATCTCCAGGCTAATACTTCCAAAAGGGTATGATGCCCTAACACAAAACTTTAATCCCATACATTTCCGCCTTATAATCTTAAGAATTTAAAGTCGGTGTCTGTGTTTGTGTATTCAGCTTGTTGCTGGTCTTTCAGCTGTGGAGGGTGGC
>Ga0325402_1007182_pt1 | contig 10556 bp, 6 predicted proteins | sample PopdelMetagenome_22_FD_207212 | JGI IMG/M metagenome (GOLD analysis project Ga0325402, IMG submission 207212) | Populus deltoides microbial communities from Bellville, Georgia, United States - Xylem-PdKOR-R3 | ecosystem: Host-associated > Plants > Phyllosphere > Stem > Wood/Secondary xylem... | reverse complement strand
CGCGTTAGAAAAGAGCGACTTCGACAGAACAAGCCGAGCATTAGGTGTCGCCAGCCATCATCCATGAGCAGAGGAATTTTAGGAAATCAACCATCCTGGACAGATGAAACAAGTTTTCCAGTGAAACAGTTCTGAATAATGAGTCTGATCAAGAGCTGAACCTACCCTTCTTACTCGGTCTTTCTGTCCACGATAACCTGCGATCATTCAACAAAATAAAAATACAAAAAGAAGGAATAGTATTGTTCTCACTCCACAACTTGTTATTTTCACTATTGTAGAGACCAAAATAATCTTACTGTATATGTCTTAATTACTCTTTACTTTTATTTTATTTTAATAAAAACCTTTCAATATTCATTTCAAAATAATAATAAGAAAAAAAAAAAAGAAATGATGACTAAAACACCGTTTTCTAAAAGTCACGACCATTATTTACTATTATATTACAAATAATGGTTCAGTAACAACCCAGTAACAATTCATTGAGTTTTTCATATTTTTTGTATTTTAAATTTATGTTTCATATTTTCACTATTTTTCATAGTTAAAATATATATTTTTTTTGTATGTTTGGACCCATTAAAAACGATGCAAGATCAATTTGTAAAGTTATCACATGAAGAGTAACCAAGGACTATTAAAAAGAATTCTAGAACTTATGAGTAGCAAGTTAGTTATCAACGAACATTAAGAAAAAACAGACAGGATGATGAGCATTACTTATAACCACCTCATCATTTAACAATCATATTTCTCTCTAGCTATTTTGTTACAATGCAAAGCTAAATACTAGCAGGGTATCCTTCTAGAGAACAAAGCTTATGTTGCTTCTTACTGGCTACACACGGCAATATATAAAGAAAGTAAAGAAAATATAATTTAGGCAAAATACAACATATAATTAAATGTTTAAACAAACTGTAGCACGTAACTAATTGAAATGAAATGCAGAATGTGACTAAATGAAACATATCATTTCATAACGGTCACTTCTTATTCAAATATTTCAATGGTCAAATCCTTCTATATTCTCTTTTCCATCCTTAGCAGGACCAGATTGTGACAATTTCCCTCCTATATCATCTGCGAATTCCTAAGTAGCTTTAGATGGTGGTGAGTGTTTTTAATGAATCAACCCTTGTGTAGCTGCTTTATTCCCTCGTTTCACCATCCTCTTGTCAAATATTGCTTGAGGTTATAGTAAAGGTTCCATAGGAAGGTTTGGCAACTGAGTCTGCACCACTTTGCTTCCAATGTGCTTCTTCAACTGTGAAACATGAGATGGGGTGAATTGTAGCTGAAGAGGGAAGATCTAACCGATAACCCATTATGCCCACTTTCTCTAATATCATATAAGGTCCATTGAACCTTGCTACTATTTTTTTGGGAATTTCACTTTACCACAGACTAATGTCTATAAGGCTGCAACTTGATGTACACTGATTCACCCACATCAAACTACCTCTCACTCCTCTTTTTATTAGATGATTGCACCATTATATGTTAAGCTATTAAGAGATTACTTCTAATTACCTTAAGCATTCCCTTCCTTCTAGATAACATCCGGTCTACTACCTCCACTATAGAGTCTTTAAGGAAGGAAATAAGGAATATGAATGTAAGGAGTGGATCTATATAGGGCCTTATAGGGAGTGGTTTTAGTAGAAGAATGGAAGTTGGTGTTATACCATCATTCTATAATAAACAATTATTTCACTCGCTGAATCGGAAAGTGTCTAGTCATGCATCAAAAGTAGTTCTCTAAGCATTTATTGTCCACTTTTGTTTGATCATCAGATTGAGGATGATAAGTTGTAGAGTAGTAAGGGTTTGCTCCCTAATGAGAGAAAAGGTCATCCAAAATTGATTGAGAAAGATAGTCTTTATCACTAACTATGGTTACTAGCATATTATGTAGCTTGTATATGTTTTCCATGAAAGCTTTAGCCATTACAACTACAGTATAAGGGTGTAAGGGTGTGATAGTGTTAGGAAATAAGCATATTTGTTTAAATGATTTACCACTATAAATACAACTTCTTTTCCAACAGACTTAGGTAACGCTTTATAAAACCAATGTTTATGTCATTAAAAAGGACTATAGGAATTGGTAAAGGCTACAATAGACTTGGGGTAAGAACATTCTCATATTTGTTTATTTGGCAGACTTAGCATTCATCCATAAATTTCTTGATGTGCATTTGTTGTTTCTTCCGGTAGAATAAATTGCCAACCTTTTTACAGGTAACAATAACACCCTTTTAAATAACTGAATCAAGGGTTTGCAAAATGATTCATACCCTTTAACAAATTTTATGTAGTATCTAATTAGACCCAAGAAACCCCTCAGTTGTTTGATGTTCTTAGGGATTGTCCATTCAACAATAGCTTTAATTTTATGTAGGTAAGTAGCTACTCCTTCTCAAGAAATAATATGACCTAAGTATTCCACCTTACCATTACAGAAAACACACCTACTAACTTTAGCAACCAACTGGTGAGTTATTAGCAATTCAAATACTACTTTGAGATGCTTCAAATGGTTATCAAGGGACTGACTATACACTAGTATATCATAAAAAAAAAATAAGCCAATATGAATCTTTTGAGATGTATTCTGAAAAATTCATTCATTATACTTTTGAATGTGACAGATGTGTTGGTGAGATCAGATGGCATCATCATAAACTTATAATGGTCATTACGGGTTCTAAAAGTTGTTTTGTAGATGTCTTCTTGTGCCATTCTGACCTCAAATTGATCTTTAAAAAAATAATGGCACAAACTGGCTTTTCCAACAGTTCATATATTAAAGGTACGAGATACTTATCTTTAATATTGAGCTTATTAAGCACCTTATAATCCACACAAAGTCTCCAAAATGATCCTTCTTCTTCACTAATACAACTGGAGATGCAAATGGGCTTGTGTTATTCTGAATAATGCTTGTTTCTAACATTTCTATAATCATTTTCTTCATAACATCTTTTTGCAATCTTGAATATCTTTAGGGTTTCAAATTCATAGGCTAAGCTCGCTCTTTCAATGGAATATAATGGTCATGCAATCTAAATGGGGGTAATGTTTTTATCTCTTTGAAAACCTCAATATATGTTTCAAGTAATTTCTCTAGTACATGGTTGCCTTTTGTATTAGGTGTCAAGGTTGCAGTCATAGAGTAGGAACTTTAGGTATACTCATTTAGTATTCTCAAACTACACAAGATAGTACTTATTTTGTTAATGGCATTGTCCAATAATTTGTAGTTGAGCATGGTTGTCTCCTTTAAGTATAACCTATTGTCCATATCAGTAGAAGGACATCTACTTGTCTTTGTAATTGCACTATATATCACCAAGTAAAGCTAACCACTTTATTCTCATAACCATATCACAGCTGGTTAGTTCCATAATGAATACATTAGCTATAAATTTGACACCCTGCATTTTCCACTAAAAGTTTTTTCACACAGCAGTGCAAGTCATTTTCCAACCATTAGAAGCCTTAACAATAATTGGTCTGATGTTAATGAGTTGACATTACAACTTATTAGCCATCCTAGGACTAGAAAAATTATGTGTGCTACCTAAATCCACTATAATGTATAGGGATCATTTATACACCTTACCAGTCATCTTCAAGGTGTGGCAACAATATTCCTTTTCAATGGAAGTAATGGATATGTGTGGACTAATATTTTCATAACCACACTCTTCCTTTTTTGCTTCATCCTTTTTTATCTTCAATAATGAATAAAGCATATAGTCTTTTGTTTTTGCATTTGTGACCAGGCACAAACTTTACATCACACCAAAAACACAATCATTTCACTCTTTTATCATCAAACTCCTTGTTTCTAAAGGTCTTAAAGGGTTTGTTAAGTGTCTTATTGATGTTGTTTTGGATAATAGAATTGGTCAAGTTTTTTTTAGGTTTTTTAAAGGTACGAGTATTATGGTTTGTGGTGTTTCTAGAGTAAAGGGATTGAGATTGGGATTGGTATTGGTATTGTAATTGTGTGATTTGATTGGTTGAATGTTAAATAGAGGGTAAGTGATTGCACTTATAAGATATGATGTTTTCATGGAGCCTAGCTAAATTGTAGGCTTGTTTTAGTTGTTTTGGTTCAAACATTTTAACAAGATTTCTTAATATACATCTCTATACCTCCTACGAATATCATTAATGCTTGTTTCTCTCCTACTTTAGTCCTATTCCATAAAATATCAATATCCCTTTTATAAGTTTTGAAATCTCTTTTCTACTTTAGATTCATAGCTGAAATTTGGATACCAATAAAGAGTCATCTAATCAAGATAGTAGGAAGCTAGTTTGAGTTTCTCATTTTCTTTAATTTTTTCAACCTCAAAATATTGATTGCATTTGTAAAGCCACTTATAAACATCTTTACCATCAAAGCTAGGAAAATCTCATTTAGGTTTACATGCCTTATAAGAATAATGACCCCCATCACAAGTTCTATGGTTTCTAGCAGCACGCCCAGCTTGGTAACCTCCTCAATGGTTATGGAAAGCACTTGTTTCCCCAACATTAGTATATCACTTCTACTGCCATGAACTTTGTTGGCAAGTAAGCTCTTCTAATATTTCTTGAAGTTTCTCAAGTCTAAGATTAGTTTTCTCATATTTGAATTTATTATTGATCTTAGATTCTTCCAACTATTGTTCATACATCTCTAAAAGTTTCACAACCTTGTCATACTTCAGGTCATGATCCCTATTGACAGTTGTAATGGATTCATCAACCTTATCTTCAATCATTTTAAGAACTTGAAAATGAGTATCTGGCGGCATAATTTGATTCTGAAGATTTGTGGCTCTAATACTAGTTGATACAAGTTCAATTTGTAAAGTTCCCACACAAAGAATAGCTAGGGATTATTGAGAAGAATTCTAGAACCTATGAGTAACAAGTTAGTTATCAATGAGCATAAAAAAGAAATAGACGGTGTGATGAGCATCCCTCATAACCACCTCATCATTTAACAATCATCGTATTTTTCTTTAGCTATTCTGTTACAATACAGAGCTAAATACTAGCAGGGTATCCTTCTAGAGAACAAAGTCTTTGTTGCTTCTTATTAGCTATACGTTGTGACATATAAAGAAATTAAAGGAGACAAGGCTTAGGAAAAACACAGCGTATAACTAAATGTTTAAACTTAACGCAATGTGTAATTAACTAAAACGAAATGCAGAGTATAACTAAATGAAACACATCTGTCTCTATTTTTTTTTTTTCCTCAAGAAAATATTTTGTTCCTAGTGTTTAACTGTTTATGTTCTGGCTTCTTGCAGCATGGTTGTATTGTGTTCCATTTTTATCCCTCGCTTTTGGATGGTGCTTCAACATCCCAAAAATAAGAGAGAAAAAAAACAAATGCTACAGATAGTAATCTTCACCTTGTTATTCTAAGCTTCATCAGTACTTCCAACAAGTTCTGGATGGATTTACATATCGGTAAAATCATAATTTTTAAACCAACTCGGGTTGATTTGGACAAGTCGTGAATTATGAATCAAGTGGGTTGACTTAGATTAACTAGTTTTTTTATTTTATAAAAAAAAGTAAAAATAAAATCATTTTTAAAAAAAATTATGGGTTTTTCATGAGTCAATTTGGGTTTTTAACCGGGTGTTAAATTGAATAAAATTTTATCTATCTAAAATTTGACCCTAATCAAGATAAATATTAGATTGAACGGATCATTTGACACTAAATATTCATGAAATTGCCATTCCATTGAAACGGATAATTTCCTAGCTTCTTTGATACAAAGCTAAAGCTGTTATTAATGTTGCAGAAAACAAAATGGGGAGTTATCTATGACCCAAAATGGAAAGATATTATTAATTGGTTTGTTAATGGGCTAGCTCAAGCCATAGCTCTTTTTGTGTCTCGGGGAAATTCTTTGTTTCTGTTCCTTTCTCTGGTTTGTCTTCCATAGAATATCCGTGGTAAGACTCAAGAGGAAACTTTGAAAATTCTTTAGTCGTCGTGTGCTCTATAATCATTCAAAGTCTCGTTGTCTTTGTCGAAATTCTTGAGCTACTAATAGAAACTTCAAAAAAACTTGGGTAGCAGCTTTTGAGTGGCTGATAAAAACTACAATTAAATTATAAGTTACAACTAAAAGACATTGGAAGCTATTGGAACTGTAATAACATTATAATATTGGATGCACTGAATTAAACTTTAGTCATTAGTAGTTAGGTGGTTCTCCCTACGCCGCGAACCAACTTTATTTTTCATAAAAAAATAATAAAAAAGCTAAGATCCAAAAGCCTTAGAACAGGCAGAGCTGCAAGATTCAAAAGCTTTGGGTTTGGCATCCCTACCAGACCCAAGCAATTAGATCTGGTTCTTATTTTCAGCCCCAAGTTAATAACAATAACAATAACAATAACAATAATAATAATAATATTAATAGATTTTACGTATCAAATCAAGTCTATGTTTTTTTTTTAATATTAATAATATTTTTTAAAAATTTATCAATCATTATATTAATAATATTAATTATAATAAAAATAATAATATTTATAATACAAATAATAATATTTATAATATTAATACAAATATTAAATTTGTATGACCCAAGTTTAAGGGGGTCTATCTGCAACTTCAGGCCCAAGAGCTTTGGGCCCCTCTTAAACGCCAGATCCAAGAGCTTTGGTTCCAAACACCAGATCCAAGAGTTGCGGGTTTAGACGCCGGCCCCAAGAGCCTTGGGTCAGGTGGGGTTACAAGACCCAAGGGACTTGGCTCTGCACCCCAACCACACCCAAGAAACTTGGGTCGGGTGCCCCTTTCCAGCCCCAAGTTACTTGGGTCTCGAAGGGGATGTCAAACCCAAGTTAATAATAATAACAACAATAATTTATTTTATCATTCAAATCAAATCTATGTTTTTTTTCTAATAGTAATAATATTTATTTTAAATTTAATAATATTAATGAATTTAATAATATTCATAATATTAATAATAATATTAAACTTATTTGACCCAAGTTTTGATAGTTTTTAATCCCTTCAAATAAAATTTATATTTTTTTCGATAGTAATACTATTTATTTCAAATTTAATAATATTTATAATATTAATAATAATATTAAACTTGTATGACCCAAGTTTTAATAGTTTTTAATCCTTTAAAATCAAATGTATGGTTTTTCTTCAATAGTAATAATATTTTTTTTTTCAAATTTATTAATGATGATGATGATGATGATGATGATAATTTTTAATTTTACCGTTCAAATCTATGGTTTGTTTTCAATATTAATAATATTTTTTTTCAAATTTATGAATTATTATATTAATAATATTAACTATAAAAAAATTAAGAATTTTTATAATACAAATAATCATATTTTCAATATTAATAATAATATTAAACTTGTCTGACTCAAGTTTAAGTGGGTCTGGCTCCAACGCCAGGCCTAAAAGCTTTGGGTCCCTCTTAAACACCAAACCCAAGAGTTGAGGATTCAGACGCCGGATTCAAAAGCTTTGTGTCAGGCAGAGCTGCAAGACCCAAGGGACTTCGGTCTGCACCCCTGCCACACCCAAGCAACTTGGGTCAGGCGCCTCTTTCCAGCCCCAAGATACTTGGGCGTGGAAGGTGATGTCAAACCTAAATTAATAATAATAATAATAATAATTGATTTTACCCTTCAAATAAAATCTATGTTTTTTTTTATAGTAATAATATTTATTTCAAATTTAATAATATTTATAATATTAATAATAATATTAAACTTGTCAAGCTTAAGTTTTGATAGTTTTTAATCCTTTCAAATAAAATTTATGATTTTTTTCGATAGTGATAATATTTTTTTTCAAATTTAATAATAATAATAATAAACTCGTCTGACCCAAGTTCATATAGTTTTTAATCCCTTCAAATCAAATATATGGTTTTTCTTCAATAGTAATAATATTTTTTCCAATTTAATAATAATAATAATAATAATTTTTAATTTTACTCTTAAAATCAAATTTATGATTTTTTTTCAATATTAATAATATTTTTTCAAATTTATGAATTATTATATTAATAATATTAGCTACAATAAAAATAAGAATCTTTATAATACAAATAATCATATTTTCAATATTAATAATAATATTAAACTTATCTGATTCAAGTTTAAGTGAGTCTTACTGTAACGTCATACTTAAGAGTTTTAAGCCCTTCTTAAACGCCTGATCCAACAGCCTTGGGTCTGGCTACAATACAGAACCCAAAAGCCTTGGCTCTGGACACCAAACTCAAGAGCTTTGGGTCCTAACGCCAAACCTAAGAGCTACGGGTCCGAACGCCGAACCCAAGAGCCCTGAGCCAGGCGAGGCTGCAAGAGCAAAAAATCTTGGGTTTGCACCCCTACCATACCCAAGCAACTTGGATCAGGCACCTCTTTGTAGCCCCAAGTTACTTGGATCTGGAAAGTAATATCAAACTCAAGTTAATAATAATAATAATAATAATTAATTTTACACTTCAAATCAAATCTATATTTTTTTTCTATGGTAATAATATTTTTTTCTAATTTAATATAATATTAATAATAATATTAAACTTGTCTGAACTAAGTTTTAATAGTTTTTAATCCCTTTAAATAAAATTTATGGTTTTTCTTTGATAATAATAATATTTTTAAAAAAATTAATAATAATAATAATAATAATAATAATAATAATTTTACCTTTCAAATCAAATATATAATTGTTTTTCAATATTAATAATATTTTTGACTGAGACGCGCGGGTCTGCAGCTCCATGGGAGTGTGCAAACCCAAGGCACGGGTCAGCAGATATCGGCAAACCCAGGCGCGCGGGTCTGGCCCTTGCGCCTAGGTTCTGGCTGACATGCCTAATCCTAGTGTCACATGTCTATCAATCATGTCATTCCCCCACGCCTAACCCCAAAAAACCCGAATTATCATCGACCATCCTTCCAATATCAAATGTATAACATGAAAAATATAACTTTACCCCTACCTACATATCTAGCAAGTTTCTTTGACAGCGACAATCATTATATTACACTGTTTTAAGATGAACAGTAAAAACTCCATTGTTATAATAATGTTGTACACAAATATAAGAAAAGCAGCTTCCATGGAATAGAGCAGTCACTTGTGTAGCCAGTCATCATCCATATGCACACCGATAACTCAAGAAATGGACCATCCTGTTGCATCAACGGAAGAAGCTTTAAAAAATCATTCTCGTGATAACAAATCCAATCAATAACCTTTTGGTGGAACAACTTACCCTAGTAACTCGATCTGTTGGCAGAGAGATACGCGAAAATAATAGACAATATAATGAAAAGTAGGACGATCTGCATTAGATGATAAAAGAAATCAGATGATATTCCCAATTGATATTCTTGGAACCCGCAAAGCATACAAGACTGGTATAGGCATCCAACTGTGGATTAATCAGTACGATTGGAAAGGAGGGGGGAAAGTTAATCTCATTCATTCTTTTTCTATCTAATTCATATCAAATAAAGTGCATATTTCACAGAAAAATTAGGATTAAAAAAAATATACAATCCAGCAAGTTCTAGTCTATGCTGAAATTTATATGCATAGCATGTAATTAGAAATAAATGAATTGCTTGGAACAAGAAACTTGCAACTAGGCATGCACGAGAGGAAATCAGGTTGACAATTCAGCAGAAACTCACCAGAAAAGAATTATATTTTGGCTCATTCCTAATTATGTAAGATTTCCTGGTAGAAGAAAGAAAGAGTGTCAGCCAAAAACAGAAAGAAAAGAAAAATACCATTCAATGCTCAGTGGATAGGTTGACAAACCTTTTGTTTAGAGCCCCAGATTCCCTGCAAGATTTTTGTGCTGCTTCCAGCCTGCTCAAGGTTTTTATTGCATTAGGATCACTGTTGTCAACCTGCAGGAGCCAATTTCACATTTTCTCAATAAAGGCACGAGTTTTTTTTTTTTTTATTGAGAATTCAGCGAGCAAACTTAAAGGTAGAGAAACTTGGTGTGAATTAAAATGGATCACGTCAAACATTCACAGGCACTTGGCGAAAAAGCTCACAGCTTTATACATAAGACTTCCATTCTCGGAATCTGACAAGACCACCACAGTTGTCGATTGTTGTTATCAAGATGTGACATTAGTGAATTATACAATGTCTCAAAGCCTACAACCAAGCAGGGGAAACAATGTAGCAACCTAGTATCATTTGCTTATCCATCGAAGAGAGGAGAGGTGCAGTCCTAACCGCATAAGGTTTTGATGGAAGAATATAAATTTGTTCTTATAAGATTCTACCAAATTGAAATGCACAATAGGCTTCCTATTGTCAAGGATTGGAAGCATGAAAAGTGTTGCTCCCTTCTATGAAATTATTGTCTAGAAAGTCTATTTGGCATAGATTGTGCAGTCATACTTCTTAGGTTCAAGATGATGAGTAAGTCCAAAACAAGCTAGCAAGAGAAAACTGAAGCATTAAAGGGTGCAGTATTTGTTACAAGTGGGAGAAATATAACT
>Ga0325402_1007180_pt1 | contig 10556 bp, 4 predicted proteins | sample PopdelMetagenome_22_FD_207212 | JGI IMG/M metagenome (GOLD analysis project Ga0325402, IMG submission 207212) | Populus deltoides microbial communities from Bellville, Georgia, United States - Xylem-PdKOR-R3 | ecosystem: Host-associated > Plants > Phyllosphere > Stem > Wood/Secondary xylem... | reverse complement strand
TGAACAAAATAATCCCATATATTATATAAGAAAAACAACCAAACAACACCCCAAGCCTTCTCTGTCTTCAATTTACAACTTCTATCTTTTCATAATCAAAATTCTTTCTCCATGATCAAAACTTAAAGCAGTCAAAATTTTGCTACCTAACAAACAAACTCTCTTCGAAGTCAAAATTTAAACCGATCAAAATTTTTCTGTCTCCTTTTGCTCTTTGTCCACTCCCGACATCCAATAAACATACAAGAGATGGATACGAGTCCAGAGGATGACCCCAAAGCTTGTAAATGGGTCATCCGAAAGAGAATTTGGGATTTGATGAAGGCCCAAAACATCACTTCGAACCCCAGACTTGTTCTCCATCGAATCCCTAATTTCGCCGGCACCTCAGCTGCTGCTAAAAATGAAAAAAAAATTGGACATTGGTGATTGAAGATAGCATGGGATTTCAATGGGAACATGCCTTGGATTTTCATATGAGAGCATCCCTTCTGGTTAGTTCATTTCATCTAATGCCTTTTGCTTGGTGAAATTGGTGTGTATATTAGTAAAAAACGGGTGTTTTCATGGGAAAGGGAAAGGCAAGAAATAGTAGGTTTGGTTAACAATCCAGTAATTTTAAATATAGATTGAGATCTGAATTTTTTTTATATTATAAATTTCAAATCTCAGATCTGTTTGTTGTGGTTTGATAGACTGTCCAGAATCAAATTCCTCTCTCTAGAATGAAAATTCTGGTCACTGCTAGGTTGTTGGAATTCTGGCATTGATTGACGTATTTTTTGCAGTTGAGTTCAAGAATTTTTGGTAGTAGGATTGGTGAAGAATTTTTGAAGAATTTATGACAATAACATTCAATAGAATTTTCATCATTTATACGCATAAGAGGTTATATAGTCATTAAATAAAAATAATAGCAAATTTATAAATAATTAAAACTTTTTTGGTTTTTTTGGCGCCATTTAAGTATTGTAACCATAAAAAAATTCAAAAATTTATGATTTATTTATAATTTTTATGTATATTTTTTTATTTTAAAAGTTTTATTTTAAATTTAAATTTTATTTTTTATCTTAAATTAATATATTTTTAATATTTTTAAATGATTTTAATGCGTTTATATCAAAAATAATTTTTTAAAAATAAAAAAATATTATTAAAAATAATTGAAATAATTAAATATGCAAAATGTCTATGTTAATGGAAGATATTATAATAATTTTTATTTTTAAAATTATTTTTAGATGAAAAATATTAAATTAATATATATATATTTTTAATTTTTTTTATAATTTTAATGTGTTAATATTAAAAATATTTTTTTAAAAAAATTAATTTTATATATTTTTAATTAAAAAATACTGTAAAAATAATACTCTACAGTCTACGCCACCACACACGTGCTATCCAGTTAATATTTATTTATTGAGGTTTGGTTTGAAACATCAACTCTGGTCATGGGAAGGGCAATTTTTAATTAGTTGAATTATCATGTCCTTAAAGGGCACGTGGATAAGTTTGCGACGCTTTCTGCGACAATTCAAACCATGTTTTTGTTTTGTATAAAATATTTTTTTATTAATTTTTTAAAATTTGTTTTGTATGATATATTTTACAAAAAAAAACTAGTAAGCCTAAAATATTTTATAATTTATTAGAAAGTAGTTGACTAAATTTTGTAAAATATTTTATTTATAAGATAATCAATTAATAATAACATCCAAGTATTTTATGTCATCATAAAATCACCACTCTTCTTGTTGCTTGAGGTTTTTTTTGTTGTTGTTTTTTAAAAATATCTTTTAAAAAATTTATTTTTTTTAATTTTTTAACTTCAAATTAATATATATATTTTAATTTTTTTAGATTATTTTGATTTGTAAATTCTAAAAATAATTTTTTAAAATAAAAAAAATATTATTTTAATATATTTTCAAATGATAAACACTTTGAAAAACAATCACAATCACATTTTCAAACACGTTATAATATATCACTATAGATTCCATGAACTATTATTATATTTCACCATAATCATCATTATTTCAACCGCTATTATATTTTTCTGGTTATGCATGGTTTCTTAAACCTATTAGGCATGGATTGTTTCAGGTTTTCTAAGAAAAAGCAGCAATATCATATCATTTCATGACATTTGTTTAATCTTCTTCTTGTTGAAATATTGAGCAAATTTGAACACTCAAAAGAATAAAGAATAAATTTGATATAAAAATTAAATAAAACCAAACACTATGGGAAGAAATTGAAGGAAAAAATCAAATAAAAAAGGACTCAAAGCAAAATAAATAGTAATCAAAAGACCGATGATCAAATTTGATACAAAACAAAATGATAAGACACTTTTAATTTTGACAGGGCTAGCTTGAATTTTAAGGAAATGAGAGAGAAAAAAAGGTACGAGAAGAAAAAAAGGTTGCCCATGTCAAACCATCATTCTGCCACCATCACACGTAGGGTTGAATATTTTCGGTTCGGTCTTGTTTTGGATTAAAATGAACAATCAAACTGAATTTTTTTAAAATTTTTTGAACCGAATCGAAAACTAGTTTAAACTGATTAATTTCAGTTCGGTTTGGTTTTTTCCCTTCCAAACTGGTTCAAACCGAAATTATTCCAGTTGAGTTTTTTCTGGGCTTTTTACTTAACACATTTTTTAGCACTTTTATTTTTCAAACTGAACTAAAGCATCTTCGACACAAACATAACGCAAGGGAGGAACAAAACAAAAGAGTGTTTTTAGAATTAAATTGATTGAATCCCCATCTAACCCCTCAAAAGGGTAGATCCTGATAAATCATAGCCTTTACTTTTTCTTGGTGTAGGTTCAGACAGCAAGAGCCAAGCCCAAGATCAGGAGTGGCACGAGTAGCTGTAAGATCTTAATCAGAAACCCAAGCTTCTCGTCTTTAGGGTTTGTTCCTCCCAAACCTGGTGCTACGTAGAGGCGTTTCGTTGGGACTGTTGTTAAATCTACCTCACCAATGACATACTTTTCCATCATCTCTCTAGCATCATTGCTGTGATCCACATCTTCAAACTCGTTTGTTGCATCTTTTCCTGTAAAATAAATGAGAAAGTTCATGCAAGTAGTTCGGATCAGAAGTGGAATATTTAGAGAGATTGGACAAGAATCATCAAAATTCAAGAAACCCAGAAGAATCCATTACCCGTCCTTTAGAGAAGAGGGAGAGACCCAAATTGATACAGGGCTGAGAATGCATAGAGGAGAAGAAGATAGATTTGAGAGATGAGAGACAGAGAGCAGGGAAAGGGGGCGATTGAGAATGCATTTAGGTTTAGGGTTAGAAAAAACATACTATTTATACTTGTTTTTTTAAGTGCTGGCCTGGTTGAACCAGTTCGGTTTGGTTCGGTTTAATCAGTTTCAGACTTAAGAAGCCGAAACCAAACCGAACGGGAACTTTTTTGTGATTTTTAATCTGTTAATTCGGTTTTCTTTTTCGGTTCAGTTTTTTCCAGTTTTTTCGATTTAATTGGTTATTCGATTTTTTTGTTTATCCCTAATCATGCGTTGACCCAATAAGAAGACCGCATTGCGTTGCTTCCAACAACACAACAAAAATGGGTGTTTGATCTCCTGGAGACGCCTCATGCATCACCCAAACATGATAAGCATCTCCCACAAATATTAGCTTGTTTACCCCACTTGTTTATCCTAGTCTCCATGTTTGTTTTAGTTTTAATTTTATCTCTTAACACTTAATTATTCTATATCAATTGAATTTTATTTTATTTTTTAAAATTAAACATTAATCGAGGTGTTTAAATCTTTCTCAATATTACAAGATCCCAACACCAAGATATCTAAAACAAACTATCAACTGAATAAAGCCAACACCAATGGATCAAATTAAAAAAAATAGAAAATCACCCTGACCATCATGGACACCTCGTCTCCATTGTTTCAAAATTCAAAGACTACATAAAACATCCTCCTCGTCTCCATTGTTTCAAAATTCAAAACATAAGAGAGATGGATACGAGTCCAGAGGATGGCCCCAAAGCTTGTAAATGGGTCATCCGAAAGAGAATTTGGGATTTGATGAAGGCCCGAAACATTTCTTAGAACCCCAGACTTGTTCACCATCGAATCCCTAGTTTAGTAAATGTTACCGATGGAAACTATAACTAATGATGACAATTTAAGGAGCATCAAAGAGAGAGAGAGAGAAAAAAAAAGGAATGAATGAGATTCTGAAATTATATTAAAACTATGATGAGAACAATTTTATTATCATAAAAAAAATCTCGATGAGATAAATTAAATGATATTAAAAAAGGTTACGGGTTGTGTTATTTCGTTAAAATCTTCTCATCTTTGGCTTCTATTATTTTGAGGAAACCAACTTCTTCCTCGTCAAGTTTTTTATTTTCAAGTTTCAAAATTAGTTGTTCTTTAAGAGTTGGGATGGTTTGGTTTTTACAAGGATCTATTGGATGTAGCTATTAATGTCAGAAGGATAATAGTCTTATGACATGTGAAGACAGTGGATGGAAAATTGTTCTATGCATGTATATCTACCCTTAGGATTAATTATCTCTTATATTTATATCTATTTTTTCTTTAAAATAAATCTAAAAAATAATTAATAAGATATATTATTGGCTACTCTCTTGGCAGTATAAAATTTCCGAGGCCTGTGATATCATGCGTGGATCTGTTGTAAGTTGTTTTTGTGCGTAATTAGCAAAGTTGAAGAGATCACTAGCAAAGTTGTAAGATGCATCATGAAGTACTTGGAAATTCAGTAGTTAGTATATATGCTCCCCTTCATTAGCCACAGATTCCGGTGTGGATTCTCAGAAAGTCATATAAAATAGCAAATGTTAAAACATGTTCATACGAGACCATATTACGAATCAAATTGAAACATATTACGAATATGGGTTCAAAATAAATCGAATGACAGATTCAAAAAAAAATATAAAAATCCCAGCAATGAAGAAGGATGGAGAAAAAAGACAAAGAATTCAGTATATCTATCTTTAATTGTATAAGTAGAGAAACAAAGAATTTAACGAATTGAATTAATCTGCGGGCTTCAAAAAGAATCGTTTTAAGATTTCAAGAATTGTTTTATATTTCTCTTTAACAACATAAACACAAAGATATTATTGAAAACAGAAACTCATTCATGCATCGAGCATAGAAATAATAGGCCTTAGGATCCAAAAAAGATACAAATCAATCCTATAACATTTCAAATTTGGCTTAAAAGGAATTATAAATCATCGAGGCTGCATGGAGGATTCTTCAGGAGTTCAATGTGGAGAACTCTGTGTAGTTGTTAATAGTTTAAGTTTTTGTAGCATGATCAGTGTGGATTCATAGTTTAAGTGCAGATGCATAGGATGTGCAGCAATTCTTGGTATATCTCCTTCTAGCAGCCTCTCATGCTAGTGCTCATAAAGCAATTAATTGTGTACACTTGTGCTTACAAATTATACATGTTTATTCATTTTAGCTCAATATTGAATTGAAGATTTCCTTTATTAAAAGGGATGAAACAGAATCTTGAAACCCAGGTGTCCTCATTATAGCAGAGAGCCTTTCTTCACTTTGATTGATAATAATACTGTACTAAAACATATTAATCGTTGAAGAAACAAAATACAAAGAGGAGAAATAATTTATTACAAACAAAAAGACGAAAGTTGAAAGGAACATAAGTCGCAAGAATCACATACTAATTATACAAAATCTTTTGGAAAATTCTCAGCCTGTTACAGTTGTTCGAGGCATCAGATCTTCCAATGTTATTGCGTAGAATGACTTTGGCAGCGGAGGCCATCGAGCTATGAGCTCCGAAGCTACTTGTCGCATGGTTGGCCTAGATTGGGGATTGGCAACCAAGCATGCAAATGCTATTTTGATAATGGAGACCACACCTTCTGCAACTCGATTTTCAGGAAGTGGGATACGTTGGTCTATCACATCCTTCAACAATGCATGCTGGTTGATTTGTGAGCACGACGAGGAGGAAAATGCTGATGCAGAAAGAGATGAGATGAGATCACCCGGATGCATTCCCATTATTACTTCCATTGTGACCACTCCAAAGCTGTAGACATCGCACTTCTCGTTCACTCTCATTGTGTAAGCTAGCTCTGCAAAAATTCTGGTCATTTTTTCATAGTACTGGTTGTACCGTACTGCTAATATGACAATTTATTATACATAACCTTTAGAGCATCCAAAAGTAGCCCTCCATTTTCATAGTACTGGTAGTATTGTTCTGCTTATATACATATATTAAGAATGAAATCAAGTATGTACCTGGAGCTATGTATCCGAAGGTGCCAGCAAATGAGGTCCAGTTGGTCGAGTCAGGCATCAAGAGCCGAGCTGTCCCAAAATCCGAAACATGAGCCTCGTATTCCAAATCTAAAAGAACATTGCTGCTGGAAATGTCTCGATGAATGATTGGAGGCGAGCAATCATGGTGCAAATAGGATAATGCATTGGCCACTCCTTTAACAACATTAAGCCTTCTATTCCAATCCAAGTCCATTGCCTGTTCTTCGCTTGATAAATTCATCTTCAAACTTCCCCTTTCTATGAACTCGTAAACTAAAAAAGAGTGCTCTATTAATGAACAAAATCCATATAACTTCACAATATTTCGATGTCGAATATCTATTAACATGTGAATCTCATTTCTAAAAGTTCTCAAATTCATAAGCTCGCCATCTCTTGATGGGTGAAGTTTCTTCACGGCAACCACCTGACCTGTTGGCAACATGGCTCGATAAACAATTCCGTATCCCCCTTTCCCAATGCAGTTATTGGAGTTGAAATTATTAGTTGCCTGGATGATAGTTTCATGTAGGATCTCTTCCTCATGGCCCCATACTAGAAAACTGTATGGACTTTGTCGCTCTCCTAAACAGGAAACTCTTTCTCTACTTGTTCGGTGGTGAAAGTATAAACACCCAACCATGATAAGTAGCAGAAGTAGACTGCCCAGGAGAGGAAAAAGAATCAAAATGACAATTTTGTTGCTCTTTCTCCTGCTTGTAAGAAGTGTACAAGGCTTTAGACCAGTAGCATTTCCACAGAGACCACTATTATTCATAAAAGCTTCAAATGGAGCTTCAATGAAGCCTTTGATTTTGGGAATAGGGCCCTTTAGTTCATTGTAGGAGATGTCTACAGTTGTCAAGCTCACCAAATCTACAAAAGCAGTTGGAATCAAACCGGAAAGTTTGTTGTGAGAGAGGTTCATCGTTTCTAACTGTTTCAATTGCCCAATTTCTGATGGTATCTCTCCTGCCAGTAGATTCCCACTGAGATCTAGATCTCCAAGAAAATGCAGGAAGCCTATCTCAGATGGGATGCTCCCTATGAACTTATTATGACTCAAGTTCAACTGTAATAAATTTGAGCACCCTCCCAGTTGTTTTGGGATTGATCCACCAAGATTATTAGAAGCTAAATTAAGGGCACGAAGTTGAGATAGCATTTGGATTTCAAAGGGAACGACACCAGAAAGATGGTTGTTATGAAGAGTAAGGTTGTACAACGCCTTCAACTTCCCCAATTCTTTTGGAATTGTCCCCTTTAGGAGATTTGACGAGAGATCAATCATTTGTAGCCCAGTAGCCTTTCCAATCTCCGATGGTATCTCACCGGTGATATTATTGTTTGACAATTTTAGGCTCGTCAAGTTGTTAAAACCTCCCCATTTCCATGTAAGCTCACCATACAAATTATTGTGACTTAGGTCCACATAGTTCAAGTTCGGGAAGAGGCCAAAATCTTCAGAAATATTCCCTGTCAATTGGTTCCAGTCAAGCCTAACTCTAAATAGACTAGTACAATTTCGCAAGCTTTTAGGGATCGGACCAGAAAAATGATTGTAGGAGGCTGTAAAATTTACAAGTAACCCACCAAGGCACAAGTCTCGTGGTAAATGGCCAGTGAAATTGTTTGAAAACAAGTGCAGAACCATCAAATGCGTGAGATTATTCATCTCGGGGGGCAAAGAACCATTGAAATGATTATGACACAAGTTTAAATTGGTGATTTTGGTCAGGTTACTAATGCGGGATGGAATAGTTCCATAGAGTGAATTGTTCCTGAGATTGAGAGTGAGAAGATTGGGGAAGGATGAGAAGTTGAAACTATGAAGCGTACCTCTCAGACCAAAATGTGGAAGGCTGAAATTCGCGACACTTCCAGAATTGTCACAAGTGATTCCAAGCCACTTGCAAGGGCTGCTGCCAACCCAAGAAGACAGGACAGACTGGCTGTGGTTGTCATCAAGACTTGCTCTCCATTTTAGGAGAGCCTCCGCTTCTTCATTACCTTCAGCAGCTTCATATTTGGCAGCACCAAATGAAGTTGCAGAGGAATTAGAAGGGAAGGCAAAGAAAGAAGGAATGCACATTAGAAGGAGAAAAAAAAGGACTTGGAGAAGCTTTGATAATGGTTTCTGTAGCGAGGACATCATGTCAAGGGATCTGGTTTCCCATGGCAGATGAAGATCCTAGGCTCCAATAATAGGTATTTATAGAAAAAATAAATAAATGGAATATTTATTGGAATTTTTTGGCCCATGACTAGCAATAGTACCTTAAGATACCCTATCTGTGCTAAGTTTTAGAACTTACACATTTAATATTTATATAAACTATAAAATAGCACAACATAAAATAAAATATACTAAAACTAAGAACTTCAATAAATAAATAAATAAATTAAAATCAACTCTTTCATGAATAATTCAAACAAATTTAAAGCATAATTAAAATCGTTTTTTTTTTAAATCTTAAAATAATATTTTATTTTAAGTGACCCGGTCAACCATGTATTCTTTTGTTTTTTTTTTTTGGTTAATTTAGTACCGTATTTGGTTTTAAAAATCATAGGATAGAGTCCAACTTGCGAGTTGATTTCCATGAAGGAATGAAAATTAAAAGGCTTGCCCCTCTCTATTGGCCGTGAAGTGGGGGACGGGAGAAGGTCAATGGTCAAACTAAAAATAATTTTAGGAGTTGTTTTTAAGTGATATGCAGAGGGTGTTCGGAAATATGGTTATACTTAATTTTTAAAATATTTTTTATTTAGAAAAGTGTTATTAATATTTTTTTATTTTTAAAAATTATTTTTAAGATCAGCACATTAAAATGATTTGAAAACATCAAAAAACATATTACTTCAAAGCAAAAAAAATTAAAAAAAATTTTAAATTTTTTAAAAATACTTTTAAAAAGCACTTCCAAACAAGCTCGTAGTTTCGTGAAACCATCTTATTAAGATAACATTGCTTCATGGTAAAGAAAAAATAGTGTGAACACTAGATATGTGAACTGTAATTTTCCACGGATGGGATAAATTTTTTTTTATGAAAACAAAAAATAAATATACAAGTTTTTTAAAAAGAAAAAAAAAAAGAAAATCAAAACTAAAGGAGTTGATACGCCATCTTTAAAACCTTGTCGTGTTAACTGTTTCTTGTTGCATCCACAGCTAGCATCATGCCATTAAAGCTTCACCAGCCAATAACCTGTTAATCGTGCTCACTGGGTTTGGACTTCATGAACATGGAAATTCAACGGATTGTGAACTCCCTTGGCCCCAGATTGTGCCAAGGAAGTCATGTTCAATTTGGTTTTTCTTTAGTCCAGAAGACGGAGCGGACCACAGCCAATGATCAAGAGTTGAAAAATGTCGGAAATTTGTTGAACAAGATATTACTTGTAAGCTTGCAACTTAGAATGCCTTTTTCCTAAAGGTAACAGTACTTCTTCCAGCAAAATATCATTACATATGTTGAACAAGTGAAACTTTTATATAAAATAACATAATGAATTATAGCAAATATATCTTTAATTGTTAATTTTTGGTTTTGCCCACATATATATTAGATTATGTATTTTGTTACAATTATCACCGTAGATTCTCAGAACTATTATTATATTCACCATAATCATCATTATTCAACCGCTATTATATTTTTCTGGTAACGCATGGTATCTTAAACCTATTAGGCATGGATTATCTCAGGTTTTCTAAGAAAAAGCAGCAATATCATATCATATCATGACATTTGTTTAATCCTTTTCTTGTTGAAATATTGAGCCACAAAAAGATTTCATGTGCTAGGAATAAAAAAAAGAAGAAAAGAAGAACACTTTTGAAAATGAAATTTATTGGTACAACAGAATATTATCAAACAGCTGATTTGCACCTTTCACTACATTTGAAAATGACCTGGCTGCAAAACATGGATTCAGCAGTTGTTAAAACTTGGACGTAAATCAACAAAACAAAAAAACTCCCTCTTATGTATTCCTTGCTAACACATCTCTAATGAGTTGCTTTGGTGCTGCAATAGGAAAAACGAAGCATAAGAAAAACACAATTCGCAGAAGAGAAGCACTGCAGAATGGATGGGATTTGAGTTATTTGCCAGCTTGATCTTACCAGGCAAACCAGTGAACCTTTCAAACTGTACAAATGCTTGGTTGATGAACATCTCTGTCCCATAAACAATGGTGCTTCCAGCCTC
>Ga0325402_1007177_pt1 | contig 10558 bp, 7 predicted proteins | sample PopdelMetagenome_22_FD_207212 | JGI IMG/M metagenome (GOLD analysis project Ga0325402, IMG submission 207212) | Populus deltoides microbial communities from Bellville, Georgia, United States - Xylem-PdKOR-R3 | ecosystem: Host-associated > Plants > Phyllosphere > Stem > Wood/Secondary xylem... | reverse complement strand
AAATTTTATTTTAGGGGTGAAAAAAGGCATAAAGAGGAGGGTAAAAGGGTATTTTATATTAAAATAAACCATATGGTCATAACACAAATGGGAAGGGGTAAAGAGGTAAAATACCCCAAACCCTAAAACTATTTATATCTCCCCTTCTTCTTCCATGTGCCGCCGGTAGGGCACTTTACCCTTGTTGCCCACGTGCTTTTAAAACCCTAAAACATTTCAATTTTTCCCTTAAATAATATCCATATATTAAATCAAGATAATTTTCAAAATTAACTTAATTGAGTCCTTTCTTGATTTTTTAAGTCTATAAATATAATATTTGTATTAATTACATTCTAATCTTTAATTTCTAAAATATCTTTTAATTAAGTGATACCTAATTAAATTATACCACTTTAATTTTTGACTATTGGTTTTGAATGTGTGTGACCCGTTAGGTTCCTAATATATTGACCCAAGTATAAATTTTAATTTTAATTAAATATAATCAAATAAATTAAACAATTTAATTTATTATCAATTTAATAATGATTAATTTATATTTAAAGATCAAGTGTATCATCTAACAACATGTTATGATCTCTTAAATATTAGAAAAGTCATTAGTGGTTTGACACTTTGACTTAACCCTTGAGTGACTGGTTTTGCAGTGTAATTAATATCATTTCATCAATAATGTTTCGATTTAGCATTAAAGCATGAAGTATGTCTGCCATATCAAATCATGTTTGTTCTCTACATAATAGTTATTGATCGTTTCAATAAGATTTAAAACTCTTTTCAAATCTCATTCCACCTTGACCAAGGATTTCTCAGTCAATATTATTTGAGAACATATGAAATATTTTCTCTAATTCACCTAGGGTAATGAATCCTCCCTTGATCACTCAAATACTTTCATGTAGTTCATGCTATACTCAATGTCTACCCTTTCATTACCTCGATTAAGATAGCATGTAACATGATCAAAGCATAACATTCTTTATAGAAGATAACTTAGTGATCTCAAGTTTAAAGATCACTTACACAACCATTACGTGAGCCTTTTCATAGACATTGGTGATCTCTCCATATGAAATTTTCACGTAAGTCAGTTCAGTGTACATGTCTTATAACAGCTGCTTGATTTCATAAAGGAAAGAACATAATATGTATCAGTCTCAACAGCTCTAATAAATATCTAGTATTTAAAAGGGCATCAACCAAGAATATTTTAGGAACAATGCTTTGATGCAATAGAAATCTCATAATTATACTACACCATAATTAATAATGTGTAAAACAACATTGTATATATCACTTGCTGAAAATCTATTAAGTGATATACTTCATTATTTAATGGACCTCAAAATCCATACTCATTTGCGTCGAGAGGTATGAGAGTCGTCACCTAATTGTTTGGTTCAGGGTCACTAGGAAACCCGGGTATACTAGTCTTATCAGAAATTTTAAGGGTAAGGAACTGGTTGTGGCTAGGGAATGTATTAACACCCCTGGCGCACCCTACATGAGGTAAGCTGTATTGTGTGGACTAGAAGTGGTTTTAAGATTTTGATGGGTTCCTAACTAGTGGTCTGTCTATAGCTTAGTGTCGCAAGTGGTGCAGCATCACGATGAATGCGTCCACTCTTGTATCTGAGTAATCGGGAAATGGGTAGACTAGGATTTCTTGTTTTTTATCAGTGGAGAGAGAAAGTAAGAGTCTCTACCTAGTATTTTGGTTACCATAAACCCTAACTAGTCTCAGGGATATGGTACGGGAACTGGTTGTGTAAAGAAAAGGTATTAGCACCCCATATACGCCCTACCTAAGGTAAGCTGCATTGTTTAATTGTCTGATATATGCCAATGTGTTATTGTGTTTTCTAATTGTTGGTGATAAGGTTTAAAAAAAGTCATTCTTAGTAAGGAGATCCTTATCTTTTTGGGTGAAACCTAACCATTCTAACATCAACAAAAGAAGAACTAACTCTTATTTAATATTAGAAATACGTCATACATATAAATTTGTAATCCCAAATATTAAAAGAAAACAAAATATTTTTTTTGTTTTTTTTGAAATATTGGCCTACTCTCATGCATTTAATAAACTGGTTATTAAAACAAAAAATGCATACTAATACATATTTTTTTAATTTTTGTTGTATGAAAATATGATATGAAAATTTCTATATTTTATAGAAGCTTGGTTGTATGTATGAAAGTAAGATAGTTTTTTATATAATTTTTTAAAAAATATTTTGGAAAAAAAACAAGTATTTAATATCGAATTTGTATCTTTATAGTATAAAAATACAATCCAATATTAATCAAAATTGATAGAATATTCTACGAGAAAATCACAAATTTTTTTGAAATGATTTTTGTTGGCTCAAATATATGGGCTGAGCCTATCCTTGCTAGGTCAAGATCGGCTCAAAAGAAATAAGGTCGAGGTTGGTCCAAAGGTGTTAAGCCAGCATCGGCCTAGAAGAGTGTTAGGCTGGTGTCGGCCCAAATGTATTTTTCTTTTCTTTTTTTGACTAAGTCAGATGACATGCATGCATCCTTACCTGGTTTAAAATATAGGTCCCCCCCTCCCTTTTTGATGTTCCATTGTCATAGGGTGCCTTTGTTTGATATCCAAAGCCCTTTTTATTCTTGTGATTGGCAGGCTCATTTGTGTGCTAGCCCTTTACTCAAATGTAAGTTTAGTGTCCATCCTAGGTTGTCCACGATGATTACTGCTTTCATTGTTTATCAAGCATGACCATGCCCCCATGTGTGATGTTGTTGGGTTCATCATGAAGGAGCTTAACCAATCATTCATCTTATGGATTCTATCAAAAATTCTTCTTTGATTAGTTGTGTGCGTCTTGCCAACACCCATCATAAATTGTTAATTAGCCACAAACTTGCCTTCAGTTGAAACAATACTCTTTAAGTATATGTTATCATGGAACTATCAAGGAACTATCAAGTCATCCAAACATGCATCTCATAGCATGCGGTAAAAGGTTCTTTGTTGTATGCTTAGTGTTCTTCTCAATGGATTCCTCTCAGCTAATCTAATCAGATTATGAAAAGAAATGCATTGGCATTATCAATGATGTTCATTTTATTACTCATATTCATGCAGTGAAGTGCACCTTGAGCTTCAAAATAGATGGTCCCACAATCAACCTTGGTGGTATGCATCCTTACGATATTTATTTAAATTCAAGTGTGCAATAACATCTACCAGGATTCATAGCCATGTTTCAGAGGATAAACTCAGATGAAGATGTCCTTCAAGTGCATCGTTGCTCTCAAATGCTACTAGAGTTTACTAAATCATGGACTCTCTTTGAACAATATCATCCTTAGTTAATCTGAACATGCTCGTTCTTCTATCTATCATCAAGAGGCTTTTATCAGTGTCAGATGCTAAACATAACTTTGATGGACTTTGCTAACTCATCATTTAATTCTTTCTTTGCCCCCAGCTGATCTGAATATTGTTTAATTTCCTTTCTAGGGTCCAATGTATTGCCCTTAAATGCTCAACTTTTCAAGGATGATCAAGAAGTGTCAATGTCATTTCTGTCGAGGATTTTGCAAACTTGATGGATGTTCTTCTTGTTTGACAATCTTTCTTTTTCGGGAATCAACTCTCACATGTCAAAGATCATGTCTTTTCAAGTCTAATTGTTGAAATGAAATCAAAGAGATGTAAGTGTTTTTTTAAGTATTTTTGAAAATCAAACTTCTTTGGTAAAATACCAAACACATGCAATTCAATATATGCAGTCATTTGATTGTCTTGTATTTTGAAAACAGAAATTGACTCGTTGTAAGATTAAAATGGCTTTTTCTATGGTTCTTTGTGTCAATTTCAATCTTTGATCTTAGGTATATTATTTGATGGAATACCAACGATTGAGAAATCGCTAAAAATGCAAAAGCCCTAGACTTGAGGGGCATCCAAGAAAACTTTGAGGAAAGCTATGTAAAAGCCAAAAAACCAAACACGTGCAATTTAATATATGCAGTCATTTGATTGTCTTGTATTTTAAAAACAGAAATTGACTCGTTGTAAGATTAAAATGGCTTTTTCTATGGTTCTTTGTGTCAATTTCAATCTTTGATCTTAGGTATATTATTTGATGGAATACCAACGATTGAGAAATCGTTAAAAATACAAAAGCCCTAGACTTGAGGGGCATCCAAGAAAACTTTGAGGAAAGCAATGTGAAAGCTAAAAAAATGAAAATCACCCGTATTTAAAAGCAAGTTAAGGCTAAAGGTAGGAAAAATTCCTATCGAGTCTAGAAAAAGCAAAAAAGGTTTTTAATTGAGGAAGGGTACAACAAATGCCACAAGTCGATGTCGAGGGCGAGAGTTCAAAAAAAAAAAGGAAACGAAATGAAACGAAACCGAAATATATATATATATATATATATATATATATATATATATATATATATTAAACCATGAGCATGTCTTTGGTATCTGTAATAAAACTTTCGCATATTCAAAATGTTTAGATTGGTTATACATCAAAGAAATAGTTGGATTTGCTTTATGGCCCCTGTTAAAAGAATTTTGATCATTTAGGTAAACATGGTTATATGTCATTCTTCTACAAAGATAGTGAAATATAAATAAGGAAATGAAGAGAATCTTGACCTTTCTTTTGAATTGAAATTTGAGACAAAAGAGTATTATAGAGATAAAAAAAAAAAAAAAAAAAAGGGCAATGGCTTTGGTATTCTCTTTAAGTTTAAGATTGACAATGAAAAGAGTGGTATAATGATATGTCAACATTTGACCTTAATTAATAACACCGAAAGTTTTTGACTTATCAAAAATCTTGTTACGAGTAAGGCATGATTATTACTTGATTATGATGGAGTTTCGAACATGTTTAGGAACGTGGTTTTTGGGAACGCGGTTTGCATCGCATTCCCAAAAATTTTAAATTTTTTTTTGCTAAAATTTAATATGGTTTGTACGTTTTGGATCGTTTTGATGTGCTGATGTCAAAAATGATTTTTTTTAAATAAAAAAAATCATTGGCATGCATTACGGCACAAAACATTATTTGAAAAGCAACCGCTACCACACTATCAAGCACCCTTTTCCTATCCAGTTTTAGGAAACAAGATTTATTGATGAAATATACGGCATCTCACTCTCTTCTACAAAGACAACAAGAGAAAGAGAGTTAATAAATAGTTGATGGTGATCCTTGGTCTTTAAAACCCTCAAACAATTTTGAGCCTATGAATTTCCCTTTCTTCCTTAGTTATGAACCATAAGCCTGCATTACGTGCTTTTGAAAGCTCTTTTTAATCAAGTAAGCGATTTGAACTAATAAATGGGCTCTCGAAACTTGAAGAGCTTTTCCATAAAAGTCGTAGCTTCATGAACTAAGTTACCAGTTATTATGCATACTGATAAAATAGATACTCAAGAGAGATAAATTTTCAACAGAACCTCGAATCTTTACTCAAAACCTTTTACTAGTTGAAATCCACATAAGGTCACCTCGTCACGTACCATCAAATATCATACACAAAATCAGATATTAAAATTGACATAAAAAACTATAAGAAAACTATTTTAATCTTACAATGGACCAATTTTTGTTTTTAAAATACAAGACAATCAAATGATTGCATGTGTTAAGTGGCGTGTGTTGGGTTTTTGACCAAAGAAACTTGATTTTCAAAAATACTTTCAACGTTGACATCTCTCTAATTTCATTTCAAAATATACATGATCTTTGAAAGGAACGAGTTGATTCTAGAACAAGAAAAAATTCTCGAACAAAGAAATCATGGACCGAGTTTGCAAAGTCCTAAACAAAAATGACATCAACATTTCTCAACACTCCTTGAACAGTTGACCGGTCAGGGGCAATATGGCCGATCCTGGAAGGGAATGTAAACAATATTCAGATTAGTTGGAGAGCAAATAAACATAATCAAATAATGATTTAATGAAATCCATCGAAATTATGTTTAGCATCTGGCAATAACAAACGCCTCTTTTTTATAGACAAAAGAACAAACATATTCAGATCAACTAAGAGCAATGTTGCTCAAAGACAATCTATGATCGAGTGAACTCCAGCGGCAGTTAAGAGTAACGATGCACTTAAAAGGCATATTCATGTCTGAAATCTTGGTTTACCCTCTGAAGTATGGTTATGACACCTAAAAGATGTTGATTGCATAAGTGCATTTGGATAACTACATGCCACAAAGACTAATTGTAAAATAATTTGTTTTGAAGCCCATTGATTCAAGTGGCATCTCGCCACATGAATGTGGGTGATAAAAGGGAATATCAGTGATGATGACAATGCATTTCTTTCCATAATCTGATTAGACGGATTGAGAGGAATTTATAGAGAAGAATATTGAGCATACATCAATGAGCTTTTATGCATGTCTAGATGACTTAACAGTTCCATAAAGTTTGATATGCTTGAAGAGTATGGTTCAACTGAAGGCAACATCATGGTTGATTACCAATCTAAGATGAGGCTAACACTAGAAAACCTTTTAATGATTTGTTGGCAGGATGCACACAACCAATCAGACAGTTCTTGAAAGAATCAAATAAGCAGAATGATTATTTCAAACTTCTTTATGATGAATCAAACAACACCACACCTGGGGGCAAGGTCAGGCTTGATGAACAACGAGAGTAGTAATTAAAGTAGACAGCCTGGGATGGGCACTGCACTTGCGTTTGAGTAGAGGGCTAATATACGGAAGACTCGGACGAGCTAGTGAATTACAGGAAAAAAAAAAACTAAGAAGGCTTTAGATAGAAAATGTTTTACCCAATTTTGAAAAAAACCAAAAAAAGCAAAAAAACAATAAAAATACCCAAAAAAATATGTTTTTGACGTCTTTGCATCACATGCAGCGTCTTTTTCCTACGCGTTTAGTTGTCAAGGTTCTTTTTAAGTCATTGTTAAAGTTCCTTTTTTTCAAAAAAATTAAAATACAAAAAATAAGAAAAATCAAAATTTGCAAGGAACCAAATATGAAAAGAAATAAGTTGAGGGACCAATTTGTTTTTTAGGTTGCTTGGTCATCAAGTTCGCTCGGGGACCAAGCAATTAAAAATAACAAACTTTTTTACCTATAAATAGGTGATGGTTACACACTAAGAGGGCAGAAATTAGGGGAACTAAATAAAAACCTAACCTTTTTTTTAGCCTAGCTGCCGTCCTTCCCATTTTTTTCTTTCTTTCTTCTTCCTCCCGAGTCAACCCTACAAATCGATTGAAATGAATGGAACTATGTTGCACCCTTTGCATGACAAACACAAATCGACAAGGTAATTTCACTTGTTCTTTGCTCTTACTTTTTGATAGAGAATTGTAGTTTAACAAGTTGCTTGTGACTATAATGCATGATTTATCTTAGTTAATTAGATGTTGCTAATCATATTAAAGCAATGCACTCATGTTTTTATATGAAGAGGTTTAACTTTATAAGAAATTGTAGCAACCATGCTTTGTGTTTAGAGTTTTGTTGTTTAAGTATGATTTTTATGTATGGATTTATATTCATATTAGTAAAGAATTCACAAGCCCATTAGTAGGAATTATGTGTTGTGTATATTTGGACTTGAACCTAAAAGCTTATGTTTGCTTATTCATGTGCACATCAACTGAGCTACCTCTATTGTTTATACATATATTTTGATTTTTAGTGAATCATAAGGAACTTCAAACATTCTATTTAGCTAAATACATACTAAAAGTGAATATATATTGATTATAGATGCATAAAGATTTGTATTTTTGAATAGTATAAGGTTTTACTTTTTATAATTGGTGTAGGTTATGTTATTGATAAATGAAATTGAAGAAAACTAAATTCTAAGTATCATGGTATATTTCCTTCGATAATTCATACTACTTCATGGATTGTTTTGAAACTTTTGTGTACTCCAGGTAATCTATTTTCCTTCAAGCTTTTATAAAGTTTTAATGTATTTATTTTGCTTCAAGTTTATGTTACGTAGTTTTTATAATGGATCTAGTCAGATCAATGATCAAAGTCTTAATTTTTTTTTTTTTTTTCTTTAAAAATATTTGCATAACTTGAGCATATGTTTTAATCATGTTATTGACCTCTTCAATATCTTGGATGTGAACCAGGCTTGGAATATTGGGTGTTCTTGTTTTTGATACATGTAAAGAGTTAAGATCTCTCTAGCTGCTGCTGCTGCAGCAATGGCAAATCGCTTTCTTTCTTCTAGTTCCTTAGCAGGAGTTTTGTATAGCAACCAACTTTCTTCTTCGTGTTTTTCAAAGCAGCAATAATAGGCTTGATTATAATTAAATACATATTCAAGATACTAAGAACAGCAACATATTTATTTAATTAGACTCAAACACTCAAACATAAACACATGCATAAATTTACACCAAAAAAACACCAAACTTAGGAAATTCATTCTTCTATACATATCTGGATATGGCCAAACATCCACGCTCCATGCAAATAATAGCTAGTTAGCTCTTGTCACTTCACCCCAATCCTCCTCACCAAACAGCTTGATACTCCTCTTAGCTTCAATCCTGAACTGTGACCCCAGGTTAAGGTCATCCTCACGATGAACAACAACCTTGTCACCAACTCTCAGTCCATAATCAGCAACAAATTTAAGCCAGCCCGTAGAAAGCTCTGGCTTGTCATAACCTCCATGTCTCTTCCGGCAACGAATAACTCGAAGCTGACCACAGCTATCTTTAACATGCAAATCAACAGAATTATTTCCAGCAAAATCTAAATGCTGCAAGCAATGAGTTGGGAACGAGAACCGAAAACGAACATCAGTATCTGTCAACACTTTGCTGAAGATCTGCATTTTTTTCTCAAGGGTCGTGAAAAAAGAGAGAAATGGTTATGTTTAAGCTATCTGCAGCTGGATTGATATGGTTTCTTGCAGGGAGCTTATTGGATTTATAATAAATCAAAACTAGCTAGCTAGTGTATTCACGGTAGAAAGACATCGAGCGAGAGATTTCGGAAATCTTGTTCATTTGATCGATTTCGCATGGCGTTATTTAAATCTTGATGGATTATTTGTAGATAGAACAAGAGAAACGCAGGCTTATGACTACGCTTTTTCAAAGACTAAGTGAGTCGGGCGGTACGCTCGTATTGCCTCTCGAGCACCTCGTTCGTTCTAACTTGCGAAAACCAAACACTTTGGTAAAATTCGGTTCTTGATCTTGCAGGCATGTGCTCTAAGTCCACCGAAAGTTTCATCAATAAGGTCCACAAAGAGGGAGAGCTACATCCTGCATTTTCTTGAGATTTCTGCGAGGTTTTTGTTCGAATAAGCAACAAGGTGCATGATATTGTTGGAGGGCAAGTGCTTCCATGCCTGTTAAGTCATTTTCAATTCAAGGTCAACAGTATATTTTTTATAATATAATAATGCTAGAATTACGCTCGATCTCTGCAGCATGCATCGAGTAATCGCTTTTGGATTTCGAGTTCCACTGATTTGAAATGCTCGGTGTCTGTGTTGTATACTTGTAGCCTAAAGAATAAATTAAAAGGGTTTTGAAGAAATTTGCCACACGGGATCATGTCTGTACTATCGACCGAGACCGTCAGCACTGTGGGCGTGCAACGACGTTTCGACTTGGAGACTATGTGATTTCTTTTTCACAGGCAGCGGGTTTTTATCCCTAAATTTTTCCCAAAGGGTTCCTATTGATATTAGAAAGGATAGATAGTTTAGAAAGAAAATAAAAAACATATTTATCCCTTAATCACATTTATTTTTATATTTTGTATTTATCTCTCTAATCAACCCGAAACATGTTTGTTCTTTTATATTTATATTTATATTTGTACTTTCTATTTTAAAACAATAATCAGTGCATTAATTAGACAGACAATTACTATCCAATCACAATTAGTTTCACAATTTACACGGCTGAATCTTGAAACACCAGCCCAGTTATTGGCCATCTTAAGCTTCAAACGCAACTGCTGAAACCTTCTAACTTCCTCTTGACTTCCATCTTGAAGTGCTTGTGATCATCCTCTTGAAAGAGTCAAGACTTATGATCATCCTCTTGCAAGGCATTTTCTTGACACATTTTGGTTAGAATTTGGCACCTTCTTGCCTGGATTTTACCTTGATGACAGCACTCTCCCAGTAAAATCCTCTTCATCCTTTACTTCTAAGCATCAGCTTCCAGATCATGATAGGAATCTTTGAAATCCAGGTCATCGTCTAGGAACTGGTTGCAACTAACTGGCTCCATAGAATTATGAACCTCGGAACCTTTGTTCTGCCTCGTCACTGTCCTTTTCTTTGACCGACCAGTGCTTTTGGTGAATTCATCATCTTCTTCCATGTTCCCATTCAGAGCCTTGCTTGCATCTCTTCTCCTCTTTATTGAATCAGTACTTTCGTTGATACCGCTACTATTTCTGTCTCCCTTATTGTATTCCCTAATGGTAGATTCAATGGTTTCAAGCACTCGATCTCCATACTTACTGACCTTGGCCCTGAATATTGGGAAAATGTCCTTTCAGCCCTGAAT
>Ga0325402_1007170_pt1 | contig 10565 bp, 8 predicted proteins | sample PopdelMetagenome_22_FD_207212 | JGI IMG/M metagenome (GOLD analysis project Ga0325402, IMG submission 207212) | Populus deltoides microbial communities from Bellville, Georgia, United States - Xylem-PdKOR-R3 | ecosystem: Host-associated > Plants > Phyllosphere > Stem > Wood/Secondary xylem... | reverse complement strand
TAGGATTAAGTCTTAATTATGATATCACCTTCTTAAAACTATTTAAAATTATTAATATAAAAATAAATTTTTTAAAAACACGATTTCAATCATATTCTTAAACACATGACATGTATCACAATTAAAACGAACATTATAATAATTTTTGTTAGCTGGCTCGAGATAGTAGGAAATTCGATACCTTGCAAATTTTTAATCCTCGATGATCATATCTTGTTTTTTTTCATTACAAAGGTGTTTTAAAAAAAAAATTACTTCAAAGTAATTTTTTTGAGAGTTTTTATATCGTTTTGATGTGCTAATATCAAAAATAATATTTTTTAAAAAAAATAATGTATTTTCAAGAAAAAATATTTTTAAAAACAATATCACTACACTTCTAAACACCATATAAATATGAGATCTTAAACCGGGAGATTCTCGTAAACACAAACTAGTCTATATATACCTTAAACTAGTTTGGAAAAAAAATTCAAGGATTTGATTTTAAATATATCAAAGTACAAAAATGTCAAAATAGAATTAAAAGTAAATGGACTAATTTTTAAATGTTACTAAATTCAATGAAATTTATTATCATATACTTAAAAAAAATCTAGATTGATGATAACGGGTAAATTTATTTCTAGATCATAATATCTCTGTTAAAAACTTAAAGTATTTTTTGTATGGATATTTTATCACGAGTTCCTAACATTTCTTACATCAAGTTATAGGGTTCCATCTTAAGGTGGATATTAGATCTCTAGTTTTGATGTCGGAATAATTTATCTAATATCTATCACTTTTAAAAACATAGATAGACAATAGCAAACAAAATTATTAATATATCCAATTAAATCATAATCATAGCATCTCAATTGAAAGTCTAATGAGCCTTTTGTATGGAGTTCATATTATATTTTATACGGACTATCCCATTGAGAATCTCAACACCTAGGATTCCCATCCTAAAATGGATACTCTAGCATCAACAATTTAGTTTTTTTTTTAATTTTTTTTTTATCGAAGTCCCCACTTTCCAATTTTTTATTTTGGAGAGAATATAATAAATTTATAATTTTAACCTTGTAAAAGCAATTTATTAGTCTCAAAAAATGGAATTTCATTAATGACCCATGCTCTTGAATCTCTCAATCTTGAAGAGAAAAATGGGTGGAAAACCATTAAACTTACAAGCCTCACCTAGTAAAATCAACTCATTAGTTTCAAATTAAAGGCAAGTATAAAAAGAGTTTCACCTTTCATTTTCTTATTCCCATTTTAATCCCATTAAATAAAAAAAAAAATTTGTCCATTTTATTCCCTCCATTAATTTCACCCCATCCAAACCTTCCCCTCTCCTTTTTGTCCACCAACAAAGTTTTAGCTTTAAATGATTCATAAATGCTCATATTTCTAATGCGTGTTTGGTATTATGCATGATAATTTAAAAAAATATTTTTTAATCAAAAATATATTAAATTGATAATTTTTTTTAATTTTTGATATTAACATATTAAATTTATTTAAAGTCACCCAGTATTATTAATTTAATATTTTTTTAAATAAAAATTATTTATTTTTTGAAAAATAAGCAAAATCAAACGCACACCCACCAAGTAAACAAACATCATCATCATATATGTGAGTGGTGTGTAGGAAAATCAAATTTGCAGTAAAAACTCCTTTTGAAATCGAGAGCATAAAAAGCCATGAAATAATGGAAATATAATAGTGGAATTTGCTTTAAGAAGATTCCAACTTCCAACTACTACTTTAGCTGTTTAGCAGTTATCCACTTTGTGGGGAAACCCATGCCTTCTAAAAACAATTAATGAAAAATTAAAAATTAAAAATTAAAAATTAAAAATCCAATGGCTACTCTCTACCCGCCATTTATTACAGCTTTACCGTTAACGGCAAGTAGTCTGTGCATCTCTGTCAAACAGTTAAAAAAAATTACCAAGAAATCATGATCTACTGCACCAGAGACTACTTACTCACCAACCTCGAACAGATCAAATCATGCCACGTTGTCAGATGATAGTAGGCTGGGAGCGTTCCAGAGAATCCGAGGTCCGTCTACCTTTTTTTTTATTACACTGTTGCCCCACGTGGAATATATATATATAAAAACAAAATTCCAAAATTGGAAAAGCGGTCTCATTTTCAATTTGACTTTTTCCCCTCCGCTCCTCACGCTCCACCCTGAAAAGAAAGAAAGAGAGAAAAAAACAGAGAGGGAGAGGGGGACTTTTACAGTTCATTTACTATTATTTAGACATGGACCGGCCATGACAAAAATAAAAATGATAAGTTACAGATTAATTGGTCAGATTTTAAATTTATTTTTTAGAAATTATTAGTTTGAGTTTTACAAATCTTAGGATTATTAAAGACTTATATAATTGTTAATTTTAGAATTCGTGAGACTGGTCGAAATATATGCAAGCTGGTCCGGACACCCATATTAATATAAAAAAATAAAAATCTTACCTTTTTTTGTTTGATATCAGGGTTTCTAGTCCCATAATAATAATAATAATAATAATAATAATAATAATAATAATAATACAATTTTTTTACTATATGAATCCAATCAAACAAGAGAAAGATATTTTTTGAAATTTGAGATGCATTTTTTAAATAAATATCAAAACACGGGTTTAGGTTGGTGCAGTGGTAAAATAACATCCTTACCCTTTTATTTTATTGCATCTATCAATTTAATTAAATTTTTGGAATGTTATTTTAAAGGTTTTGATATACTGAAGTAAAAAATAAAAGAAATTATTTTAATATATTTTTAAATAAAAAAATACATTTAAAAAGAATTATCAAATGATTTATTATTTTGAATAGTGTATATACTATCAAATAACAAAAAAACTAAAACTGTACACTTACACATATCTTATTATTAATTAGAGTATTATATGCGGGTTTGATAAATTAGCCTGAGTTGTTTTGATTTTTATTACTTAAGATATAAGTTTGTTATGCTAATTTTGATTAATTCGGGTTAACTTTTTTATTCAATCTTATAAGTTGTATTTAATTAACTAAGAATCGAGTTACAATATTTTTTTTTATTTTTCTTGAAGTTATTGTGATATTTTTTTTGTTTAATTTATTTGATATGAATATAAATTGCGATGTCATGATAATACTTTTCTTTTTATTTTCGTTGTAAAGTAAATACTATTTTTCCCCCCGTCATCTTTCGTGACGAATTAATATATTAAGGATAAATAATTTCTTACACCGAAATCAAACTGCTTGCAAGTTGTAGTGTTGGAAAACCAACAAATCTTTGGCTTAATAATAATCATATCCACATCATGATACTAATCTATTATCTACACAATTAGTAAAGTGAAATTCTTACAAGCCATCTGACCCACACAGTTTTTTTTGTAGTTTTTTAATGGCTGGCCAATGTGTCTCTGAAAGTGTACTACAAATTAAAGACTTGAAAGTCCAAATCATGGTCCAAGCAGTGTTCAATCATTGAAAGCAACTCTTGTGCTTCCAAAATTTCTTAGCTCAGGTTTCTTGAAAAATTTGCACTGAGGTTTTGACTTCTCCATGTTTTCTGGCACTAAGTCCTCATCTTTCTTTGCTTAATTAATTACTGGTTTCTTTTGAATTCAATCACCCCATTATCAATTCCACTTCATCTCCACAGTTTTTTTGATCTTGGGATTTGCTATTTTCTGGGTTTTTTGTGTTTTTGAATCCAGTTTCTTGCGTTTGTTTTTTTGGGGTTACCTTTTTGGAGACATGGCTTCATTTACACTTCATCTTGGTTTATTATATACACTTCAAACTGCTTTCTGTTGTTGTTAATGTTGAAGTTTCTCCAAATTACTTACTTACTTTAGTTTTTATGAGGTGTAAAGAGTTTTTTTTAGTATCTAACAGCAAATCCTGTGGAATAGGTAGTTCAAAGCTCTGGCTGTTTCTTCATTTTTACTCTGTTTTGGTTTGGTGTGTTCTTTAAGCAAGAAGTGAGCTTGTAGTATCAATATTGCCGTCTCTCGAAAGGGTTTGTGTTTTCAACTTTCTTTAGCTTAGAAATGTTCATTCCTAGTGAAATGGAGCAGATCTCATTGCCTCTAGATAATGTAAAAGAGAAGTTGGAGCCGATGGAACCAAACCAGGATTATATTGATGCGTTCCAGTTAGAATCTGAGTTGATGGATTCACCATCATTACCTAACTCAACCATTTATACCGATGTCAATGTTGTTCCTGAGCATGAAAAGGGACAGCTTGGGCATTCTATATTGAATCTAGAAGGTAAAAGTTTGAAGTATTTAGTTGTAGTTACCTGTTGTTTAAAGGTTCTTTCCTTCCATAAGTTTCCCATGTTGCATTGAATTTACAGGTGAGATCGCAGGGTTGAAACAAAAGGAGAGATTGTTGGACAAGAAGCGCAGAGAAGCATTAAATAAGATACTGGATATTAAAGGTAGGAATTTACTGTTTGGTCTCAAGATGGAGTTTTTCTTTTGACAGTGTTTTTGCCTATTCTAATTCTGGCTTTGATTTTCAGGCAGCATTAGAGTATTTTGTCGAGTGAGACCGTTCCTATTGTCAGATAGAAGAAGAATTCACGAACCCATTTCAATTGGGTTAGAGAAGGTGGTGGTTAAATCAGTTGGAATTAGGAAGGAGTACAGATATGATAAGGTTTTTCATCAAGCAGCTACTCAAGGTTGGTGTCCAAATTAATGTGCTTTCTTCGACGGTTAATTACATGTTTTTTTAATCATTTTCTTTATGGTTACATTTGAATTAAGAGTCTATTTGCCCTTGAAAACTCTGTAGAAGATGTTTTTGTTGAGGTTGAGCCTATCCTTAGATCTGCACTTGATGGGCACAATGTATGCATATTGGCTTATGGTCAAACTGGAACTGGCAAGACATTTACAATGGTCAGTGGCAGATTGAAATGTGTTCCTCTTGTACTTTTGTTATTAAATGCATTTTGATCATTGATGACTAAGGGTTAAATCATTCTCCAGGATGGCACAAATAACCAGGCTGGGATCATTCCTCGAGCTATTGAAGAGCTTTTTCGTCAAGCCTCTTTGGATAACTCATCTATAACATTTTCAATGAGCATGCTGGAGGTTTACATGGGTAATCTTAGAGATCTACTTGCTCCCAAAGTGGCGAGTAGGACACATGAGGTTGCAGCAAAATGGTAATTATATACTCCTGATGCTCAAATGAAACGCAAACTCAAAAATCAAATTGAAGCCTTTATAGGATGTAAACATGTTTTGGCTAACTATACTAGAGCAGTTTAAATATTCAAACAGATCCAAAGGGAATGGTTGAAGTTGAAGGTCTGACACAGGTCCAAATACCTGATACTGCAAAGGCAAAATGGTGGTATGCTAAGGGCAGGCGTGCTAGATCTACTTCATGGACTAATGTCAATGAGACATCAAGCAGGTCACACTGGTGGGTTTAGGGTCTCCTTTATTTTTCTAACTTATTTGCTTGATTAATTTCGTTCGACAATTCCGTTATCTGTTTAGTTCTATATTTATAGCTTAACGAGGATCACCATTTCTCGATATGGAGATGATTCAAAAGCTAAAGCACAAGTGAGCAAACTGTGGATGGTTGATCTCGGAGGAAGTGAGCGATTGCTGAAGACAGGGGCCACCGGACAGACACTCGATGAGGGAAGGGCCATAAACCTATCTCTTTCCGCTTTGGGTGATGTTATCGCTGCTCTAAGAAGGAAGAGAGGCCATGTGCCTTACAGGCAAGTTTTTAGTTGGGTTTGTTTTTCATCTTTAATGATGCCTTCCTTTTTGTTGGGTAAGCTGGCAGTGGTCCCTATTTGCTTACAAAGTTATGATTGCAACCAAGTTAGGACTTTTGAGGTTTTGCTTCTGTCCTCCTGTCAATATTTAATTTAACTGATTTTAAATTTCACTTCTTTGGTTGCAGAAACAGCAAGTTAACTCAAATCCTCAAAGATTCCTTAGGTAAACCTCTGCATGAACAGAAAATTAAAAACTTCAGTTCTATTGAAATTCACATAGCACCCAGTGGTTCTTAATACCTGAAACTATAAAGGTGTGGAGTCTGAAGACTGCTAGTAGTGACAGTTAAATTCCTTACATGGTCATGACTTCTATTTATGCTGTAGAGTGTATGCAATAGAGTGCTATTGCAAACACAAATATACGTTTCCTTTTCTTTTCTGGGTGATGTTTTTATACTGTCTCGATAGTTTGAAAATTCCTAACATCTTTAAATTCTATTGCTTTAGGTCATAGTTCAAAGGTTTTAATGCTTGTGCATATAAGCCCGTGTGAAGAAGATGTTGGAGAGACAATCTGTTCTTTAAGCTTTGCAAATAGAGCAAGAGCGATAGAGACTTATCGAGATCTAACAGAGGTACAACTCTGTAAAGTTCTTTCACAACTGTCAGTAATCTTGTCGCAAAAAGTTCACATCCATCACTTGCATTTGCCTTTGGTTAGGACATAAACATGCAAAGGCAGAAGAGGATTTTGGAACTCGAAGTAGAAATGAGAGAATCTGAAGAAGAGTGCCAGAAAGTTAGGTATCAAGTACAGAAGGCTGAGTTCCTGCTGAGTGAAAACAGAGAGCTTTTGTCAACTACTTATCATGTTCCTGATGACAAGGAGAATGCACCTATAAGTCCCAAAGAAGTCTATAAGGAAGTCAATAGTACATCTCGAGTTACTGACAAAGGAATCAGGAGGAATATGACAAGTCCTTTCCCGCGATTCATGACTTCTACTGTGGCTAGTCGGCAAAGGCAAAGTGCTGCAGAAAAATTTGTTGTTGGGCAGGCAAGAAGTTTGAGATCCGCAACAAGAAGTTCATTACAATTTTCAGCTTCTCAGTCCTTCAGTTATTCAGAATTTCGCTTTAGAGCAATTTTAAAGGAGTCAAATAGAAAGTCAAGATATGGCGAGACAAAACCTCTGCTCCCAGAGAGTCCCAAATGCAATGGCCCGGAGATGAAGATGGCCTCCTTGCCTCGAAACAAGACAGTTATTTCATCAGATCCAAACTTGAGAACCACGCTTTCTCGTCACAGAAGAAGGATGTCTGATCTAATCTAAGGGTAGAGAAAAGCCTCAGGATTTTTTATTTATTTTTTTTTTTGCATGCAGGACCGGGATCCTTTTTTTTTTCCCAGTTGGGTGCTTAACAAAGGGTGTGTGGGATTCCATGCTTTGATCTGGAGGGAGTATTTTTAGTGAGTGTTGTGTGTCACAGTGTGATGGGGGGTTTTTGCTTAGGCTTGTTGGGAACTTGGGATCTGTTGTATTATTTGTTTACAGTATCCCTGTTGTCACATGATTGATGACCTGGTTAGGTCTGATGAGAATTGTTAAATACTCATTAACATGGACATGGTAACGTGATGCGTGCCTGAACTTTGTTTAGATTTTATTAACATCATATTGTTTATTATATCACACCTTTCTGGTCTTTTGATTAGCTTCATAACATGTTTCATGACCTGTATGCGGTGTCAGCGGAGCAAATCCAGCTCTCAGCTGCTCAATTGATATGATTCCCACATGTATGAAACTGATTTCTGCTCTTTCAACAATGCATTACACTGGATACATCTCCTTGGAGTTCCCATTCACTGTCATTGCCTTGTCCACGCAATGTTCCTACATTCTATATCCCCCAAATTTCTCTTCCATTACACGATTACAGCTTAAGTTTTCTGTGGTAGTATGGAATATGATGCAAGTGCAAAAGAGGACTGGCAGAGTGGCAGGCTCATGTGCTTCAGTCTTGGCCAGTTTAAAATGCTTTGCTTCTAAGCAATTTAATGTTAGCAGGCCAGATGCAGTCTAGACGAGAACTTTGGAAGAGAAAAGCAACACAATGCACTGATAAATCATTAGATACATTCAGTTTCAGGACCTTCTCAAGAGCTACAAACTGTGCATTAACAATACAAGTTTTAGTAATCAAGAAGCCATAGAATGTCCGAAAAGAAGGTGTGCCCTCTAGCTAGCATTTCAAATTTGGACTAACCCGTTGCATAATTTAATTTCATAACCTTACGGACCTTTTCAAATCAGCTCTGAATCCTTAAATCAAAGTTACATCCATTTCTTTTTCCGTAAAACATACATCGAAAGTCTCCCATTCCATCCTCAGAGAGAAGTTCAATTCAAACAAAAACCTGCAAGGTCATCAATCCTTCTTTCTTCTTACTGTTATAAACTGGATGTTGAAGAGGAAGTGATCAGGAGCAACAAAACTAGTATACAACAATCACGGAGGCTTCATCTTGTATCCAAATAAACCAGAAAGAGTGTCCTGCGGGCTCTAAGCTTTAGACCGCCTAAATTCAAACCAAATTTCATAGTGATTAAACAGCAAGCTATCATGTGTGTGCTTTCCACTATACTCGAGTCCCAGACTGGTCAACCTCTTAGTACATTCCTCACCTCCAAGTCTTGAACAGAACTTTATATTATGTGACACGAAGATGCGGCCATCATAAGGTTTCAGCATGCCCACTAATCTCTCCAGTCCAGCCCAGACAAGCTTATCAGGCATATGAAGAAACACAGCACTAGCATATATCAAATCATACACAACTCCAGAACCAAACTTGGAGAAATCCATGTCTTCACCTTTCACAATCAGAGGACGCTTGTGTAAAAGACCCTGAGAGGGAAGCTCGTATCTGAATGCAGCCATCAGAGAGAGCTCGTCTCTTTCAAGACAATGGAAGTGCTCAGGGATGAGATAACGAATGAAATGCAAGCCAACACGGAGTGTTCCACACCCAATCTCTAGCACACGTGAATTGGGTGACAGTTGGCTGGACTCTGCAAGGAACTCAAACACATCGCGTCCACCAGCCCAGGGCTCCCCATAGTTGCTATGATGCTCTTCCACAAGTAGCTCGCCAGGACATGGGAGAGCAGTGTGGTTATCTGACACTAGCCCTTCATAATGTGATATGCCCTTGAACCTGAAAAAAAGGACTCAAATCAATTAAAAATCATTCCTGTACCCTGAAATTAAAATGTACAAAATACCAATTTCTAAGTTTGAGTGTACATGCAGAAACATACAAAGACATGCTCAATTTTTTAGGGACAACCAATATAAGAGAAACCGGTAACATTAACTACTAGAAGTTATGACATTGCACTTAGAGTGTGCGTGAAGAAAAACTCAACTCCCAAAATCAAATCAAATCAAGTCAAATGTGTTACTGTGTATGTTTTCAAATGATTCTTACTTCTTTCCATGACACTACATTTCGCCAGAATACCGTCATCTCCTTCCAATACATTAATTACCTCTCACTCCATTCTATCAAACATAGATCAAGTGCAGAGATATTGACAATAACATTTGCAGGATAGCAATGGAGCACCGACATAATGTCCAAACCCCAGGAAGAAAAACTCACTCACGAAATCACGCACACAAACACACATGGTTGTGATTTTGCAAGATTAAACAGATTTTTAAAAAATGAACACCTTTCCTTATTAAAAATGTGCAACTCAAATTAAGCACCCAACTTGGTACCACGGCCCAAACACATTAACACATATGACATCCTTGGAAATTCCATCTTTTCCACCAAACAATACAACATCATCCAAAAAAACCACCCCAAATCCAAACTTTATCAACACCCAATACACAACCATTCAAAACAAAGAAAACCCAGAACTCAAAAAACCATATAAAAACATAAAAGAGAGTTACTTACTGAATGAGATCTTGTAATTGTTGAGCTCTAGTACGGGGATTAATCCCTTTACGCAGAACATTATCTTGCATATGTAAGCCATTAGCTTGGATCTGATCCCTAATCCATTCAATATCCTCTTGTGTTGCAGATATTCTCTCTTTTTTATCAACCTCGCCAAGCCCACCCCGACCATTGTTATTATCATTAAAGCTTTGCAAAGAAGAAGGGCATGAACATGTAGAGAGCGAAGATAAGAGAAAGAATAGCATTATTGCTCCTACAGAAACAGAAAGGACCAACGTTGGAATTGAAATTACTATTCCTTTTTGAGTTGGTGAATATGTTACTGTTGACAGTGCCATTCTCTCCCTGCTCCCCTCTTCTCTCTGCTTCTTGCTTGATGCTGGATGAAAATGAAATTGTTATTTTTTTCTCTGTAATGTTCAATGGGTGACCTGTGTCGTTTTAGGAATAAGAAACACTGATGAGTTCGAGTCCTTCACAAGCAAGTTGTGTCGTTTTTGGGGAATTGGAATTCAAATACTATACAGCATACAGTACATTGTTTTTGTGTTTTGCAAGTTAGGGGGCTTGCATTTTGTCTTAATTACATGAGCATCCTCAGTATAAATTTTGACGACGACGACGATAATAATCCTAAAAAAAACCTTAAAATAATAAAATCTCATCCATAATTTATAATTACAATAAATAAAAATTATCCTAATCATTTTATGCTTTAGTTGTTTTTATATTTATCCTCTGTATTTTAAAAAAATTATAATTTATATTGAGTGTAAAATAGATTAAACAATTAGTAGGAGGATTTATT
>Ga0325402_1007165_pt1 | contig 10569 bp, 4 predicted proteins | sample PopdelMetagenome_22_FD_207212 | JGI IMG/M metagenome (GOLD analysis project Ga0325402, IMG submission 207212) | Populus deltoides microbial communities from Bellville, Georgia, United States - Xylem-PdKOR-R3 | ecosystem: Host-associated > Plants > Phyllosphere > Stem > Wood/Secondary xylem... | reverse complement strand
ACATTCCAATTTGAACAGTATAAGGAATATGATTGATTTTAAATATTATTAGTTAATAATATTCTATTATAAAACATTAATAAATTTAAATATTCTTAGTTAATAATCATATATTCATAATTATTAGTTCAATTTCAATTACAAGTTAAAATTATAAATTTAGATTGATTTTTATAGGATATACAATATAATATTATTATGATAATAATTGTATATATTAAAAAAATAAAAAAAATCTTTGCTATTTATAAAGTAAAATTCTATTTATAAAGTAAAATTCTTGTTGAAAAGTAAAGAATCAATAATTAGGTTTCCTTTATAATAAATATATATTAATAAAAAATAAAAAAATTAATCGAAAAATGACTAAAACAAAATGTTCATTAGCAATTCCTTAAATGACCAAAATTCCTAGCAATTGCTTAACTTGGTGTGGTAAAATAGAATGTTCATGCATGTATTGTAACGATATTTTATATTTTGCATTTTCTTCAATTCAACACTTTAAGAATTTAAATAAAATCAACTGGTTGGTGGCAATTTAATTTAAATACATGATTATTTATAGGTAAACAAATTTTGGATAGTCTCCTATATAGAAAATGTGATGTCAATTTAAAAAATAAATAAATAACTTTTATGGTATCTTAATCCTGTAATTTATGTAGATGCTTAGGAAAAAGTCAATAGTTATTCTAACAACCATGAGTCGTTTAGTGTCAATCATGAACGAGCACCTTAGTCACAAGTATCCACTCTCGATGTAGGTTCATCTAGTGCGATGCCGCCATACCGAGGAGAGGTCCATTCAGAATGAGATCCATTCAGAACGAGATTCATTTCATTGTAAGTTTGTTTTCTTTTCATGCACTACTAACAAATAAAAAACATGTTAATAATTTTTGAAAAATAAAGTTCAATTAATGAATGCAATTTCAGGTTTACAAATATTGAGGTTGCCCGAACGAAAACATCAATGTTAAAATCATCGATGTAAGTGTCAATGTTTCAATGGAGTCAAGTTTTCAAAAATCCTGAATGGAAACCCGTAATTGATGAATAGTTTAAGAGATTTAAGGTTAGTATTAACTTTAAAAAAATTATTATGTTAATTTGGTTAATTGATTAATATTAATGAAAATATTATTTTACAAATTTGAACTGCAAGAAAAAAATTTATTGGGATAAAGCTTGTTGCTAAGAGGGTTTGGGAGAATCACACTATGACTAGGTAAGACTGAAATCAAAATTTTTTTTAATCTTAATGTTAAATTTTTATTTTTCATATATTAATAAGTAATTCATTTATACTATATAGGTTGTGTGATTTGTGGTATGAGACTCAAAAGAAAGTAAAAAAAATATGTGAAAGAAATAGAACTTCCAAGTTGGAAGGACGTGGTATTTTGGAAGGATTTCAGACCTCCATACATCTTGGAGGTTGTATTGGTGGAATATATTCAACAAGTGATGTTCGGGCATTTGGTGCAATAGTCATAATTTGGTATGGAGAACTGGAACCAACATATTCACGATTCCATTACCACGCACATTGGCAAATCCATTTCGTTCGTTTCGCATGCGAAGCAGATGACTATTCTTTTTTTATCACATCCATTTTTAGAATTTGTTGTTTTATATGAATATTTTTAACCAACACTAGTTTTCTCTTGCAAGCTACGATTCTTGGACACAAACTAAGACTAATGGAGCCTTTTGTAGAAATGCACATGTGGAATGCGGACCGCCGGAAGGGGTGCATCCGCTCGTGGATAATCGAGCTCAGCATTTTGTAGTATGTTGGATTTCAAAAATTTCTTTTCTTGAGTTATTATTATTTTTATTTTGCTAACTTTTGTTAGAATACATATAACACTTGGTTAAAGAAGAGATACAAGGATGATCTTTTGACCCATCCAAAACTCGATCCGGATTTGTGGTTGGTGACAGAATCATCTGGTGTACCTAATAAAAATCAGGTGTGTGATAACTCAAATACTATAGTCGAGGAAATGCAGACGACCCGAAGTGTTTCAACCATTAGAAGCTCGTAATTGGTTCTGAACACCCAAACTCTAGAGTTCGAGTCGGTTTTAGTCCAACAAGTTGAAGCTTGGACGACCCATCTTGCTGCTGAGACAGAATGACTAAGTGTTGAGACAATCAAACTCTATTGATTGTATATGGAGCTGAAATCACAGATGGGTGGTGCATGTCCTCTTCTTATTGGCCTCATGGTCCCGGCAAAAACCTGCCTCCTCTTCCTCCTCCATCCTCTATATTTTAGTTTATAAATTTATAAATGTGTAATAAATCTTTGATTTTTATATTAATTTAATTTCTTTTAATTATTTTCTACTTTAGTTTAATAGATTAAAAAAATGTATTTAAACCATTACTAACGGTCTTACCGACGTATTAAATTCATCGGTATATTTCAAATAGTTGAAAAATAATTACTACAAATGCCACTGTGTCACTGTTTAATCACCGACAATTTCATTCCGTTGGTAATATTAAAAAAAATCACCGATGGAATTATATATGGTTTTTTTATCGATGATATGTTATATTCACCGATGAAATAAAAAAATCACCGATAAAATTACATATGGTGTTTTTATCGGTGATATGTCATATTGAGAGATGAAAATATTGATGGATTAAAGCGCATAATTTTTTTTATTTGCGTGTTTTTTCCATCTGTAAATCCATCAATAATTTCATTATCAACAACTATAAATCACCGACGATAAATTTTTTGACAAAGTATTTCTATGTATGAACTTGTTGGTAAAAGTCGTGTCGATCGATGGACTTAGGGTAAAATACAGACAAAATATCCTCTCTAGAAATTGAAAAATGTGGTAGTGATTATTCTAATGTCTAAATCAATAAAAAGAATTATGTGAGTACTTGTACATGCATAATACATGATACCTTCAATTTGCCCTCACTATAAACGAAAAAAAAAAGGGGATTTTGTCAAACTCAATGTTGGGATATGACTGTAATGTGAATACGTTTTCTCTTGAAGAATTTTGGCTTTAGAATTCATAGCAGTTTACGTCATTTCAATGTCCATACTGCTCCCGAGGTTTTATTAATTATCGTCAATTTATTACTTTTATTTTCTTATAAATATAAAGATATTTCCTAAATGAGGTGTTTCTTTCTAAGTTATGTCCTTGTCTTCTTGTGATGAAATGCTATCATGGGTGGGAAAGCTTCAGTATTATAAATGATCAATTTTTTTTTGTCCTCCTAGAGTAGAGAGCAAACTAATTTACCATCTTATAGCTAGTATGCAAAATCATGGCAGTCTTTCAAGCCTCTCAACAATTGTATTTCTTACGAACTCTTTGATAATACTTATCTACACTTGGTTAACTAAACTTGGAAATTAATGGAGTAAAAACTAGGAGTAGAATGCAATATTTATGTAGGCCTCGTATGACATCATCATAAATGAGAGTATTGCTGTAAATTAAATAAAGCACAGACGTCAATTGTTGTTTTTGATTCCATTTCGTGGGAGTGGCCACAAAGTAGTAAAACTTGGATTGCATAATTTCAAGAGAAATAAAGCAATGCTTTTTCCTGAGGTGCAAGCAGTTTGCCAAGCATCTAGGTTACATATTATTCTTGCTTCTGAAAGAAAAAGTAGGAGTTTGAATGCTTGTGATGGAAGAAATAAAACCAAACAAGATTCTTGATTTATTGTTGCACATGCAACAATTAATAACGCCAATCACTTTTGCTTTATTTGTTGAGCCATCAAAGGACACTAGCTGTGGGTGATTTTTGTTTTTTCCAAGCTTATTGAGGAGTCAAAACAAGTACTTGCAAGCATGGCTAGGTAATCCCTTGTCCTCTCTTGAGATGAGATTGGTTTTGGTATGGGTCGTTTTCAGTCAAATTTCCTAGGGAATATATATTTTTATATATATATATTTGTTTCTCACTTTTCATTTCAGATTAGACAGGCATTGCCAACCTTTTTAATGGAGGGGGGAAAAGGGCATCATAATCCCTTTCAAACAACAATCACCCCGAAATCAAGGAAAAAGAAGGAGAAAGAGACCGGCTCGCCGGAGTAATTAGAAACTCACATAAGATGGTATATTTCAATATTGATTTACTCCCATAGGCAACAATCCATCCTTAGAGGTCCTATTCGAGAGAAGAAAAAAATAAAAATCTCCCATTATATATATATATATATAGATTTAATCTTCTCCAAAAATTGCCAAGATCAATGCTAAGGTACTAATTCCTTCCTACATATAAAGTTAATCATCAAAACCATACTCTGCTATTGATTCATAAGTAACATCTATGTAAACTGAAATAAATTATTTCAGAAATAAAATACATACAATGTCAAAAAGAAGATTTCTTAACACTATTAAAAGGAAATCCTTTCTTTAATTTATGCATGTCCGAATTCTTCGAGGTTAGGTGAAGTATTCTATTTGGCATAAAAGAGTCAAACATGTATTAGCACTCAATTTTTGCAGGAAAGCTGCGGGAGCATGCAATAAGAGTAGAAAATCAAGACATGTAAACCGATCTTTTCCAAGAAATTCATCATGGCTGTCAATTCGAGAGGTATATCGATCCTATTTACTGCTGGCACTCAATTAATTGTTGTGAAGATGATGGAGCACTTAACTTTTTGGGAAGTTGATGGAAAAGTTTTCAATCTGTACATGTTAATGAAAGGAAGGACAATGCATATTCCCAATTAATAGATCAACTTTTGACCTTTTTCCATTTGCCAAGCAATCCTCCCAATTAGATGGCCATGCGCGCGGGAGGCATATAATTGAGATTATTACAGTATTCTTGTTTTTAATGATGGAAAAAGAAAAGGAGATGAAAACTTTTAACCAATACATGGAAAAGGTAATGAAACAAACCACAATATTCTCAAATTAAAGGACGATGAGCATTGAAGACAATAACCAATCCAAAATTAATTAAGACCCCACTTGACCCACATTGCCCTTCCTTCTCTTCGTGGCAACCCCCATGAAAGAAAGTCCACATGCTTACTCAAATATATAGAAAGCTTCCCCCACCCCTTTTTCTTCACTTTCCCTCACCTGAAGATCCCATCAAATTGACGACGCCCAAGAAGATTTACAACTTCATGGTAAAATCCTGATTTCCCCCCTTTGTAAGTTCCTATTACCACATGGGAAGCTTGTTAACTGATCATCTTCACCTTGTGCCATTGTGACCACGTTAGACATGTCCTAGAGAGAAGTCAAACTTTAACGGATCAGAGATACTGTCCAAAACTTCTCAAAATATGTTGCTAATTTGATATTGACCCATCAACTAGTTCATTAAATGTTGTCTTTTTTCAACCATGATTTACTTTTACTATCATTTTTTTCCTTCTCTTCTTTGAAATACGTATGAATTTTGTTCGATCAACTCCTTCACAATACGTCAGGTGAGGTCGGGATGGTGATATTTTGTGGCCCTTTCATGGCATGAATGATGAGTACAGGGACCATAATTAATATTTGTGTTATTACATTAATTCATGTTGACCCTATAATTACCAGTTTTTTTTTAAAAAAAATTATGATAGTATTAATCATCTTAAGCATAATCATTCATGTAGTAGAGTCAAGTGACTAGCTAACAATAAAACTTAATCATTGCAGCCACAAAAATTGAAATTCTCACTTCTGTGTTTGTCCACTGGTTCTGGGTATCATCTAATCTTTTAATTGTTAAGCTGTAAATGTATTATTGGCTTGCCATGATGTTATAAATATGAATTCTATTTGAGCTTACTTTAACTAATCTAGGGACCAAAGACTAGACTGAAAGATGGAGTCTAAGTGGTAATATTAGTCAAAAGTAGGGTTAGTGGTCCTGAACAAGGGTCTTGATCATCAGTATAATTGCAAGAGCTAATTAAGAGGTTTGATCCTATTGGAAATAAGAGAAAAAAAGGGCCCTACTTTTGGAAGAAAAGGTAATGCTAGGAAATGATTATACGAGTCTGAATAACTGGCTACGCAAGGAAGCTAATCAATTTGTTGGTCATGACAAATCTCAATTATCTATAAGGTTGTTCATGCATCTAGTACCGTGCCGGTATTCAAAGCAATCATACTGATGTCAGTTTAATGCTTTCTTTCTTTCGTTGATTGATTGTTGGCTAAAACCAACAGAGACAAGCGTTTAGATGCAGAGAATATGTAATCTGTGTAGTACAAAGCAAGAAAATGAAGTAAAACAAGGGCTTGAATTGTTGTGACATCGTCACCGAGTATTGCATTTCTTGTGAAGCTAACTCCAGGGTGCTCTGCAAACCACCCAATCCGAAAATGATGTTTGAGAGCAACGACGGGCCAAAAGGGAGCAGAGGTTGTCCGACGGCGAATTGAACCTTTCAAATTAGATGGATTAAAATCTTTCTAGTACAGTGTGGATTATCGGAATATGATCTATCTATCAAGTACTTGTGTTTGAAATTTGCTGGCGCATGTTAATATTGATCGGTGGATCGTATCAATACCGACTGACTAGAAATATACTTCCCCTCACATGGTTTAGGCACTGCCTGGAGACATCTGATATAATCGAAACAGAACTACCAATAACATTAAATAACTAATGAATCCAATGTAATTCTTCATTTTTTGCACCGTATAGACAATCTTAGGTCTTCTCTAAAAAAAAAAAACCTTAACCTAAAAATTTAAGTTTTTAAATAATAATTTATATTATTCTAAATCAAATTCATACAGTTTTATTAACAAAATTCTGATATCATATTGCTAACTCAAATACATATTAAAAGATATAATTTATAATTATTAGTACTAAGCACACAACATCACTCTTTAATCTCCATTTTTGCACCATAATTACAAGCATACATTAGTTATAAGTATTCAATTCCCAATTAATGACAATGAGACTTTACATACATAAGACGTATCTTCAACAGGGCTTCGTGGAACACAGTTTGCTTTGCTGCCGCTGCTACCAAAGCTTGAACCCTGGCTGATTGGTCCAAACCAAGCCATGCAGGACCAAGGGGCTTTTGGAAAATGGTTTTCAAAATAAATAAATAAAGCACTGTAAAATCCTATGGACCTACTTCAGTATAAACAGAAAGTAGTTTCTTTCTATTATATGCCATAATCATTTCATACATCTATACCTCAGTTACATATACTACACCTGGTTCTGATAACAATTCTTTGATGTGAATCTCTCTGTCACTTGAATGACTTCAGAATCGTTAAGGAATACAAGCAGTTGAACTAAGAAATTGAACTACTGAATATTGCTAAAACACACAAGTAGTTGATGAACAAGCAGCCATTTGATCTCTCCTTAGAATCATCGGTTTCTCATCTCATCAAGTCTGCCCAATGGCATTGGTGGGTAAAGATCCCTGGACAAATTAAATGAAGGATTGGAACCAGCACTGCTCTTAGAGTCTTCATTCAAAAGTTCCATTGACTTCCTAAGAAACTTATCCTCTATTATCTGCCTGTGAATATTTTGAGAAGGATACCTGCTGTTTTTTGGCCTGGAGCTTATTTGACTTAGTCAGATTCATGTAGGCAGTTTTTTGGCTATATCTCCCTTGTACTCTGTCTGCCACTAACATGTCCATTGAAAATGGTATTGGAGAGGGAGATGTAGATGAAGTTGATACCGAGCTCTCATTGTATAGGCATTCAGAACTCGATGCTGAAGACGAGCAAGTAACGTGATTGACAGCTGGAGATTTAGCAAGAATTTTGCTTGCAACATTGTTTTTTCTCAATTTTACGGAGTCGTGTTTAGAAAAATAGAAGCTGCCAATATTATCTTCACTTTTCCTGGAAAGTTGAATCTCTGATGAGTTGGTATGAAATTCTTCCACCAGTCTTTTTTCCCATGGCTTGGTTGCCATCCAATGGTCCAGCCCGCTCCATCCAGGGCTGCTGTTATTCTGTGACTGATTCTTGAGAGACAATGCTGACTTGCTCGTCCTTCTACAATATGGGCTTGCGCAAGATCTTGTTACTGAAAGCAAGAAAAATATACTCATACTTATTCAAACTGATTGCAACAAAGACTTATTAACTTAGCAGATTGTGATAGCAACACTTTCTTCTTTAATTTGGTTGTCTAGATATATAATCATCCATCAACTAGCTAGCCAAAACAACGAAAAATAAATGTATTTGCTTTATTTAGCCTTTCCAGCTTCATTACCTGTCGAGAGAGGGAATATGCAATTGCTCTCTCTCTCTTAATGGCTCCTTCTTTCCTCATTTGTAACTTTCCCGTAACCTCATCCACTGTTCCTGGACTATCATACCATCCTTTCTGACAATTTCAAGAATAGCAGGATTCAGATTAAATTATCTTGTATTTAATCGTATTCTAATGAAGGAAAATGAAACATAGAAGAAAGAAAGGTAAAAGCTAATACATTACCTCCGCCTGCTCGGTGAGATCAGTTTGGCTCATATATTCAGTAAACGAGTTCTGTGCAGCTTTATTTTCAAGCACGCTCACAGCTGAGCCCTTACTCGAGTATGACCCCGGACAAGAGCTTGCATGCATCTCAGTGTCACAGCTGCTTGCTTTCGCACCTGCCGACCACGAAATATAGCTTGAAGCCTCACTACTGCTTTCAAGGCCCTCAGAGCCCGTCTTGCCTGCAATTATCCAAACAAACCATCATAATTAACAGAATTTGCTAGAAACAGAAGAAACTCGAAGCAATAGCAAGACAACTTTCACCCACAAGCAACCGAGTAATCAAATAAGAGAACATGAAATTAAAAGAAAGACACTGTGAGTAGAAAAATTGTACTGTAATGAAGTGCTTCCTCAACAATAATCATGTGATTCTTGAGGCAATAAAGAATGTGATAATTTTACAAGTGAGCAGCACCACTTGCGCATTGCAACTATTAATTAAACAACGATAATAAAAATAAAAAGGTTGCTAAGCCAAATTTCCTGTAGGTGCGATTACTTTAGGACAGAACAGTTTGTGACTCACTCTCGACCCCAGGGAAAGGGAACTCTACTTGGCAAAAGAGGTTCTGCTCACTTATTTGAAAAAGGTTGTAAGACACCAGATTGAACTCCCTTCTCTCAGCAACGCAAGACTGGCAAGCACACATTGACCCGGTTGTTCAATTTCATCCTTCACAAAAATATTTTAAGCAGAAACTGTGACTTAATATATCTAAATATATTTCTAGAACAATTTGATACAAAAAATGAATAAATCAAAATATTTTTTTTTTGTTATTAATAAAAAACACTCATGATTTTATTTCTTAATTAAGGTTTTGATACACTCAAATTTAATAGTGTATTTTTGTAGATAAAAATCTATATATTAGTGTGTAAGCTTAAGGACCAAAAGCTTATATTTATATAAAAAAATTACATTAAACTCTTAATTGATATATAATTTTGTTGTCATTTTTAATATAAGAGTTAATTTATTTAACCAAATTAAAGTTTTTAAAGAAACTGAATCCCATATTAATAGGTATTAGTCAAAATGTTTAACCCAGCATCTTAACTTAACCTTATCCTTTAACTTTCTTAAAAAACAAATGGATAAATCATGGAATAAGTCATCTAATAACGAGTATTACATTCCATGTATTACAATACATATAATTTCTTTAGTATTATTCTGCATGTGGCAACCTTACTTAACAAATAAACTTTATGTTTATTCTTAGTTCTATACAAATAAATTTTCTCAAATAAATTAATATGCATATTAAATAATAAACTAAAGGGTGTGGGTGATTCACTGTTCACCCACACCTAATATACTGTGGATTACAACAGTAATACACAGTGTTTTTTTTTTCATTTTTTTTCCAACTTTTTCCTTTTCTTTATTTTTTTTCCAAAATTACTTATCTTTTTTTCCAACTTTTCTTTTTTTTTTTGTTTTTTTAAATTATCATTCCTCTTTTCTTTTTTTACTTTTTCATTTTTTTTCATCTTTTCTTTTTTTCCCCAACTTTCCCTCTTTTTTTATTTTTTTTCCAAAATTACTTTTCTTTTTTTCCAACTTTTCCTTTTTTTTTGTTTTTTTTAAATTATCATTCCTCTTTTTGTTTTTTTACTTTTTCATTTTTTTTCATCTTTTCATTTTTTTTCCCCAACTTTCCCCCTTTTTTTATTTTTTTTTCCAAAATTACTTTTCTTTTTTTCCTACTTTTCCTTTTTTTTATTTTTTTAAATTATCTTTATCGATTTTATTTTTTTAATATTGAGCTGGTTAAAAATTTTGCTTTGTAATTTTTTTCTTTAAGAAACTGTGGATTACTGCGGTGTTTTCCCACATGGTTTTTTTATTTTATTTTTTTTATTTTTCAAAATTATTTTTGTTGATTTTATTTTTTTAATATTAAGCTAATTGAGAATTTAGTTTTGTAATTTTTTAAAAAAATATTGTTGATTACTACAATGTTTCTCCGCATGGTTTTTTTTATGATTTTCTCCGAAATTATCTTTTTCGATTTTATTTTTTAATATTGAGCTGGTTAAAAATTA
>Ga0325402_1007161_pt1 | contig 10571 bp, 9 predicted proteins | sample PopdelMetagenome_22_FD_207212 | JGI IMG/M metagenome (GOLD analysis project Ga0325402, IMG submission 207212) | Populus deltoides microbial communities from Bellville, Georgia, United States - Xylem-PdKOR-R3 | ecosystem: Host-associated > Plants > Phyllosphere > Stem > Wood/Secondary xylem... | reverse complement strand
TGTGGTTCGACCCCGGTTTTGCCGGGTTATTTATTACTTCGACACTCCTGCACTTGGGAGAAGACATCAATCTTTTGGTCGTGTCATTCAGTCCAAACTGGAACAATATTCGGTCATTGGGTCATATCTGGAGCTGTAGATCTTGGATTTAGGTTTGCCTTATATGGATAGAAAGCTAAGACATAGGCTTAAAACTTTCATAGGAGTCTAAGATTTACAAAGGCCTTTTTCAAGTCCAAATTATAGAAACAACGAAAAAGTCTGAATCTGTCCTGCAGCCCAGACACTGTTCAGTGTTCAGCCCATATCTCGAGTTTCAGAAGTCCAAATGACCTCAACTCTTTTTTTTTTTTTCTGGAAAGCTGAAACAATTTCCTAGAACTTTCATGATTTAAGTCTATTCAAATTATAACGTTATCAATGACATTTTCGGCAGACAAGAAGATAAGGATTGTTACCAAGTCAAGATGTGGCCACCCACTCAACAATTAGTTAACAAATCAATAGTTCTGAATTTTGACCTATAAAAGGAGGCATTTGCCATGTATTTAGGCATCTTGGTTTTCAGATCAAGATCATGCTCTTGCTCTCTCTTTATATTTTGTAATGCTTAAGTTTTGCTTATATTAATCTCTTGCTTATGCTTTTCATTTCCTTTCCTTGTTTATTTATGTTTCTCTCTTTCATTATGTTTAGCTAAGTTTATTATGTCAAGGCAAAAAGGTTGCATTAATGGTGTAAGAATAAGTATAATATAAACTCAACATGAACCTTAATGTTTGATACTAACATGTTTTATATTTGTTATCTTGTTCACTTTCAATACTTTGCTTATTAAATGGTTAATCTAGATTTATGTTGTATAACCCTTGGTACAACAAATACATGGCACCTTCATAGCCCAACCGTATGGTATAATCGACACCTGTGCTATGAAAGGAACTTGATTTATTGTTAACATAAGTTATAATCATGAATTCCTGACAACATTTACAAGTATTAGCATTATTCAAATAAGATAACCAATGTAATCATGGTAACAATTTATAATCCGATTGGAACCTTCTTTGTGTGTGGTTTCCAGTTGAGTAATAAAAAGAGTTTATACTATACTTGTTTGAAATACCATTAGTGGATCCTCTAACCTTGACAATTATTTTATCCTTGTTTAATCCTTACATCAATATCACATCTCAAAGCTCTCTTTAACTTATTATTATTGTTGTTATAGTTATTGTTGTTGTTATTGTTATTGTTATTATTATTTATAATTTATATAGTTAACCTCCCTGTAGTTCGACCCCGGTCTTGCCGGGTTATTTATTACTTCGACACTCCTACACTTAGAAAAAGACATCAATCTTTTGGTCGTGTCAGTGCACTTTATAGCCATATCCATTTTATTTTAACTGCACTTTCTAGCTCTCACATATCATATAGCGCTTTCTAGCCCTATCTTTTTTTTTTCAAGTACATTTTCTAGCCCTTGCATACCTAATATTGTGCTTTCTAACCTTATCCATTTTGTTTTGAGTGTGTTTTCCCACCGTCACACATCAGATAAGGTGCTTCGTAGACCTATCTCTTTTCTTTTGAGTGTGCTTTCTAGCCCTCACATATCGAATATTGTGCTTTCTACCTCTATCCATTTTCTTTTAAGTGCACTTTCTAGCTCTCACCCATTAGATAGTGCATTTTTTAGCCCCGTCTCTTTTCTTTTGAGTGCATTTTCTAGCCATCGCATACTGAATAATGCGCTTTTTAACCCTATCATTTTTCTTTTAAATGCACTTTCTAACCCTATCTCTTCTCTTTTAAGTGTAATTTTTATCTCTCACATACTGAATAATGCGCTTTTTAGCCCTATTTATTTTCTTTGAGTGAGCTTTATAGCCCTCACCCATTAGATAGTATGCTTTATAGCCCTATTTCTTTTCTTTTGAGTGTACTTTCTAACCCTCGTATATTGGATAATGCGCTTTCTAGCCCTATCCATTTTCTTTTAAGTGCGCTTTCTAGCCCTATTTATCTCCTTTCTGAGTATGTTTTCTAGCCCCTACCCACTACATAATGTGCTTTTTAGCCCTATCTTTTTTTTTTCAAAGTGTGATTTCAAGCCTTCACCTCTCAAATTATGTGCTTTCTAGCCATATCTCGTATTTTTTTAGTGCGCTTTCAAGCTTTCACTTCTAAGACTTTTGAAAGGATCAATAACTTCTTGTTTGGTAATATCCATATCCTTTTATCTTTTTTTCCTTACAAGCTTACTATCAAATGTCTCTTATGAGACTTTTTATCATAAGTATTATAAAGAGAGTGACAACTATCATAAACAAATTTTGAAAATATTTTCAAAATACAAAAAAAAATATGTTGTTTATGTATTTTCATCATTTTCAGAATTTCAACAACTTTTCAAAAGAATTCAAAAATCTATTTTCAACACGTTCAAGTATTAATAAAAAAATCACTAATTAATTTTTCTTGTTGAGTCAACATTGATGTTGCTTTTTTCAAAATACAAAAATTAATAAAAATAATAATAAATTAGCAAAGGGATCAATAGTGAAAAGGAAGAAAATAAGACCAAAAAACTTAGGTTGCTTGGGACCAAGCAATTGAGAGGAAGAAGACAAAGAAATTTACCTATAAAATGGTGGAGGAATGTCACACAAGTGGGGGAGGCCAAAGAAAATAAATAAATAAATAAAAACCAAAAACATTTTTCCCACACTTTTCTCTTCAAATCTTCCACACACACACAAAAGAAAAAAACTTAAGACCCTAATAAACCTAAACCAGCTGCCAACCTAAAAAAACTAAAACCAAAGAACCAGATCTCTCCCTCATCCCTTTACTATAAAAAGAAAAAACAAACACATAAATAAAAATATCAAAGTCTTTCCTCTCTTCACCTTTCATTTCTCCATAAACACTAGCCACACCTTTCATCCGTAAGTCAGCCACCATCCATGAACCACCATTGCTCAAAACACCTGCCTCCTCTCTACCCACGGCTATCAACCTCTCATCGATGGTTAGTCACAAAACCAACTTTCACACCAACCTTTCTCCTCTTCACCACAGCTCACAACAATCATGAGTAACCCTTTACTATGCAATCCTCTACCTCACGATGTCCCCCTCTCATCCATCCACCTGAAGCCACCATAAAAATCAACTCACCAATATTGTGAAAAGCCCTTGTGTCTAGCCATTTCCTCACAACCGACATCACCACTAGCCAAACACCATCACCACTAACCACATCCCTTCATCATCAAGCACCAGCTCCTTAACATCAAAGCAACCCCTGCCAATAGCAGATCCAACAATGCCAACTCCAGCAGAATAATTGTTGTGAGTACCATCGCAAACGACTTCTCCTCTCTTATCCAAGCCATATATAACTCTATCTCTCCAATGACCAGCAACTCTCTTTCTTCTCCAAGTTAGCCACCTATAAGAGAAAAGAAAAAAGTGAAACTAAAAATCAAAATAAAATGAACTGCTTTTTGTGGATTTTTCTTAGTTTTGCAAGTGGTAGTATCCCTCACCGCTAGTATAAGAAGAAAGAGAAGAAAGAGGTGTTTCCAATCCACCTATTTTTCATCATCACCAAAGGCGGCACATGGACTATTTTTGCAATTTCAGAGGTTTTCCGACATGAAACTTGAGTTTCCAGCAACTTCTCCGAATTATTTCAACTTGTGAAAAGTTGATTTTTTTCATTTTAAATGTTTAATGTGTGTGTTTAAATTATTGTTACAATTTTGAATTTTGGTGGTTTGTAAACATGTAATTGTGGAGTAAAAAATATAGTAAAAAAGAGAATGTATGTGTGTGTGTGTGTGTGTTGCATTTTCTTATTACTTTTTTTGTGATGAATAGATGGTAAAAAAAGGAAAAAGATAAATATAAAAAATTAATTAACCAAATGTTTTAATTGCATATGTCCAAATTTCAAAAGTTTTTCATGCATATTTTCTTAAACAAATACATTTTTATCATGTTTTAAAAATATAGAATTAATATCATAACTAGTTTATGATTATTCATTAGGGTAAGTATCAAAAATCCCACAACAATTAATTTATTTAATTAGTATTCAGAGTGTTAGAATTTAGTTGTAGATTTTAATATTCAGAGTATAAAATTATATTGTAAAGTATACCCTCAAGTATTAAAATAGAAAATAGAAAATAAATGTGATGTTAAAATTTGGGCCTTAGAGCGGTTAGAATTTTACCCAATAAGATAGAAACTTTCTCGTGAAATGAAATATACCTTAAATTTTAGATAAGACCAACAAAATGAAACATGACTTAAAATAACAATCAATTAACAATACAACTTACCATAGATAAGGTATACTGGGGGTAATCCATCTCCCCCATGCACAACTAGTCCTCTTACCCAAACTCTCGCAGACCATAGGTTTCCTATTAACTATAATACTAAGTGGCGACTCCCTCTAATCATAACTTTATGATTAAACCCAACCACCCTTCATTTTAGGAGGCAGCCCCGCCATTCGATGTCATGCACGTGACGACACTTCAACATTGGATTGATTGAGAATTAGGCTTTAAAATTTATTTTGATTTACTTTTTATGGAGTTATCCAAGTCTTATGACCTGAATCATGGATTTGGCAGGTTGGCTTGGATCATTTGCTTTCCCTTTAATTTTTTTCAATTTCATCCTTCAACATTATGTTGATTGAGAATCGATCTTTATAATTTGTTTCATCCAAGTTGTCTTGGACCTAAATCGCATATTTGAAAGGTTAACCATGATCGATCCAGGTCGATCCAATTTTATTCATCTTAATATTGAAAAAAAAAGATGTTGTCTTGACTTTTTTTAGTCAAACTACGTTTTTACCAATCATTCAAGTTGTCATTGGATCTGTCAAGTCAATCGGGTCACATAGAATCAACTCTTATATGATTTAATTTTTTTTCTACTTGAAAAACATTAGTTATGCATGGATGTTTCTTTTTATGTTAAGAAAATTGATCCGACCTGCAATATAATACAAACCAACGATCTAGTAGTTATTAAATTTGAATGCTTAAATTATATTTAGATAATTGACATTATGATTGAATTGTATAAATTTAAGTTAATTTAGCTTTAAATTAAAATGCTGAAATGCTCTAAAAACCAAAATGTATGGCTAGAATTAGCTGGAATGGAATTAACAATTGTTTGCCCCTTATAATAATAATAAAAATATTGGTCTAGGAATGCATGCGAGCCAGGCCAATTGGGCTTTTATCAATTTTAAGGGATTTGGACAGTAGAGCTATGGGCTTAGCAATAATGAATTCCATTGATATAATTGGGCTAATACAAACAACTCTACTATATATCGCGGTTAAGTGGATTTTAACAAGAAAAAAAAAAAGCTAATGATTTTTGCTTTTTATTTTACATATTTGGTAATTGATTGGTTTATGTTAATGAAGCCCATGAATTGATTACAAGATTGGTGCTTATTGCACCAACAGTCAAACTACTTTAATTTACATATATTCAATTTATATAGAATTTTTGTATTTTAATAAAAATGAGAATAAGATTATTTTTAATCAATATCGAGCTTGTGCTGAAGCAAACATAAAGTTGCACATTGTTTAATTAGCTCATTTAGCCATAGTATCTGATGATGTAATTCATGCATGTACGTAATGAAATCATTCATCTCCTCAGAAATCTCTTAAAAGTAGATGATGTAAAGAGTTGCTTGAAACGCATTACATTACATATTTTCCAGGCATCACCTTGGAATACAAATCTGATTGAGTTCCGGCTGCTGCCTTCGAGTGTCCATCAAACAAAAAGTTAGAAGCAGCCGACGATCTCACTAAACATGGCTACTCAGCATCAACACTCCAAAACCACCAAGCTGATATTAGACGAAATCACACTATATTTACTGTACATTTTTTTTTTTTAACTTGAAGTTGTTCGCACGCATCTACGGTCATGAAACCGAGTGACGTCTTCTCTTCTGAAATAAGAGCCTTGTTTCTGAATTAGCCTTCCCCCCTATGGGTTTGAGCCCGTTGATTCGGAACAGGGCGTTAAGCTTGCTTAATTTTTTGGTGAATGATTTGAAGAACTTATTAGCAGGATGAGACCTTACCAGCTCCTGTTTCATGGACACATGATCCTTTTCAAGGTCAGTCATCCTCATTCTCATTCTTGCTACTTCAAGCTTCAGCTCTCGATTCTCCCTTCTAACCGATGCATAATTATCTCTTGGAGAAATGGCCCCACTTCCTGCGCCACTGCCTGAACGTTGAGGGAATTGACCGTTTAATGCACCGAAGAAGAACTGGTTGTGTCCCCCATTCATTGCATTTCGGAGCCTGATCTGTTCAAAGTATAGCACTTGGACTGCCATCTGTACTGGCAACCTTTCATCTTGTGCAGCATGGCTGCAGGCTTCTTGAGATAATTTCTGGCAATCGATGGTCTTGCAGAGTCGGGAGCGTTCTGAATCTTTAATGTTTGGGTGAACCTGTAAATAGAGCATGAACAAAACACAAACTGGTGTTTGAATCTTGTAAATGAAAAATCTAGAGGCATGAAGATGAAGTGGGAGGTGGAGCTGCATATTGTTTTTGTGAACACAAAGAGAGAATAGTAGAGGAAGAGTTACTAACTTTGAGGAAGATATCCACAGCTCTGTACAATCCATCGCTAACTGTACGAGCATGGTCTGGAAGTAGTTCTGCCAGTGCTATAAACTTTGATGGCAGTAAGTTTGGGTCTAGCGCAACTTCTGCAAGAAAATTGTCCAGTAATTTTGATACCTTTAGAATTGAGCTCTGTTTAGGAGAACCGGGACTGTCAAAATCATAAACCATCTCACTCTCATCCCGCAAGTTGTTATCATCATCATCGTCCTCATCCAGGTTTAGAAAGATAGAGAAGATCCTCAAGACCGAATCAGTATCATACATGGAGCAGTGGTTGTTTCCATGTGAATTTGCTGGTATTAGGATGTCCTCAAGAATAGCCTGATCAAGTTGAATACCAATCCTCCTCTCCAAATCAGATCTGCAAGAAGTAGTTGCTGATGACGCTATAGCGGTTTTTAATAAGCTTGAAAGAAAAACCATTGGAACTGGACACTTCCTTGATTGGGTTGGTAGTAAACTAACTATTGCCTCGACGATGACTCTTTGTTTCTTCTGCGACTCCAAGTCCAAGAGACTTCCTTTAACCAAATGAGGGTCCCTGACAACAAGTCCTTGAAGAGAATTATGGGCATAATTTATCAAAATTTTGCTAATCATATCCTGTTTTAGACCCTTTGATTTAACTGCAGTTAATACTCTTTGGAAGAAATCAAGATGCAGCATTGCTAGTGATTTTCCCCACCAGTCTGATGGTGTTTCTGGTTCCATAAGTGGCATAGTTTTTGCGGGGTAGTTGTGGTCAAGCTTTAACAAGCCAGAGGTCAGTTGCTCTTTGCATGCATTGTTTGCAATTGCATTGATAAGCCTATTGACCAGATTGATCTCTTCCGAGATAGGCAATAAAGTTTCACATCGGTGAAGAACAGAAATTGAAATTGATATGTTTGGAAGCACCATCTCCTTTAGATACGCTTCAGCCCGGGCTTCCAAGTTCTTCTCTGCAAAATCTTCTGTCATTTCCAGAAAACGGGCTGTGCAACATAACATAGCAACATTTGATTGTGTAATCTCGAAATTTACTCCATAGCAGAACTTTGCAGCGAGCTCGAAACCCTCTGGTCCACCCGGTACAGCAGGGATATTTATGCGTGAGATCTTTGAATCTTTCGCTTCCTGCAACAGTTTACGAATTCTTCCACTTCGAGAAACTAGAGGAAACTGCATAGAATTTGAATCATAAATTTAATGTTTCCAGTGAAGTTTTCTCTATCTTTTTCCTTTTCTTCTCACCGTAGGGCAGTCCATTTATTTAACATTTACAGGTAGAAATTATTTTTGGTACCGAATACCACAATTGATGTCAAGGTATCAGAGGTGAGAAGATCAGGAAGCTGTTTTAGATCCTAAACTCTTGTTCTATATGCATGCACATTTGCATGAACTAGATTTTTCTTACCTTGTGAAGTGCAAAGTTTGATGCTCCTACTTCGATTGTAAGATCACTAGAAACATCCGAAATTGGCCTGCAAAATGGTTGAATGATTAAAGCCTAGACAAAAAAAAAATTTCCAAAATAGAAAGAAATAAATGATTCCTACACGTTAGTCAGTGCCATTAATTTAGAGACCATATAGGAGCTTCTACCATAGACCTGAACTCCCATTTTTGAAACCATAAATTTCAAACAGATTCACATGACCAGAGAGTAGATTAAGTGTTTCAGGGGCAAATTAAGCATGAAGGAACCACCTCATATCTATGGATTGTGTGATCCATCTTGATTGTCTGAATCGACAATGATGGCCCAGATAGAAAAACCAAGAGCTCAATTATTACACGATGAGGGGGACTGCCCAAGCAGTCTACTGCAGTAGGCAATTAGGTTATATTTCTTAACTGTAAAAAACCTGAACTGCAGAGTGCAGAATGGGTTGTTCTTATGCAATGGAAACAATTTGGAAATTTTACCAACCTACATAGATCTGACAGATGCAAAAGGGTGACCTCTGAGTTATGAGATAGCTGTGTTTGTCTCAAGTTGTCATACTCAATGAACTACTGTATGGCTTATTGGCACATGTTTGAGGCCTTATCTAAAAGAGAGAGAAAAAACTAATCTTTTGAGTGATAAAACATTAATTGCATTCATAGACTTGAAGATGGAGCATGTGAATGGATCTGCAGCCTCATGCCTCTGTAGTTCAATTCGAGCAGAACATATGCAAAGTCAAGATCATATGTTTGATCTATCATTCTCTATGCTTACTTTTTTGAAGTTGTATTATGAACTGTTGTTTTCTTCTCTTAATGGCTAGGGGTCATCAGCTACTCAAGCTCATAGGATTACTTGGACCTACAGAAGGCTTGTTGTTGGGTGTTTCAAGGGATGTCTAATAAATTCTCATCAATAAAGCTTTTCTTATCGTTTTATTTTATTTTTTTGTTGATTTTTTCAATCTATAATCTATCCACCAGATTCTTTTTTGGACTGATTAAAATTCAAAATTCTGAGTTTACAAAATTGCAGGACAGACAGAAGACACTACTGAATTGCGCAAAGCTCTACATTTCAGGTTATAAAATAGTCTTTTCTTCAGTTGAAGTAAAAAACAAAGGTGAATAACCAAATAGTCAAGACAGTGATTCAAGTTGCTGTTTTTCAGATTTAAGAGAATTTTCATCAGAAAAAAAAATAAAAATTATTGGCCTCTTTCCGGGGATACACTTTCTATTTCCAGCAGTCTGCATTAATTTTTTTTTTTTATTTCCTTGTTAATCAAGAAAAATTGCACTTTCCCCTGAGATTAAAATCACATTGTTACAATCTTGAACTTCCAATGATTCTCTAATAACAAAAACTCTCTCAAGCATTATATGCTAGCTAGGTTGTGCAACTGAAAACTCATAGCAAGCATCAGAGAAGTTTCTTCCTGAATCATGCAATGGACATTGAAACAAACCTCACAAAACAGAAAATTAGAGGTAATAGCTAGTGACATGAAGACTAGCATGAGATAAAGCTCGTTAGAAAGTAGTTTACTGGGAAAGACAAGATTACCATTCAGTAGCATGCCTTATACTTGAGCTTGGACGAAATGCTCTCTTCCCTGATATACTTGGCTTCAATTCACCTACTGTAACCACACCCATATTCTCCTTATTAGAAAAAAGAAACCTGGGAATTCAGTCTTAGATTTCACTCTGAAAGTTCTGCACCACCAACCCCACTAACAAGTGTCTCTCTTTCAAGAATCTAACTGTTTTTAACAATCCATGATCTCTTGTTTGTTACAAACCAGAATAGGAGTTATTATTCTTCTGGTGAAAGCTGTTTAAAGGACACCTCTTCCTTTAGTTCTATTTAGAAAAGGAAAGCTAGAGTGAGGTGAAAGTCATGGTAAAATTTAAACTCACAATCATTTGATTAAAAAAAAAAAAAACCCTTACATGTTATATGAAAATATTTTGACCTACAAACTAGTATATATGAACGGTGAACTTTTCTTCAAGGAGACTTTTGATATATACTTTAATGAGTGTTTATGATGTGCTTAATCTAAAGTCAAGAATTTTGTAGGTGTGTGACTGCACTTTTCGGAGAAAGGCGGTGAGGTGTGGCCTTTTTTCTTACATGGTTTTTGTTTGAAAAATCTGCAGGAATCCTGAAGGATTGCAATGCTTTTAGGGGGTGTAATCATGGCTAGTGAAAGCTACCCGCATTAAAGATTAGCTTAATTTAATTCTATATTATGTGTAAAGCTCACTAAAGTGGAAATTAAGATGATGAGTTGGATAGCATGTTATAATGAGAAGCACATTACCCCCAACTTAAGCTGTTTTTTTCATGGGGGATTAGTGTTTCCTATTTTAGCTTCTTTTGTGAGAGAGTATGTTTTACGAGTGCTCACAAATCAT
>Ga0325402_1007158_pt1 | contig 10573 bp, 13 predicted proteins | sample PopdelMetagenome_22_FD_207212 | JGI IMG/M metagenome (GOLD analysis project Ga0325402, IMG submission 207212) | Populus deltoides microbial communities from Bellville, Georgia, United States - Xylem-PdKOR-R3 | ecosystem: Host-associated > Plants > Phyllosphere > Stem > Wood/Secondary xylem... | reverse complement strand
GCACACAAAATAATAAAATAAAAATACTATCAAGCAGCGTATATAAAACCCAAAAGATAAAATAACACCGCACAGAGAAAAGAGACAACGGAAAATAAACGGAAGCCAAAACGAAACGCCCCGTCCGTCCCACCCCAGCCCCTAACGCGTTTACCACCACCACCTCGTCTCCCTCTCCTTCCTCAGCTTCATTTGCGAAGGAAAACCACATTCCTTCATTTACCTCCCAATCCTTCCATATCCCTCCAATCCCCCTCCCTTTCCCTCCCTCTGTGAATAAATAAATCCTCTCCTATCATCATCATCATCATCATTATGTCACAGATCCATGGGAGAAGGCCCTCCAATAATCTCCATTAGATCCACATCATTACCCTACACCTCACCCCACCTGATTTGACCACCGGGAACCGACAGCCCCTCCGCAAATCTCCACCGTCCGATCCCAAAAAAACCCGCGATGAAGAGCACATCACGATTATTCACGATCAGTCTAGTGGCATCATGGTACTGCTCAAACATAGGAGTTCTGTTGCTTAACAAATACCTGTTGAGCAATTACGGGTTCAAGTACCCGATCTTCTTGACCATGTGTCACATGACAGCTTGTAGTTTGTTAAGTTACGTCGCAATTGCGTGGATGAAGATGGTACCTATGCAGACGATTCGGTCTAAAACACAATTCTTGAAGATCTCGGCTTTAAGTTTAGTGTTTTGTGTGTCGGTTGTGTTTGGTAATATTTCTTTGAGGTTCTTGCCTGTCTCTTTTAATCAGGCTGTTGGTGCTACTACGCCGTTTTTTACGGCTGTTTTCGCTTATTTGATGATTCTTAAGAGAGAGGCTTGGCTTACCTACGTTACCTTGGTTCCTGTTGTTACTGGGGTTGTTATTGCTAGTGGGGTAAGTTGCCTGTTTTTTTCTTATTTATGTCAATTGGGGGTTTTGTTTCCATTATTGATATGGGCTTCTTGAGTTTTTACTGTCATTTTTGTGTTTTGTTATGTTTCGGAAGTGGGTTCCCTTTTGATTGGTTTCTAGCTGTTTTAGCTGTTTTTTTTTCCCGTGTGTTTTATGCTAGCCTGGGAAGGAATGGGATTTGGTTTTCTATTATCTCAGTGCCCTACAGGATTTAGTTTAGATTGTTTGAATTTAGAAATCTAGGATTTGCCTTGCTGTTGTGGAAATAAAATGGATTCTCGCATCCAGATTTTTCTAATGTATTTTGTTTTCCGTGTAGCATGTTAGTTTGACTTTTTTTCTGTGTTAGCAATTTCTCTGACAGCTCTCTGGAATTTCAGTTTTCTATTTGATTTTTAGGAAGTTTTCAATTATTTATTTTGGTTTTGAACTTTAGTTGATAGATAAACATGTTCGGCATGTGGTCATTGTTATTCCTTCTCTTTGATTTTATTTCCATTTCGAAAATAGTTGATGTCTGTGGTGTTTTGTGTCATGAAAGTGATTACATTGGAGCGAAATGTTTTAACTCTGATTTGTCTCCGTTACGTGGAACAGGGTGAACCAAGTTTTCATCTATTTGGGTTTATAATGTGTATTTCTGCGACGGCTGCAAGGGCACTCAAATCAGTGCTGCAAGGGATTTTACTTTCTTCTGAAGGGTAAGTATATTTGTATGCACTTTTGCAACTGAAGGTGATGGCCAGGCTCTTTGTATGCTGAGAAGTTTGTATCTGCTTCTTTTTTTTTTCTCTTCAAGGGAGAAGCTGAATTCTATGAACCTCCTCCTATACATGGCTCCGATAGCTGTTGTAATTTTACTCCCAGTAACACTTGTCATGGAAGAAAATGTGGTAGGTATCACAGTGGCTCTCGCCAGAGATGACAGTAAGATCATCTGGTACTTGCTATTCAATTCAGCACTTGCATATTTTGTGAACCTGACCAACTTCTTGGTTACAAAACACACCAGTGCTCTTACTCTCCAGGTACATCTTTGATTTTGCAGATTTGCAAACTTTTTATTATTTTCTTTATACCTTTTGCAATTATCATATAATACTCATGCATGCCTTAGTGAGTCAGTTTGATGAAACTATTATTTATTCTAGTGAAAGGCCAACAGAAATCAGATGGTTTAGTTCATGGTGTTGCATTTTAAGCTTTTAGAATGTGCGGAATCTTTGGCTTCTAAACGTGTTATGTTCAATTCAATGTAATGAGTTTCTTTTTTGGTTGTTTTTCTGTGAGTTTCTTTCCAGAAGCTATCAGCTCAGGATCTCTGTCCTTTTTTTTACTCTAGAAATAGTTGTTGACACACAATTGTTCAACCTTTCAATTATATTTCTGTGTATTTTCATTTTGATGATAGAATGCCAGATCCAAAGAACAAGATTTGACTTTGTAGATAGGGTTGCAGATTGTTAGGAGGGGCTCACTAACTGGAAGATTTAATTAGATTACTTGATTGCCTCTGTTTTTATTGCTAATTATAATGAATAAAGTTATTGAATTTTAGTACTAGTGGAATATCTGTAGCTTACACATCTAAAAGTTTTGGGAAGCTGAGTTCTTAAGTCTTATTTTTTAAGAAATCGCTTCACCGTTGAACTCAATTCAAACAGAGATGCTGAGATAGTTCACGTTACAAGAAGAGCACGGACTGGTAAAAATATTTATTTTAGAAAAACTCAACATGAGACTGAAATCAACAAAAGGAGTTTCTCACTGTAAATCTTGGAGGGTAGATCAATATCTGCTTGGCTGAATAAGTATAAACTAACTGCCTGTGCTTTATAAACCTCAAATGTCATTTGAGTGCATGCTTCGATCTTTATTATTGCTGCATGTACTATGTTGATGTATAGTAGAATGATTAGATTTGATAAAACGATTGTCCTTTAAAAATAAAGATTGAACCTTTAGGATTGAGCAAGGAGCGATAGACAAAGAATGATGCAGGTTAAGGTAGTAAAAATGATTTAATATCATCAGCTCACAGAAAGCTTGGCTATAACATAAATTCATTGAAGATTCCAACTAGTTTGATATCATGATTTCCTTAAACTAATAATAATAAAAAAAGGTTTTGCTGAGTTGAACTGTTTAGGTGCTGTCTCTCATTTTGGGTTTATATTGTCAATGAATTTTGATATTTGTACCCATGTTTTCTTCTGTTGAATTGCTGACATTTCTGCCCCACCTTTTAGCATAATTTTGAGAGGCTATGAGATTTGAGCTAACAAAGAGCTCTTGTTCTTCCAGGTTCTTGGTAATGCAAAAGGGGCCGTGGCTGTTGTGGTCTCAATTTTAATATTCAGAAATCCTGTGTCTGTTACCGGGATGCTTGGCTACTCGCTTACAGTCTTTGGAGTAATCCTCTACAGCGAAGCCAAGAAACGAAGCAAATGATGCGTGTTTCTAGAAAAGCTTGGAGTGCCATTTTCACACTCTGTTTATGCCAGTGCCAGACGGCATCAACCTTCCTAGAGGCAAGTTTGGGCTGTGGTTGGTGCTGTGGATTTTGGATCTCCGGATTCTATTTTTGTGCACGGGAAACCCTGATTGATTGGTTGACGTTTGTATCAGCAACAACAGCAGGATTAGGCAGAAGTAGAATACTCAAATAATTGATTGATTAATCTCCTACCATTCCAGCTTGGGGTTGTGGAGAAATATCATTTTTATCTTTTATATTCTTTCAGGAAAAAAGATTGTAGAATCGGGTCGCTACACCATCAGTTTGACATTAACATTTGTCATATTGATCAATTAATGAAAGTAACACTCAAAAACTTTACTATTTATGCTTTTGTATCCTCTGGTATTGAGGTCTCCAATGGATGAATGCCGGTGAGGGTCGCCGTGTTTTGTTCTCCTAGGGTTTCAGCATTTTCGGAAAGGAATGTCTGATCGAGTGGCGGGCTGTACAGGTGGCTCGTTATATCGGATGGGATAATAATTTGTAGCTAACCATAACAATGTCTGGTTGAGTTTCCCCGAGTCGAGGATTTCATTACGTTTTAAAAATTGCTAAAAATATATTTTACTAGAAGGGTAAATAATATGGCTTTACATCAAGACCTCAACACGACACCGTTGCCATCCTTAATTCTGGTGGGAAAAAACAATTAGCGGATGAACACAGCTACAGTACAGCTCATTCAACCGGAGAACTGGTCATCTTATTAATTATTCCACTGTAGACACCAAAATAGAGAAAATAAAAATATCTAGCTGAATCTTTTTTGTATATGTTTTTTCTAAATAATTTATAAAAATAACTAATAAAATACCATTTATTAAAGATTTATCTCTCTCCACTTGTTCTCTCTCTTAAACTTTTTTTTAATTTCTTATTTATTTTTGTGTTTTAAAATGTTTTTTAAAAAAATTAATTTTTTAATATTTTATTTAAATTTTTTTATATTATTTTACTGATGTTGAAAGCTTATCAACTCATCAATCAATCATATCATGGGACCATTGCCTTTGCTAGCTAGCTTATCTCGGAGTACTCTTTTTACTGAAAAAGAAAGGCCGCTTCGAAGGTAGGAATACAGCGCGGCTTAACTTCTGTTGGAAAAAATCAAATAATTATTACACGGAGACTTGTTGCAGCCAATCTTACCTTGTTCATAAATTAATTCCTGAAACTATTTACTTAACCACTGATGTCCTTAGACTACTCGATCCATCACATCCACTTATTCGTCGGAAAGTGCAAATTGATGGAGCTGGATATGAAGGGATATATAGCACGAAAGTGTCTCATTCGGAGATGAATGTTTGGGGAATGTGCTGCGTTTTCGAAAAATATATACGCAGCAGAGAGGTGTAAATTTGTGAAGAAAGTGTTTTAAACTAACCGACTAACAATATTAACCTTTATTCATGTTGGAGTCTCGAAGCTAAGTATAAGAAAAGATAGCATCCGACGTCTTTAGATACAGTGCCTCTTCAACTCTGCAAGTTATCTTTTGAAGGCGTCCGACGTCGGAATTAACATTTGTTGTTTTCTTTTTTTTCATCCGCCAACCTTGCTTAACTATAATGGAGGCATTATCAAGAGCATAAAGATTCTTGATACTAAATGCAGAAAACCCGATATTAGCAGGATGGCCTTGGAGAAGTCCCTCCTTCCATCATAGTAATACAATCATTTTCCATTCAAGAATTTCTTTTTATTTTAATAAAGTCTTTGAGATAATTGAGCTTCTACGCCTTCTCTCATAGTCTCATGTTTAGAATTGCGCGCAATTTCTTCTATCTACCTTAATTTTTGAGAAAAGCCTCCGCCATTGAGAGTCAATTTTTCTATAAAAACTGTGATGTAGAATCAATCTACCATATAATTTATAAATTATACCAATATATATATATATATATATATATATATACACATATATATATATATATAATACAATGTTACTCGCTGGCGATAAATGCATTTTCATATGATTTTATACATCTGTTTTATGTTTATTAATCTAGTCTATAGTATAAGTGATAGGCTAAATCTACTAACATTCTTTCATTTTTCTAAACCTTGAGCCCCTGACCTGGTTTCAATAAGGAAGCCCCAGCGGACATGGGAACCACCAAACACTCGCATCAAAAGCAATAATGGCCAGACTTGGTATAACAAGAACAGACGGGTAGAGGATGGGGTACTCTTAATTACCATTATTCGATGAATGAATATGGTTGGGCTATGCAATAATGTCTTCTTTTATGTGGAATTATATTATCTTCAAATCTACTTCCAGCCAATCATAGACAAGAAACAAGATGATGTTGGCACATAGGGGACCGCAACGATTGGCTCGATATTGAACACTCACGGAAATAGACATAAATCTCTGTAGTTTTCTCCATTATCAATGAGAACACCGTAGAGTTTGTGGAATCCATTCCCAACTATGATCCAAAAAAACTAATAATTGGATGACAGCGAGATCCAGTCAGGCTTAAGTGAAAAGAAAGAACGATGCCGTAGGAGCGAGTTGGTTAGTGGTGTGAACGTGAGGGAGAGATCGAGACCAGTTATCAGGTGCAACCGGTTATCAAGTTGCACCAAGCCTGAAACGCACTTCAATCAGGTAGGCGAAAAGGAATAAAAGGAATAATGAACCCTGTAAGTTTATCAGGCAGATTCTCTGGTCCCATCGTTGGCTTCATTTCTTGTTTCTCTTTCTCGTTGAAGAAGACAACGTCCTGAAGTTTCTGGGTCAACAAAAAACCAGCCAGGTTTAGGGTTCGCAGGCAATACTGGTTTATACGTAAGGATTGAGCTTCTCTTATGTTGAGCCTCCGAGAAGTAAAAGTCAAAATCCTAATCGTTTAGAAAGGGATGATGGTTTAGGGGGTAATTGAGATTGTAATGCAAGATGATTTTTAATATAGTTTTTTTTTTATTAAAAATATATTCAAATAATTTTTTCTTCAGATTTTTATTTTTATTTTTAATATTTCATCAAAACCATAAAAAACATTAATTTTGTTTTTTAAAGCTAAAAGCACTTTAAAAAAATATCTAAATATAAAAACAGAAGCTACCTCGGCCACTGAATCTACACCCAATCAAATCTCGATCCACCGGAAAGAAAATGAGGGTAGTCCTCTCAACTTAGACAGACTGGCGCTCTGGTCCAAAACGAAGCAGCATGCTTCTTGAAAACAGACAGCCCTCAAGGGGCTCCTGTCTGGATTTTGACGCTTCCAGACACACACATCTATAAGCAGCTGTTTCATAGCATGACAAAAACATAGGAAATACATGGAAAGGGAATACTATCAAGATCTAATTGATATCTTCCCATACCAGCAGCCCTTCTAACCTAGCCTAGGATTTAGAGATTTGATACATAATTACTGCAGGAGCAATCTACAACTCATTGCTGCTGATTGTACTGATAAAGAAAGACAAACACAGACAGCTATGCCAAAATCAGAACAAGATTGTTAAACAGACAAGGTGAAGTGACAGGAACTCAAAGAGCCTTGATACAACTCATTTGCACATCTGCCAAACCCCAATTATGTCCTTCCAGGAAGAGAAAGAACTGATTATATGCTGCATATTTCATGCAACACGTTTAAACTCACCTCTTTGGACTAGGCAGCCTGCAATTCATACCAGCTCATTGAGGTTTCAATGGCTGTGAGCTTCTTTGAAGGGAATCACCATGAAACTGATCTACATGTGCACCAACATTGTTTGTTGTGTTTCCACTTAATGATAGACTAAGACTTGTCAAATTCAGATCATTACTGTGCTTGTCCCAAGCTGCTTTGAATTGCAGGCCCTTGCATCTTCGGATACCAGGAAAAAAATAAAATGTAAGCAGCTATAAGCAAATGGATAATTATTGCAGAGTACGCTCTTAAGTAGAAAAATCTAATAATCCTTACTGCTGGAGCAAGATCAGTATCTCAAGAACACTTGATCTGATTTGTTCCCGAGCTACTCTTAATGCTGCTTCCTTGTACAGCAAAGCAAGTTCATCCACCAATCTGAGACCAGGATAGTGAGTTATAAAATCAGAAGCAAAAACTGCTCGTTCATCTAATGAAAATTTCATATGCTTGGAGTCACGGTTTGGTTCCAGAGAAGAAATGGAAATCACAGTTATTCATGTCTTGGAGGAATGCAGGACATGACCATCAGACTGCTTAAATCAATTGAAGGTTAAAAAAGAAAAAAAAATTTCTTCCAATTCTAGCTAAAGATTCCAAAAATGATAGACTAATGAAAAGCTAAGACTGATTAAAAAAATCTAGAAGTGTGTTAAATAACAACTTTTGGCCATCCCAGTGTAATGACATATTTAAGTGTATTTATGGCATTTAATGTTCGGTACTGCTCAAAAGATATTCCTTGGTTCACCTTTCTAAATATGGTGTGTTCCTTATCCATGTCAACCTCATAACTGTATGGACTCGTTTAAGAACCTGCACAAAGTCATCCATTCTCCCAGGAATTACTCATGAAAATCACAAAACAAACTTGAACTAAGAAAATGAATTAGAAAAAATCAACATAATAAAAAAACTACAATTTCACTAGATAATATGAAAATTTCTTTTCTAAGCTGGTAATTCACTAGAAACTTCTATAAAACAAGGACAACTTGGGGAATATCTATAGAGCAAATATTAATCTGCATAAAATATAATTGCACACTAATTGCAATATCAAGCCCAAAAGAATTAATAATCATGGGTAAAGGCATGCACTCTTACCAGCAGAATGGTTTCATCATCATCAGCATGCAGCCACTTAAAGAACAGTGGAAAAATTCGACTAAAATGAGCTACCAACACAAGGCCAGTACCATGTAAAAGTGGTTCTACAAATTTAAGCCATGCAACACGGCGATCCTTGTTCCTAGGTTGACGCTCCAAGTGACCTAGCATCTCATTTAGCATCTTCTCAAACCTGAAAATAAAGTATGGCAAAGGAAAACATTGGTCAATAGAATAAGTATATAACATTGGTTTATCAAGTGACTGACAAAAATATTACATGAATTGAGGAAGCATGTTTAAAAAGAAAAAAGAAAATATGCGATAATTTATTGCATAGCAGTTTAGTTATTTTTTATCAACAAGAAACATTACAATAAGCAAACAAAATGCAAAATAGACATGGCCTGCTTAGTGACCTGAAACCAGGAAAAATAGTATTACAAATGCAGCCCCCACTAAAAACCAAAATGCTTACAAGTCCAATATCTATTTCTTCTGAGGTTTGAACCCCAGTGCTATAGCTGATAAACTTTATACATATCTACACCTTCCCAAGAAGACATCAACATCAACTACTGCCAGTTATAACATTCAGATCGTGTAGCCTTCTGCCTACCCAGTTTATAGAAAGCAATGGTAATGGTAAATATAGTTAGAAAGCTTATAGCTTAACCAGGAAAAAATAAAAGAAAGATATAACAGTGGAGAAGGTGGCTACCAAGGGCTGCGAGGATCGCTTCTCTGTATACAAGTCACAAGGAGTACAGACATCTCAACTACATGACACCATATCTCATCATCAGAAGCAATATTCTGACAGCATGCATCAAGAATCACATCTTCATACCGACTGAGTTCAGCAGCATTCACGTTTTTTGCAAGATGTGTGAAACTTATCATGCCTTGTCCCTAAAACAGGAGGAAAAAAGAGTGTTGTCCATCAAGGAATCAACCATAACACGTAGGTTACTCATTCTATATTGTCTCCACATTATCCCTTTCCATTATCATAAATCCCAGCATACATAAAAACAAAATTTTAAAGATTGAAATGCTTAGGCATGTCACAGTAAGTTAACACGTGGAAAGGAAAAGGGTTTGCAATGGTTCAATATTGAAGAATATGACTGCTTTGAAATAGTAGATCTATTTCCTCTCCTACTCACCTATAAACACTCCACCCCTTGTGTTTATATTGTTAAACATTCTTTTGAAATACTATCCAAATAATTCACATGCCGTGAAGCAGATGCAGAAACAAAAGATTGAGCAGTTCCAAGCATTTTTAAGGTCATCAATGAAACCCAAAAGTTGTCCATTATTTGTCACTCTATAACTAAAATGGCTGGAATGGAAGGGTGCAGAATGCTTATTATCTGCTTCCTAAACAAGCCACAAAGTATACGACGTAAATACAAAATAGGAGATCTGTATATTTCATAAAAGGAAAGAAATTTGGATTACAGAATTTACAACTTAACCATCACGAAAAAGCATTGAAAAGACAAAATTCTACGTCAATTTGAAGCAAACCAGCAATCAAAACCGAAGCAATTGTACAAAATAATAGATGATCGCATACTTTCACTTGCGGTGACCAGTGATCAAGAGCAGTCAACGCACATGGAATCACGAAATTACACAACTTTCCCAAATGCGGATAATCAACCTACCAACAAAAGGATGAAAATGAACATTGAAAAAAAAAATTAAAGCAGTCAAAAACAAAATCCTAACAATTAAAGAACAAAATAACCCAAGAACACAAACCTGAGTAACAAACCATCTAAACTGATAAGCAGCTACAATCGCAGACCCAACAGGAGCCCTAGTGGACGCGGCAGAAATCTCATCTCCGTCAGCACTCTTATCAATTGAACTCTCTTTGATTCCATCTTTCAATAAAGGCAACACCTCAGGCATCAATTCAATCACCAATCTCTTCTCTTCATTCACCAAACCATCACCGTCACCACCAGACATCACTCCCAGCAACTCACTAATCCTCCTCTCATTTCTGCCACCAAGATCACTCTCAGCATAAGCATTGGATAGCTCGTTGAAAGCCGAGTTAGCTTCAATTGCGAGGTTCTTAGGGATCCAAGAGAGCAATTCGTGGGTGGAGGATTGAGATGAGGAGAGTAATGCACATGCTAAAGTGAAGTCTTTGATTGAATTGAAAAGTTGGGTTTCGGTGATGGCATTATTGTTGGGGTTAGGGTTAGAGTTTTTGATTGAGAGAAGAGATTCGAGTGTGGATTTTGGAGAGATTGGTGTGCCTTCAGGCGGTGTATACGGGATTTGAGAGAGAGGGTTTAAGATGGTCTCTGACAACCTGAATTAAGAACAAATAAATTAGAGATT
>Ga0325402_1007157_pt1 | contig 10573 bp, 8 predicted proteins | sample PopdelMetagenome_22_FD_207212 | JGI IMG/M metagenome (GOLD analysis project Ga0325402, IMG submission 207212) | Populus deltoides microbial communities from Bellville, Georgia, United States - Xylem-PdKOR-R3 | ecosystem: Host-associated > Plants > Phyllosphere > Stem > Wood/Secondary xylem... | reverse complement strand
AAAAAAAATGAGTTGTTTGATTCAATTTGATTATAAATAGTCTCTGTTTTTTAATTTGTTTTCTCAACTTAATTTATTGGTTTTAAATACTATTTTTTTAAATATAATTGATTTTTAAAAAATCATTTTAAATCAGTTTTAACGAATATCTTAGATATTTTAGTTATTTTTCTCCCCAACCATGAAAATACTATACAATGTACTTAAATATTACTACAAAATACGGTGAGTATCCTGCCATTATCACGTGACTAACATTTCCACGTATGTTCAATCCGCTTTGGCTTGGATTTACTAGATCTTACCCTCCACATCATGTACTCGTAGTCTGTATAAATTTTTCAGGCACGAAAATCTATCCTTTAACATTCAAGGATCCCTATCAAATTCATTTTATTTTATTTTTTTGGTTTAGGGATAAGCATGAAGCCATTTTCTCCAATTTTGCAATTTACGTGACAGATTGTCAAAGATATTTTTTTAATACCAGTCTAATCTATCCACGTCATCCTAGCCTAAATCCTGACCCAGTCTGCCCGCCGACCGAACACGTGTCAAGCATAAAAGATTTAAGACAAACTCGGTGACAGGGGATGGGCTTTGACTTGTCTCCAGAGAGAGCTATGATCACATCACGCTAAGGTCTATCCTTGTCTCACACGCCGACCGTTGATTTCACTTCACAAGATGATCATACCTTTCTCTTCTCCGAAAAGGACCTATTTTACACGTGACCGCCTTATCTGTTCGGAGAAAACTTCTCTGGAGCATGCTCACTGTAAGTACCGTAGCCTTCTTCATTTAGAGTTGGTTTAATTTTTTTAAAATATTTTTAATTTAAAAATATATTAAAATAAATTATTTTTATTTGAAAATTTTTATTTTTAATATTAATATATTAAAATAATTTAAAATAAAAAAATAAAAATAATCGTGTAACAATGATTGGCATGTTTTTGAAAATAGTATTAGAGGGTTCGTTATTGAAATCCAATCTTATATTTATTACTAATACATGAACTAACAACTCACAAACCATTAATTTGTTGCCATCTCACAAAATCCACAATCATTATTAGCAATGAATGAAATTTAAACGAAGGTCTTTTTCCTAATAATTCAAATAAATTATTAAACATATTCATCATAATTACGTAATTGTAAGGTATAACCATAAAATAAAATCAATATCCTTTTGTTCGACTCAACAATTTTATTTACCTATATATATGTACTTTTAAAAAATATTTTTTTTATTTATAAAATTGATATATCAAAACCTTCAAAAAATACTATAAAAAATATATTTTTAAAATACACCCCTTGATGATGATTTACTCATTTATTAAGTTCTTTTGTTATCACAATATAATTGTGTTTTTGAATTTATTTTGTTTTAAATTAAATTTTTAATATGTTTTGATATTAAAATTAAAATTAAAATTTTTAAAATTAAAAAAAATTATTTTAATATATTTTTTATACTTTTCCATACAGCCCTAAATATCAAATCCGAATGTCCATAAACATATTTTTTTTCTTAATTTTTTATCAGCACAAAAAATGCAATATATTTCCGTAGATGCAGTTGTACCATAACCCAGCCGCTTTATCAGATCAAAAAATGCAAGATATTTTAGCGTATCAAGGGTTGTTTACGTAATTTTGTGCCCTTACCTGTCAACAGTCAATAAAAGAAGAACCAGAGGGACACAGCTTTCGCTTTCAAAAAATTTCGAACTCTCCCGAATCTCTCCTCTCTCATAACCCGAATCTATCGCCCTATAAAAACCAGACTCCGATTCAAATCTCCCTCATATTCTCTCCCCATCGCGCTCACTCTCTAAGAAATAACACGAGATTTAAGGAGATTTTTAAACGGAGCTCCGAGAACAACAATCGGATCTTACCGTTAAAACCATCGAAACTTCGGATCGGCGGTGAAAGTTCGTTTTTCTGATTAAAAATTTCACTCAATTTGATAATATTCTCTTTTAATTCTGTTTGTTTATATCGTAGCTTAATTTTTGTGAGGTACGTGCTAAAATAATCATATAGACGTAATTTAAGTTTTGTCTGGTTTCTCAGAAAATTGAGTGCAAGAAACGGAAAATGTGATTACGTTTAATGTTTGAGGTTACCTGGAAACGTGAGGTTTTAATGTTAGAATTTGTTTTTCATTTTTTTTGTCTGTGTATTGTGACGTGTCCTTATGTGATGTTAATCGCGTAATCACGTAGAAACTTTTTGTGATTTTATTGCTTGTTGTCTGTTATTTTGCTTAATTAATGCATAGTGATGTTTGTTGTTTGTCTTTTTTATGTGAAATGTATTTTTTGCTTGAGGATGTTGGTGGTTAGATAGGTGTAGTTGTCTATTGAATTTTGAGAAAGGAAGTGCTTGTGGAATTTTATGTTTTTTTCGTTAGGGAGACCTTGAATCCACAGAAGTGGATGTTAAAAATCGGCGGAAATTTATTGTTTTTCCGTGGATTATTCGTCAACTGTTCTGCGGATTTCAGAGCTCTCTTTGAATTAACGTGAAATGAACTTTCCGATGAGCTGTTTGTGATTACTAATGTTACACGTACTAAACTAAATATTCTTAAGGTGGAAGTCCCGGGGAAAGTTTCTAACTGAGAGAGGTTCTGTATGGGGTATGTGGCACTCTTACTTAACTGTTTTCAAGGTAGTTTAGGTCTATAGTTTGGTGGTAGATTGAGGTTGCCGTGAACTGATTCAAATTTTGATGGAAAAGAAAAGAAATGGATTTTTCATATCATGTTCTCCCTTTTTTGGAAGATATCTAACTAAACATAGGACTAACTTTCCAAGATTTTGTTGGAGGGATGTAGCTTAGAACATTGTTGGCTCTTTTGTAATTTCTGCTATTTTTTAGCATTTTGTTACTCGGGAGTTTTACAGGAATGATGTGAGTGGAGTTCAGAAATCTTGTGGGTGGAGAAGTCGGTGTAGTTAGGGTCCTTTCTGTAATCCTGAAGTTGTGCAGTGAAGGGTTGGGGTAAGCATTATATTTAGGGATTTTCTGCAGGATATGCCCTAAATTGCAGGTGTTCATGTGCTCAAGTTTGGTAGGTGCCTGCATAAAGTTAGGTTTCTCGTGTTCTTCGTGGACAATGCCATCTTGACCAGCGTTGGGGGTGTAAGCTAAGCACAAAGAGCTACTTGTTTGTTTCTCGTGTTTCTAAACATAAACGTACAATGAAGCAGGGGGTTGAAACACCTAATAACTGAAATAATGATTATGGCTTCACCAGTGAATCTTCCTTCCACAGTTAGAGCTAGGTCTGTCATATCATCCTTTCACCAGCCACCATGCTCAGAACTTCCACATCCACTCTCTTTTCATCCAACAGAATTCGAGATTGTTTACAGAAGAAGTTAGTGATTGTTTCCCTCTGTCATTTATTATTGATGGAAACATGGGCAATAGGGATTGATAGTTTGTTTCTCCTTTTTTTCAACCTTGTTTATACCTTTAACCTGGGAGTGTCAGTGTCCTTAGTCTGGAGAAAGGTGTGCTATTTTGTCTGGGGAAATTGGTAATTAGAGGAGCAAGTTTCCTTCATGGTTTGTCCCATAAAGTTATAATTCTCCTGGTCATGATTTAGATAGAGAGGGAGCGGCTGAGATTCAAATGGGCCGTCTTTGACAAGAGGGAAACCTCTGATGTGCTGATGATAGAATTTCTTTTTAAGTTTTGGTAAGTTCAATTCTCAGAGGAGACTGGGTTTCAGAGTTGCTATTTGAGGTAGGCCTGTCCTTGATGGACAATCAAAATAACCCATTTCTTCACTCTCTCACTGTTTCCCCGTCTTTTTTTTTCCTTTTCAGAACACGTTTGATTGTGTGATGTATTGCTTTTACCATAGGTTGCCATGTCCAGAGTAACTGGACTTTGGTTCTGGGACTTCTTCAAGGAATCGAGTGATCATGCAATGCTATTCTTACTAATGGCTGAAGGCTCTGGAGTTCCTGAATGCTGCATTGTAGTTGTACTTATATATCTTCTTGTTTTGATGATTCTTCTCTTGGAGTATTGGTGATTGGACTTTGGAGCTGTTCAGCGTTAGTTGGATTATGTTGTTGCTGATTTCAATTGATCTGCAGACGTGTACAAGAAAGCTCATGGGGTGTTTGGTGGCTTGATCGGGTGCTAAATATGCCTTCTGAAGTTTTAGAATCTTTTCTAAATTTGTTTCAATGCGCAGGTGTTCCAGGTTTATTTGCCAACTTCTCGATAGTTATTATTGCCTGAAGATATTGCCATGGCAGAAGTAGATATTAAGAGTTTTGATCCTCAAGAATTCAGACTATTTCAACAAATGGGCTCATGCTCACAGCATTTTAATGAAGATTTCATCTTCTCAGAAGAATCAATGAATGTGGAAACTCCTCAAATACTAGATAAAGGATTAATGGAATATGGGTATGGGTCTGTTCCTGTTTGCCTAGCAAAGTTCAATAGTTTTTTGCCATTATACTTGCTTAATATGAGTGCTCTGTCATCAGATGCCTGCACTATCGGAGAAGGTGCCGCATCAGAGCACCTTGCTGTAATGAAGTATTTGATTGCCGTCATTGTCATAACGAGGCGAAGGTGAGTTTTTTTTATTTAAAATTGCTTTATGTATTTGATCATGTTGCTCGAGCTGATAATTTGCTCAATATGTTTTGGTGATTTTGAATACGTGCTGATCTGTTACATTTGGTGGGCAGAACAATATCAATGTTGATCAGAAGCATAGACATGACATGCCACGCCATGAAGTCAAACAGGTAGCCATGTTCCTTTCTCTTTGATCATGCCTTTGTGACTTCTTGCAGTAAATCTTCATTGTTATATTACCATTTAATCTGCTAAAGCGCTCCTTTTATGTTTGTTCAGGTGATATGCTCGCTTTGTGGCACTGAACAAGAGGTGAGTTAAGTTTTTGTATTATTGGTGTTGCATCAAGTTTTTCTCATTAGCAGACCAATTCTGACCTCTGATCCCAAGCTTACAACTTGTAAATGTCACTGTTAATTGAGAACATCTAGGAAGAGGAACAAAGGCTGATGATAGGAAACCTTAAAAGTCAAAATTGGATAGTCATGCTTTATGTTATTGCTATAGTAGTTAATAGATAAAAAATTTCCCTAAACCTGAAGTTAAGGCAGTTCTTTTTATTCTATGTTTTCATCCTGTGCTATTAATTAGCATTTGGCTACTCAACTCATGTTTCACTTGATTTCTGTGATGGCTAGGTTCAACAAGTTTGTATCAACTGTGGTGTGTGCATGGGAAAGTACTTCTGTGAGACTTGCAAGCTCTTTGATGATGATGTAAGTGGTTAATGTCACATCCTTAGTAGCTTGGTTAACCATGAAATGAAGGGATTAATTTGGCAGCATCCAGCTTTCATTATAGTGTGCTATAATGAGATTGTGCTTGTTATAGGATTCTGCATATCTTTTCTGTCTCGTAAGTTGTTGAGATGAACTTGCTAACTCAAATCAAATTTGTTTACTTCTGTTGCAGACATCTAAGAAACAGTATCATTGTGATGGCTGTGGGATTTGCAGGTATACTTGTTTATGCTGTTTGGTTTTCCTTTTGAACATATTGATGAGATAATAATGCTGGGAGCTTCTGACAAAGTTTATTTCACTAAACTATTGATTAAATTATCTAACTTCATTGAGGACTTTCCTTGATAATAAAAGGAAAAGGTCCAAGTCACCTGAAAGCTCAGTAATTTTCAGATGGTCATATCCTTCACACATCTTTTCATTCTTTCACTAACCTCACTTATTAACTATGCTTCTCTGCTTGTACATTTTTGCCTCTCTCTCTAGCTCGATGTAATTATGTTTATCTGACTGGCATGTACTGTGTGCTTTGGCAGAATTGGAGGACCTGAGAATTTCTTCCATTGTTACAAATGCGGTAAGCTACAATTCTCCTGTCATTACTAGTTCTAGTTGTAGTTTGGAATTGTATGGGTGCTTACAATTCAACTAACTTGATGACGTTTTCCTGTATTCTTGGTGTACTATCAACCATGAAGGCTGCTGCTACTCGAATCTTCTGAAGAATAGCCACCCCTGTGTAGAGGGCGCGATGCATCATGACTGCCCTGTCTGCTTTGAGGTTTGGATATAGATTGTAACTTTTATTCTGTGTAGTGGTTTGATCCTTATGATTGAGAATAATTGTTTTTTGGTCTATAGTGACTGGGGCCTAACTGATGTTGTATTTCAAATGGTTTGCAGTTTTTATTTGAGTCGAGATATGATGTGACTGTCCTGCCATGTGGACACACCATTCACGAGAGCTGCTTAAAGGAAATGAGGGATCATTATCAGTGAGTTTCCTCCCAGCAGCCTTTTCCAGTGGTATCTAGTGTGTTTCTTTAACCGTTTGGAAATTCACACAATATTTTTACTTGTTACTGTTACAGATATGCTTGCCCTCTTTGCTCGAAGTCAGTTTGTGATATGTCCAAGGTATGGGAGAAATTCGACATGGAAATTGCAGCTACACCAATGCCAGAACCTTACCTGAATAAAATGGTTAGTAGAACCCATTAAAATCATGTGCTGAGATCTGAGGCTTTGGTTGTCAGATTTTCCTGAGGTGACTCCCCGGCTTACTGTTTGCTAAATATACTAATACTGGTGATATTACTGTTCTGCAGGTTTGGATCCTTTGCAATGATTGTGGAAAGTCCTCAGAAGTGCAATTCCATGTAGTAGCTCAGAAATGCATGAACTGCAAGTCCTATAATACTCGTCAAACAAGAAGCTGAGAAGTGGCTGCAAGGACAATGCAGCTAGAAAAACAAACGGTGATGATGGTGATGGTGATGAAGACTTCTATGCTGAAAGCAATAAAATTGCATCTCGATCCATGTATATGTATATATATCCATGGATGTGGAAGGATCTGAGATCCTGTGGAGGGCTTGTGTTTTCGCTTTTCTTTACCCGTTCGCTTTCCTGATCATTTTGTCTTCCTTTTATCCTCCCCCAATTGAATGACGTACTCAAGAAACCACCAGTCAAAGTGGTGGTCATGCGAATAAAGTGTCCTCTTCCTTGTATTTTGTTAGCAGATGTTTATAGGGAAAATGAAAGGGTCGTAGTTATGTCGTGTCGGAAGGTGCTGTAGATCATATCATGGTTCGGTGCAGCAAGCAGATAGTAGATGGCTGTGCATCAGAGTTCCAGCTATCTCGTGTGGGATTGTTGTGATGGTGTGTGAGTGTTGCGCCTGAAAGTATCGTGTGTGCAGCTGAAATAGGCTCCGGTGATCATCTTCTGCTTCCAACTTGCATGAAAATGGAAAGCGGTTTGCCTGTGATTTTCATTGCCTTTTTCACTGAGGTTTCATCTATTTATCAGAGATAGATTATGTGGTATCCTGCAAATTACTGTTTTGTTTCATTAACTAGCATGCCACGTCATGGCGCTATATCATCGCCTCATAGCTCATGTTCGGATATGTTTTTTTCTTTTTTTGGAAAAATTGAGAAATTCCAAGAAGAAAAGAGACAAAATAAAATTGGTGATTTCTTATAGTTGTTTAAACGGAGGGTAGAATGATGATATAATTGGGCGTGATATATTAATTAATAAAATCTAGTTATAATTTATAGGATGTCACGGGTTATGTCTTGAATATAATAAGATTTTTCGATTTATTTATTCATCTAGTCTTGGAAATTAAAAATAATAGATCCTGTCTGAAAATCACATGATGCTAAAGATACCATTTTATAAAATAATAATAACAACAAATTAAACATTATAGCCCAACGTAATTGTGAGAGCCCAGGCCTATACTATGGGCTTGGTGCTCTTCGCTTCACACTTAAATGGGCCATAACTGTAAATTCAATAGCACAATCCAATGTCAACAATATCGTTAAAAAAAAAGGAGGGAAGCAACGTCTACCATCAAACCATGGCCGCACTAACTCTTCCAAATATCTTCTTCTCATCTCTCTCTCCCTCTATACACAAGCCACCAACGCTAAATCCCAAAACATCCCACTCAGTTTTAAGACCACATTGGATCATAGATTTGTTAAAATCTTGTTCAAATATTAGAGAATTTTCACCAATTCATGCCCATTTGATCACCGCAAATCTCATCCATGACCCTGAAATAACGAGTCAAGTTCTTGCCTTTTTACTCTCTGTCAATAATCTTGATTGTGCGCATCAGATTTTAAGCTATTCCCATGAACCAGAATCCATAATTTGGAATACCCTTTTGGAAAACAAGCTTAAAGAAGGTTGTCCACAGGAAGTTTTGGTGGGTTATTATCACATGGTAACTCAAGGTGTGTTGTTAGATATTTCCACTTTTCACTTCTTGATTCATGCTTTTTGTATGAATTTCGATGTTAAATTGGGAAGTGAAGTTCATGGGAGAATTTTGAAATGTGGGTTTGGGAGAAATAAGTCTTTGAACAACAATTTGATGGGTTTGTACTCAAAGTGTGGGAAATTGAAGGAAGTATGCCAGCTGTTTGAGAAAATGACCCACAGAGATGTTATTAGTTGGAATACCATGATTTCTTGTTATGTTTTGAAGGGAATGTATAGGGAAGCGTTGGATTTATTTGATGAAATGTTGGTTAGTGGGGTTTTACCAGATGAGATAACAATGGTTAGCTTGGTTTCAACATGTGCGAAATTGAAGGATTTGGAAATGGGAAAAAGATTGCATCTTTACATTGTTGATAATAAGCTATGGATTAGAGGGAGTTTGTTGAATTGTTTAGTAGACATGTATTCTAAGTGTGGGAAAATGGACGAAGCGCATGGTCTTTTGAGTAGATGTGATGAATCCGAGGTTGATGTTGTTCTGTGGACTACTTTGGTTAGTGGGTATGTGAAGTCTAATAAGATAGATAAGGCTAGGCAACTGTTTGACAAGATGAATGAGAGAAGCTTGGTATCGTGGACCACGATGATGTCTGGTTATGTTCAAGGTGGGTATTATTTTGAAAGTTTAGAGTTGTTTCAACAAATGAGGTTTGAAAATGTGATCCCGGATGAGGTTGCTCTTGTGACGGTACTTTCAGCCTGTGTTCATTTAGAAGACTTTGATTTAGGAAGATCTGTCCATGCCTTTATCGTGACATATGGAATGGTTGTGGATGGGTTTCTTGGGAATGCCCTGTTGGACTTGTATGCAAAATGTGGGAAACTTGATGAAGCTCTCAGAACATTTGAGCAGTTGCCTTGTAAAAGTGCAGCATCATGGAATTCAATGTTGGATGGCTTTTGCCGAAGTGGAGGTGTTGATAAGGCAAGAGACTTCTTCAATAAGATTCCAGAGAAGGATATAGTTTCTTGGAACACTATGGTCAATTCTTATGTAAAACTTGATCTGGTTAATGAATCATTTGAGATTTTCTGCAAGATGCAGAGTTCAAATGTAAAACCTGACAAGACAACTTTGATCAGTTTGCTTTCATCTTGTGCTAAAGTTGGAGCCCTGAGTCATGGCATCTGGGTTAATGTGTACATAGAGAAGAATGAAATTGGTATAGATGCTATGTTGGGAACTGCCTTGATTGACATGTATGGGAAATGTGGGTGTGTTGAAATGGCCTATGAGATCTTTACTCAAATAATTGAGAAGAACGTATCTGTTTGGACTGCAATGATGGCAGCAAATGCCATGGAGGGGCTAGCCCTGGAAGCAATAGATCTATACTTGGAAATGGAGGACAGAGGAGTAAAACCAGATCATGTCACTTTCATAGCTCTTCTAGCTGCTTGTAGCCATGGAGGTTTAGTTGATGAAGGCTACAAATATTTCAACAAATTGAGAAGTTTCTATAATATCATTCCAACGATTCATCATTATGGCTGTATGGTTGATCTCCTGGGTCGAGTTGGACACTTGGAAGAAACAGTCAAGTTCATTGAAAGAATGCCAATAGAACCAGATGTCTCTATATGGAGTTCCTTAATGAGAGCATGCAGAAGTCACCACAATGTGGAATTAGCAGAGCATGCATTTAAACAGCTCATAGAGAAAGACCCTACAAATGATGGTGCTCATGTACTTCTTTCGAATATATATGCAGATGCAGGCAGATGGGATGATGTGAGCAAGGTGAGAACAAAGCTACATGAGACTGGAGTACCGAAGCAACCAGGTTTCGCTATCATAGAACAAAATGGAGTTGTTCATGAATTTGTCGCCTCAAACCTTGTATCTGCAGACGTTCTCTGCATGTTACAAGACATAGAGAGAAGATTACTCGTGAAACAGGAACTATCAGATACCACATCTCAACATAGCGAAAGATTGGCCGTCGCATTTGGTCTTATAAACAACCAAGAAAACTCTCCAATCCGGGTTGTGAATAGTGTTCGAATGTGTAGAGATTGTCACTCAGTTATGAAACTCATATCCCAGGCCTATGATAGAGAAATAGTTATTAGGGATAATTATAGATTTCATAGATTCACGGATGGACATTGCTCCTGTAAAGATTACTGGTGACAGGAAGTCTGTGATCTACTGTAAATTATAAACACAAATT
>Ga0325402_1007151_pt1 | contig 10580 bp, 6 predicted proteins | sample PopdelMetagenome_22_FD_207212 | JGI IMG/M metagenome (GOLD analysis project Ga0325402, IMG submission 207212) | Populus deltoides microbial communities from Bellville, Georgia, United States - Xylem-PdKOR-R3 | ecosystem: Host-associated > Plants > Phyllosphere > Stem > Wood/Secondary xylem... | reverse complement strand
ATTCCACAAAATAAAAACTAACTACACCTCGACTGACCCAGAGCCCATCGGTATCTGACCGAAACACCTCTATGATTATAAAGACAGAAACGGTGTCTCTATTCCAAGTAATAACCAATCGCTACCACCATGTTCATGTTCAACTCGACTATTGAAAACATTTGGAAACATTTCTAAACAATCTATCATAATACTTGCAATGAAATTCCCTGGGAACCAAGCATAACTATTTCTTGTAAAGATGACTTCCATAACAATTTTCGAAATCTTCGGTAAAATTTCAACTTTGGGTAAAAAGTTGCACTGATGAAATCAAAAAATGATTAATTCCACACTCAATGCAAAGTCATTTTGATTAGCATCTTAGAAGCAAAACCAGTCAAGGTAGTGCACAGATGATAAGCCTACAAGCATTATAGAAAGAAAAAAATAAAAAATAAAAACCTGAAAAAACTCAAACAGCATGAGAATGCGAATGATATGAACTTGCACATAACCTAGGAGAAGCATTCAACTATGTACAGCCACAAATTCTGCAGCAAAAAGGTTAGCAACACAATGAGGACTCTCGGAAGTAGTGCTCCAAAAAACAAAACTACACATTATGATCTACACTACGAAGATGAAACTAACCGACCACATCAATCATCATCTGATAAACAAACAACCTCACTTTCTTGAGCCAATGGGTTTATGTTATAATTCAAATCTGTTAGCGGGGGAAAACTGCAGGGCTGAGTTGCATCTGTACTTGTTTGATTATCTACATCCAATAACGATTCTGGTCTGGAGAGGGATGTTCTAGAAGGAAAAATTCCCATGCTTTCAAGCAAATTTGTCATAATCTGAGGACCAGATTGTTGCACAGTTGCAGGAGCTACGGAAGGGATCTCTGTGCTCGTTTGATTATCTACATCCATTAACGATTCTGGCCTGGGGAAGGATGTTCTAGAAGGAAAAAATCCCATGCTTTTGAGCAAATTTGTCATAATCTGAGGACCAGGTTGTTGCACAGTTGCTGGAGCTATAGAAGGAAACTCAGAAAGTGTGGGAGAAGTTGTAGGTACATGTTGAAGGATCCCACTTGGGAAGGCAGAAAGACTAGTTGCCGACATGGATGCTGAAGGTCTAAAATGTTGCAGGTGTGGAGCAGGTGCTCGAATCTCAGTACCAACTTGGAGATTGCTTGTGGTAGGAGAGATGGAGCTGATATGTGGTGGTCTGGTTGGGGTGGCTGAAAAAAGTGCAGAGCAATGAACAGCCTGTACATGTGGGGCAGGAAGGGAAGATGTGGGAGTTGTCTGCAGACTAACTGCAGGAAGACCAGTTGAATACGGGCCAGTAACAATAGAAGGTCTCTGTGTAGAAGGTTGGGATGGCTGAAGCAGCTGCTGCATAACACCAGAGGTCATCTCTGCATGCCACCAACATTTCAACCAGGTTTAGGTTCAACCGAGACTCAAATGGATTCATAATTACATTTTCATGACTCATGTTTACCTTAGTATTATTTTAATATTTTTAATAGAAGGATGTTACCCACCTTGCTGCCTAGATGCCCTATTATCCTTGCACTTGGTCCTGAATGCCTCAGCCAATATCTTATTCATGAGAACTTTGTTTTGATTGTCATCCATCTCTTTCTTCTTACGAAGGAATTCATATTCTAAATCCTGAAGTTTAAAATCATACGTTCTGCGAATTTGAGCGACAACTTCCTGTATCTCCTTCTCGCAATCAGATTTCAGCTGCAGCTTCTGCAAAATAGAAAAGAAATTTTCACATGGAAGGCAAAACCCAAGGTGTGTTTTGAGCACATAATACAAATAGGTCAAAAGAAAACAGACTGTATCTTCGTGGATCTTGATAATTTGGTCCGTTTCTGTGCGTATTCTATCCAATTCATTTTGCAGTGGATCTTGAGACGTGGATACAGGCATTCGAACAGCAGGTGCAGTTGCAGAATGATTGCTAATTCTAGAAGTAACAGGTTCTGTCCTCATGTTTGATATATGAGTCTGTGGTCCACCAACAGCTATCAAATCAATAGGCACATGTTGCGCAAATGAAGTTGTAAGCTGTGAACTAGTAGGGGAGTCGATGGATGGTAACAAATGCAGCGTATGCTCTCTGACAGGTGCATCATTTGGAGATTGATTGGACACTACAACAGGTTGGGATGCTGAGGCATCACTTTGTTGAAAAGCAATCCAGTTATCACAAAATTGTGCAGCTCTATCTTGCAATCTAAAGGGTTCAGTTGGTTGACTACTATCTGAGGCTACAGCAGGCATTCTGTCAATCTCTCTCCAAGTGGGGCCACTCCCCACTTCTGCAACAGTAGCAGTTTCAAAACCTCCTGATGGAAGCACTCCAGCCTGCTGATCAACTCCAGTACCACAAGCCAAGGTGGTAACACAAACTCCACTTTTCTCTTGACCAGTGGTACCACTCCCTACCACTGGAGTTTCACAAACCCCTGATGGAACCACTTCATCTGACTGGTTGACTCTATTGTTTTCAGACACTTCTAACAGAGACTCTCCATTTTGCAGGTTGACTGCTGCTACATCACTGTGAGACTCTTGATTAAGAATACAGACTGCACCATTCTGCTTATCAACTTCAATGGCAGTACCCAATTCCATACTGGCTACTCCATCTTTATCCAAAGCTGTGTTAACGGCCTCCTCAGCTTCCGGAGGGGCTGTTTCAGGCACTTCCAATAAAACTTCTCTTCCATCAATGCAAGACGTGGTTCTGGCAGAAGTTTGTCCTTCAGAAGGTGAAGGACTTAAAGAAGCAGCATTCTCCATGCCACCGGTGGAACTGACAATCTCAGTCACTCCCAATGGAAATTCTCTATCAGGCACCATTAATGCAACTCTACCAGAACTGTCTTCAGATGATAATTTATGAATGCTGTTCTCAGGACCATCATTACAGCTGTTAGCCTCAGGTATTCCCAATGTAATCTTCAAATCAGGAATTTGTTCTTCACATGGAGATGAATTTACAGACACAACATCCTCTGAAACATCCCTCGCAGTTGCAGTCTGAGGCACTTCCAAGGGAACCTCTTGGTCAAGCATGCTGGATGCAGCTCCATCGGACATTGGTTTGGAAGCAGCCATTACCCCAGGAAGTACATCCTCATTTGAACTCACAGTTTCAGGAACTTCCAGTGGAACATCTCCATCTGGCATGCTTTGGACTCGTTTGGGAGTCTGTTCTTTGGAACAAGAATTCAAAGTGACAGTGTTTTCTTGATCATATCCAGACTCATTTCCAGGTGGTTTACTTATTAATTCAGCATGTGCCCAGGACTTCACTCCTTCAATCCATTGAGCCTTCCTCTCTTGCAACTTGTTCCTTGTAGCCAGTTGCAACTTCAAAAGATTATTAAGACGCATATCCATCTGCCGTTTAAGTTTTTCGAACTCTTTTGCATATACATTATCCAGCATCTTAAGTTTATCCACTGAACTATTACTGTGTAAACGAATAACAGCTGCCTCTGTTCTTTGCTTATGTTCGAGCTCTGCCTTGTCTTGCTCATACTTCTTTTCAAACTCTTCCCTTTCTTCTTGTTGCCTCTGCAATAGCTTCCTCATCTGTTTATCACATTTCTTTTCAATGTCTTTGATACTTTTTGAGTAATCTTTTTGTGCCAATTCCAGATGAGAAAGGACCTGATTCATGGAGAACTCCTGACCAGATCTGAGGTTTTCAACCTCCATTCTCACTTTTTGCTTGTTAGATGGTGTTGACAGTGAAGATCTTCCATTTGACTGATTCTGACTGAAATCTTCTAATGAAAAACCTGAAGCTTTTGGAGAGCCAGCTACCTTACAAGTCCCAGTGCGATAAAGAAATACTTTCCTCAGACATCGCAACTTTGAGTAAACGAAATCTGCCTCGTCTTTCTTGCAGCTGAAATTCAAATGCTCTTTTGCAAGTGCAAGTGATTCTTTGTGATCAAGTTTGTGCTTTAGCATGGAAGCTGCAGTCCAACACTGCAATATGAACAGCACAAAGTAAAGCAGGCCGTCAGCAAAAGGTATCAAACATTTATGTGATCACTCACCAGCACAGTTCACAACCAAGGAAAAAAGAAGGCATGCTCAGTAATTATCACAGATATAGAAAATGCAGAAGTACCAAAAAGCAAGGGATGAACAGAAACATGGAGAGAGAGAGACAGACCGCTGAAGTCAAGAATGTCAACACCAAATTTTTTAAATCCAATTAGTATGAAAAAAAAAAAAAAAGGAAAATAATCCATTGACACTGTAGTTTCCATCCTATGATAAAGAGCTTACAAGTAGAGGGCAAACTAACCTGTTTTAGTTTGCTTTAGGCACTTTCCCATTAAATTATTTTCTTTCCTGGATAAATAGATAGGACCTAAGAAACAAGAATCATATCTTCCAAGTGTGATTAGAATTTCACATTTCTAATCGACTTATTTCATGTTTACAATTCTTTTTTATCCAGGTCTTCCTACTATTCTTAAATAGAGGATGTAGTAGAATATGAAAGATTTTTTTCATCTTCAAAATAATCAGATATGATAAATTCCAACCTCGATTCAGATAAAAAGCCCGCTCCACAATCCTTCATTACACTGAAACAATCACCTTATTCACAAGGAGTAAATAATGCATTCAACAAAAAGCATACTAGAATGTTTGATATAGGTATTTTTTAAAAATACCTCCCTTCAATTTCCTCAATATGTCAGGTCATATTTTTGGCTGCAAATCTTGTATCCCCAGCGATCCCTCCTCTTTTTAATTCCTACATACTATTGCTTTAGATTGAAGGTGTAAACTGACCCCAACAGAGGATACAAAAGCTTCAACTCTGCTCGTTAGTTTTTGAAACTCAGTCAATTTACACTTCTTAAAACAACCAGTCGCTTTGCAAAAATAGGAATTAACAATTTAGAAAAGGTAGATAACATGTCATGCATTTAGAGATCTCTCAGATTCAAAACCAACCAGTAAGATATTAAAGCTATTGCAAATGCAATGAACATTTCAAAATATCCTCAAATTCAACAACCATGATCCAAAATGACATGAACATGGTAAAGCATCATTTTACAGTAGTGACTGAATTATTATGTTTTAATCAGAAGGTGTAAGAGTTGTGTCACAAGTAAATTAATGATCAAACAGCAGGAAAATATAGAAAAAAGAAGGTTCTAACCAAGGATATCAGAAATCCCTGCAATAAGCTAGGTGGTTCTCTACTGACATGGTGATTATTCAGTACATATTCCCGAAACTGTTCCACCATGACTTTGACATTTTCCTGAAGGGATAGTGAAACATGTCAACATAACAACATCATAGAAGAAATACTGCTGCATAATCTTGAGATCAATTATGAAAATAATGATGTTTCCCGATACATGACCCAGCAACATCCAGCAAATTCATAAGTCCAGAGTAAACATGTTAATAAAGTAAAAGAACCCATCAAAGCAGTAAGCATATCATTTCCCTCACTTTTAATAGAGTGAAGATAGAATTTGGTTAATTGAGTCCTGGCAATGTAAGCCAACTAAGACCAGAGAGAGTTTTCTTCTATTTTTTAAGTTTTCCTTTTTCCTTTTATATTGTTACTCAGTGACCCATAAGATTTGCCTCTCACAACCCAGAGAAACACTAGAGGAGATGGAAAAAATAGCAGATCATCATTGTCAGAATGCTAAGAAACATGAAATATCAAACAAATTTTCCAATTTCAACGGATGACAAGGGAGAGGATTTGTGATGCCATTGAGAAAACAAGAAATTAACAAATAAAAATAAAATTCAAACGCGACATTTGATGGTGATGATATTCCATTTCAAATAGGAATTGAGTGAAATTGAAATTCAATAGTGCCCAATAATGCAATGCTCTCTAGGCCAAGAAATTCATAGTATCTTTATCTCATTCAGATCTTAAACAGTTATTTCAATCCAATGCCAACAGTAGGGATCATTGCAAGGTTGATGGCTTGAATGCACAAAAAGTAGGGTATTTACCAGATTTTTTCTTCTTTATTTCTATGCTTAAAATCAATTCTGAAACCAATTCAAAGTACAAAGAATAGCAGTAGATAAGCAGACCCAATAAACCACATCAAAGAACCTACTGCAGCATTCATGAACAAGTGCTAGAGAAATTAACTTCTTCAGAGGGATGAGATGCATACTGGGAGTTGCAAAATTTCACAAAGTTTTGCTATCTCAGGCTTCAAAAAAAGATGGAGACTCTTCTCAGAATCATCATGCAAGTTCCTTCCTCCATTATACCCAACCATGTCGGCTTTCAGTACTTGTGATAATTTACTAGTCAACTGTGAGAAGTTGGAAACGTGATTCGCATCAGTTGTGTTAAGAAGGCCAATTGAACTTGGCATGACTTGAGACATCTTATGCACTGGAGCTCCAGAAGTTCCTGCAGAAAAAGAGACATTTTATGAAGATTAATTAAAAAAAATCAAGGAAATCTCACAGTGTTTGCCACCTAATGCTCTGAGAAGAGTACCATCTGTGCATACAGGATAAGGAACAAAACCAGAACAATTAATCAACAGTGAAACTAGCCAGTTACCTATTAAAGCAGCTTTCAGAGAAGGCGAATCAGTGTTATTGTTGGACACTTTATTGCGCTTCTTTAACCTTTGCCTTTCGGAACATGAATCCACAGAATCAGTTCTGCCGCACTCATATGGAGCTGCATCGCCATCTTCATTTGAAACCATTTCCATAGCATCAAAATTCAAGTCGTCAATACTTCTTTTTTGTTTAGAAGACATCACCTTGCAACCACTCTTCACCTCAGTATCAACCCCAGGTGTCCTATTTACTATCAGATCTTGGCTACCTTCCAGTTTAGCTTTCTTTTGTTTCTGTTTGAACAGTTCCCTGTAAGCACGAGCATCCATTCTCTTAATTCCAACCAGGACAGTTTTGATAACAGGTTTGTCAGTGTTTCCAACTTCTTCAGTTTCAAGTTGTTTCACACTCTTTTCTTTCTTGTGCTTTTCCTTCATAATTAAAGAGCCCGAGCTTTTACCACACTTCGTTGAACCAGAAGAACTAGATGACGACTGATTCTTACCCTTCTCAGGCCTTCTAGAAGGAGTCGGTAAACTTTGTTTCTCAACCAATCTCTCAGATTTCCTTGTAACAGGAGGAATTGCAGGGGGGGTCTGCTTCTCAATACGTTCAGACTTTCTACTACTTGAAGGGCTTGGAGTCAAGTTTTTCTTGAATGATGTTTCTCTAGCTGACTTTCTTAGACCAAAAGTATCATTAGCAGCACCCAAACTGCTTGATGATCTGTTACCAATGTTTCTCCCTTTTATATCATTACTTTCCTCATCCTTACCTTTACGACTAACCTTGGTATCATTTCCCATCCTGCAAGCTGTAAACCACAAACAACAACAACAACAACATGAGATCAAACCAGGTCAGGCTTAACATTGATGTTTCACAAGCAATTGACCAAACCAAACCGAAGTATCCCTATATTGGCAAATCAATCCCCCACTCTTCCACTTACATTCAACCCCATAAAAAAATTACTATATTTGAAGCAATCTTACAAAAACTTAGACTGGATATTCTTGGAAATTATGAACAACATTCTCATAAAGAAAAAAAATATTAATTATTAGAATTTCCAAGTACAATATTCTCATAAAAGAAACAAAAATTGCCAAAAAAAATTAATTCTTAGAATTTCCAAGCAAAAAGTTCTCAAAAAGAAAGAATAATAGCAAAATCAATGAAAGGCTTAGAAGACATGAACAATGTACAATCAAGGCTGCATGTTCATTTCAATCACTGCAATGCCATTCATAATCACTGAACCACAAGAACCTAACGAAAAAATCAACAGAAACTACAACAAAATTACGCTAAACAAAACCCTAAGTCACTGAAAAAATTACTTTTTTCTTTTTCAATTTCAGATTAAAAACCCTATCGGAAGGAGGGGGAGGAAAGGGGTGGATGAGATTGGAGTTCTAACTTACCGGAGAGAGAATCGTTGGGAGGTCACCGGATTTAGTCTTCCGACGGCATTTGACACTCTCCAAAGAGCTCCTTCTAGCCGGAGTCTTTAATTGCCGAGTAGAAATGAGTAAAGAGTTGATAAAACTTTACCAATGAACAGGGCCGCAGGGGAGGGGTTAATGATCAATGTCACGCTTTGTACCTGCCCGGTTGGGAGGTTACTTAGATGTTATCTTTAGTCCTACTACTTTACTTGTATTCAATTTAGTCCAACACTAGAAGGATTGGGTACCACGGTCGGACTTGGTGGCAATCATTGTTTTAAAACCTCATCTCACATGATGGTTTAATTTTTGTGATCTAAGGTCTAAACTAAGCCAGATTTTAATAAAAGTGAAAGAAGAATTGATTTGTTACGACTTGGATAAAAAGCTGATTCCTGACCTGATAAAATTCAGTAAAAATCTTTGATGTATTTTATAAATAATAATTTTATTTTTATTTTTTATATAAAAAAATAAATTAATCAGAATTAATTTGAGTTAACATACTTGACTCCCAATCATAAACTTGTTTTGAGTCAACCCTAAACTTTTAATTTAAAAGGGCAACTCAAGAAATAAACATAGATAGAAATTAACTCAGGAAATAGTAATATAAAAATCCATATTTAAAATCTGATTTAGAAACTTGATATTATTAAATTCATGTTATCATATGTGAAAAGCTTAAACTAAAAAATAAAAAATGAATTTTTTTAATAATATTTTCTCAATAGTCAAAGTTTTTATTGTTGACAACGGTCAATTACAAGTAAAGAGATAATTTGTCATAATTAAGAGAATTTACAAAACTCAATTAAAAAAATATGTAAAAATTATTTTACAAAAACTGCATTTCAAATTTAATTTTTTGATGAACTCTATAATATAAAACGCAGTTTAGTATATTATCAAATACTTAACTGTGTTTTTTACACCGCAAATATCGAAGTTAAAACTAAACAAACACACCCTTAACTACAATGTTTTTTTAATAAACTATATAACTTTAATATACATGAAAATGAAAGATAGTGGAGGTTGATAATTGATTGGATGTTAATCCACTCGAACAGTGATTCTAAACTTGCTTTGTGTCAATTGATCTGAATTAGATTTAAAAACTATAATATAAAGGTTAACTTGATAATTATAGATTGAATTAATGTTTGCATTTGCTTAAACTATATATAAAAACAAAAAAATGAAAATTTTAAATAATTTTTTCATCAATAGTCAAAGTTTTAGTTGTTGACTTAACTGTCAATCACAAATGGAGACAGAATTTGTCATAATTGAGGGAACAATATTTAACTACAATGTTTTTTTTTAATATATCTTTAATATACATGAAAATGGAAGACATTGAAGGTTGACAAATGATGTTAACTCACGTACATATTTAAAATAATTATTGTTAAATCACTTACATGTTTAAACATATGCCACATAAAATTTTAAATTTAATATTCATAAGTATAGTAATTAAAAATTAGATAAATATATACTTTGAAGATTAGCTTGTAATGTGATTTTTTTTAAATATATATCTAAATGAAAACAACAAAATAAAAATAATATGTATAAAAAAGATAAAATATAGGTGAAAAACACTTGAAACAAAAACCCTAAACATTATAAATATTATTTTACAAGGAAAAAAACGAGTAATTTTTTTTTATTATTAATCTATAAAAAATATCAATATATCCTTAATTTAAATATAAACTAAATAACCTTATTATAATTTCTTCTTGTCCCACATCATTAATGAATATAAAATACTATGGTGTAATTTTGGGGTATAACTTAATTGGTTATGCCCTGAATTTGCTTTTCAGAGATTATCAATTCGAGTTCTACAAACCTCAAGGTTATTGGAGACTTAAATAATCGTTAACTTCAGAGCCTGTGGGATTAGTCAAAGCGTGAACAAACCAGCCCAGACACCAATAATAAACTAAAAAAACCACTGTGTTGTACCTCTAATATGCTCTTGGCTTTGCAACCTTAAGTTAACATGCAAAACTACTGGAAGCAAACACATTGTAAGATGTCAGTTTACAGGAAAATATTATATATAAAACCAATTAATGACTCAATTTGATCACAACTCAAGTTTGTTTATATCTATAGAATCTGCAATTTGCTTTCGAGATCAGCTATGACCTCAGAAGTTGGCAAAAATCTGTGAAACCCCTCCAGCAAATCAGGATAGTCTGCAAACAGCTCAACCACATCTCTGTACACATCAGCCACGTCCTTGCACTTGTTTCTGTATGCACATAAAGTCATCAAAAAGTCTTTGTAAGCCTCCTTGTTGATGCGCTTCTGCACCTTCCTTACAAAATCGACAGCTTCTTCATGGTCTATAGTAACCTTCTCTGCGGCCATTAATGCTTCTTAATTGATGCAATTCTGAGAAGGTTAGAAAGCCGAATAAAAGAACAGATTACCCTAATTATTATTATTATTGTTTTTGTATTAATCGGAGCACAATATTATATATATTTGT
>Ga0325402_1007150_pt1 | contig 10580 bp, 8 predicted proteins | sample PopdelMetagenome_22_FD_207212 | JGI IMG/M metagenome (GOLD analysis project Ga0325402, IMG submission 207212) | Populus deltoides microbial communities from Bellville, Georgia, United States - Xylem-PdKOR-R3 | ecosystem: Host-associated > Plants > Phyllosphere > Stem > Wood/Secondary xylem... | reverse complement strand
GCTCGATGGAGTCAGCTCGTGGAGCTACTCGTTACTTCAGTGATGACAGGGGCCGAGTTCTGAGCGAAGAGGAACGCGCTGCTGAGAACGTCTATATTAAGGTTTTCCCCTCCTTGCTTCTCTTCTTTTTCTTCTTCTTCTTAACGGTTCTACCGATTCTGTTTGGTTGCTGAGAAAGTGTAGGAAAATGAAGGAAACCATTTCTTTTGGCGATCGATCGAGCTTGAAAAATGTTTTGTCGTTTTATTTTAGCTTCTGTTTGGTTCCCCTGATAAACTCCAGGAAAATGAAAGATACAGTGAAAGCAATAGGGAAAATCAGAGTATTATGAGTTAAGTTTATTGTTTCTTGATTTATCTACGACTTTTCCATTGATTGTTTTCCGCCTGCAGCTGATAAAGTGTAGGAAGATGATAGAGTACAGGGAAAAATAAATGAAATTTACGGGTTAGATTTGGTTTTGCTTAAGTTAATGAAAAATTTGCCCTCAAACTGAGCTTGATGATTGATGATTGTACTATGATATATATATATATATATATATATATATATATATATTTTTTTTTTGCGGTAGAAAATGGAGAAGGAAAGGTCGGAGAAACTGAAGCTAAAGCAGGAGAAAGAGAAGACAGAGAAAGAGAATCAGGGTAGTGACAAGGTAATTATGTAGCTTCATGATTTTTGCTCCTCATTTTGCAATTAAAGCTGTCACATTGCTCCTGTAACAACATTTTCTCCGTCATGTTTTACTTTTGGTTAAGCATAATATAGGGTTGCGTTGTTGTTAATGGAAGGCGTCGGGGTGATGGGTTAATTATGAGAAGATGGTGACTTGGTTTTCTATCGTGTTTCAAAATCAATACTCCCTACTGTCACCAACTTTGATGTTTAATGTAATGACTACCTGAATGATTTTAAATGCATGTCGTTCAAGTAAAATCGATACTGGGTTATATAGATTATGTTTATGCATTCTAGTAATATACTACACTAGGAAATGGTCGGTGGTGCGACATCGATATCTTGATGTACTGAAAACTGCAGTTTTGGTTACACGAATTGAGTTTATGCATTCTAGTATCATACTATATGAGGAGATGGTTGGTGGCGTGACATTGATATCTTGATGTGGTGTAAACTGCGGATTTGGTGATTGTTACGCTTGACGCAGATTTCTACTTGATTTCCTTTTCTTTTGGTTATTGCAGTTTGTCTTTGAAAATTAAGTCTTATCTACCTCAATTGTGTCCTTTTTTGCAGAAAGCTGAAGGGAGCCAGAAATCCTGATGGGGGTTATCTGCACCAGAGGCTGTAATGTTGCTGTGGCAATAATCTTCTGAAATAATTGTGACTTGTATTGAGATTTGGTGTTTGTACAGACTTGTCTTTTGAATACTCTTGCACAGTCAGTAATAAACATGGCCATGCTCGTCAACTTGGTTATGTACCTGTTGGAAGTTTTCCTTTCCTAATTTTGACCGATCTGGATTCGTAGTTCGTTTTATCTTTACTTTTGTTGATGCTCTGAATGATTTCCCATTATACGATTGAGTTCATGCGGCAATTGTTGATGCTTGACCCAAAACCAGCTGACCTGCCTGCTACTAGTTTGTTGTCTGAAAGTAGAAAAGAGGTCTTTGACTGGATGGGTGTTTTGCTACTTCATTTCTGATCACAAGTGGTCACTTTTTGACGAATTTGGTTCAAATCTTCTTTGAAGATCACGAAAAGCATCTAAATCCAAAGGGATTCAACTACAGCAATGTGCTGCTTGAAATATCAGTAGTCTTGACCGAAGGGTTTAAGTCATGGAAATTTATGACAATGATGAACAAACAAAGATTACATGACTCTGAGCCACGAGAACAATCATTGATAACTTGGAGTACAAAAAGAAAATCACTAGAAAAGATGAAAATACATGATGATGCCGTGTTATTTGAGATAGCCAGCAGCAATTGGAGGTACTAGCATTTTTTTCGAGGCAGGAAGTAGCTAGCTAGCCTTCAGGTTAGGGCTTGCCAAAGCCAGACTTGATCTTCTGAATGGTATATACATCAGTCTTGAATGCCTTGGCAAGAATACCATCATCGATTCCTGTTGAAAAGACAGACAAAGGCACAGAAACTGTTCCAGCATTTGCACTACCAAAAGAAGAAATCGCAATTGCTGATTTTTGGGCTGGGTTGTATTGATAGTGCACAAGACCCTTCGGAAAAATAAACATATCTCCAACTTGGAGGCTCTGGGTGTAAAGCACATTTTTGGTGTCAACAAATCCAACTTCAAGGCTACCGTACACAAGGAACAAGAGTTCAGCAGCGCGAGGGTGGGTGTGAGGTGGGTTCAGACCATCGGCAGGGTATTGAAGCACAGCATACGACACACTCTGCCCGTTGAGAGCTGGGAACTCCTTCATGGTAGCCTTTGTTAAAGTGAAGTTTTGAGGAAATTTAGTAAGAACCCCACGCATTCCTGTGAAAGTGAAGAACTTTCCATCAGCACTTGTGTTTGTTGGTGCAATGAAATCCGAAAGGATATCAGGATCACTTGCTAAGACAGTCTTGGCAGTGACCAGGGCAAGTAGGAAAAGAAATGAGGAAATAGGTTTGAGTGAATTCATGGCCATGATCGATAAGCAGTAAGCTCAAAAGTTGAATATTGAGCTTTCAAGTTTTGTGCTGATTGGATTTGGTTGTCTGGATTATAGTCTAGCAATGCTTTTATAGCTTCTTTGAGGCTGAAAAACCTCCTGCGTGTTAGAAAGTGCTGAAATTTCTATGTTACTTTCATGTTTTCACCGAAAAAATCAATCGCATTCCTCTATAATAGCACTCGCCAGCTAGATAGGAATTGGACTCTTCTGAGATTTCCAGGCAGGCTGTGCACCCGAAGACCTTATCGAAAAGGGTCTTTAAATTTCTCTTTCAGGCTCAATTCATAGTAGGTATATACTGAAGCAGGGCATCTTTACAGCTTGGTTGAAGGAGGCAAAATATTTTCAGCAAGTTAGGAGAATAAGTTAAAATCTTTGCTACGAGCCCCAACTTCCGACTTTAGTCCAGACTCCAGAGGATTTTTATATATATATATATATATATATATATATATATATATATATATATATATATATTTTGAAATTCTGTATTTACTGGTCTGCCTTGTGCAACCAAAACTATATAGTCTGATCATTTGATCTTTTAAACAGTTCAAAGGCCATTAAAGAGTTCAATGTATATAGCCTCAAATGCAGTAAACAGAAGAGATAAGAAAAAAACAAAGCCTTGATGACGATTAGAATTTTTGGCATTTTCTGTATTCGTGTGGATTAGCTGTGAAAGAAAATATAAATCGACAATGCCAAGGAACTCCAGCTTGCCAAGGCCTGCAAAAGTAGTTACTGAAGGGTTAATTAGTAGTATAAACGGGAACCTTCTTGTTAAATGTAAAAAGGCATAGCAGGTTGTAGTAGGATCATTAAAGATCTTTTAATGGCTTCGAACACTAACCAAGGTTTCTTCTTGATATTAGTGCTGACCTTTTCCTGCTTTCAAATATCAGTATCCGGAGATGCATGCAGATATAATCTCTGATTTTGTAGTGTCACCAAATGTTATTAAAGTTGATGGCAATTTGTTCACTTTTACCAGCTTAAGGTCTCTTGTTGGGGCTAAACCACCAACAGCTTTCACCGCCTCAAAAGTAAGAATGGCAGAATTTCCAACTCTCAATGGACAGTGTTTCTTATGCAGTTTTACAATATCCAGCCGGTACACTGAACCCTCCTCACACTCAACCTCGATCAGCTGAGCTGCTGTTTCTTGTTGATGGTTGCCTTGAAGTGGGCTTTGTTGACACAACTAACAAGCTTTTTACTCAGATACTTGAATCTGGGGACATGTTTGCGTTTTCAAAGGGACTTGTTCACTGCCAGTATAATAATGATCCTAACAATCTGGCTGTAGCAGTGTCTGCCTTTGGTAGTGCAAGTTCTGGAACCGTGTCGATTCCGAGCACTTTATTCACAACTGGCATTGATAGTGGGATTTTGGCTAAGGCTTTCAAGAATGATGTTGCTACCATAGAAAAACTATGTCTTGTTTGTTTCAAGAAAAACAAATTCCTGGAATTCATTTTCCTCATTTTTTCATGTTTGGTAACCATCCGGAAAGCTAGTCGAAGGAAAGTTAATTCCAGTAAAAAAAAAAAAGTTGCTTTCATCACAGGAAAGTGTTTTCCTTTCCTTGTCAAAAGGAAAACACTTTCCTATCTTTACATAAAACACATCTCAAATCCCCCTCTCTGTGTCTCATGGGTTCTGTCCTGTGCTTCTTTTTCTTTGTCTTTCTGTCTTCGTTTTTCTTCGTTTCTGTGTCTGTCTCTCTTTCTCTGTAATCTATGTCTTTCTCTCTCTGTTTTCGTTCTTTCTTCGTGTTTTTGTTCTCGGTCTCCTGTGCTTCTTCTTCTTTGTCTTTCGTCTTTGTTTCTACTGTGACTTCTCCTGGAATGCTCTGTTTCTGGTGCAGTTGCTGCTGAAGATGAGCTCTGGAGCTGCTACTGAAGACGAAGTTGAGGGCGTGCTGCAGGAATACAACGGTCTCACCTTTTGTTTCTCTCTGCTGTTCGTTCACCCCCCTGTGCTTGTGGCCTTTCTCTGGCTTTTATAAAACCAGAGAATGCCATGTGGTCGCGCCTCCAGATCACGAAGCGACCTTGCAGGACTGTTATTGCAGCAGTAATGGTAACGGCATTCGAAGATGCATTGTGGGGGCAGGGGGGCAGCTGGCCGAGAACCCTTTTCTTGCTGCTGAATCCGTGGAATGAAGATAATGAATAGTGTTTTCAAAACGGGGCCCTTTTCTCAATTGAAGTAGCTATTTTCCATTTGCCCCTTGAAGTTTTGACATTTAGCAATTGGGCCCTTATTTATGGAAAATCTCCTTTTTGTTTTCATTTTTCCCCTGGATCAAGTGCAATTTAACCCCTAGATTTCAACATCATTTACAAAACAGTCCTTAGTTTCCTATTTAATCAATTCAATCCTTAATCAACTCTTCAACTTTTAATTCTTTCAAAATTACCCCTGAAAAAAATCAATTAAACCCCCCTATAGTATCACCACCTATTCACTTTGGTTCATGGATTTTAATTCCTTGCAATTTCGATTCAAATCAGTCGCAAACTTAGATATTTCTTCAATTAAGCCCTTAATTACATTAAATAAATAAATCAAAGTTTAATTAGTTGCCCAAACATATCAATTCTTTCAATTTTTGACCAAATTGACTCCCAAATTTATTATTCCATCCTTATTAGTCCTCAACATATCTAACTCTTACCATAAACTAATTTGGCTTTCTTTATACGAAAAAAAACTTATTTTAAACTTTTAAAATTAAAAAAAATATATCAATAGGTTTTACTTATAAGAAATATTTCACAATGTTATTTCTCTATAATATGATATGACATATATAGTTATATTTTATAAAATAAGCTATATATAAATATAGGATATAATAAAAAAAATTTATCATTATACTTTTTAGATTTTATTTTTTTATTGTAAGTGATTAAATATTATATATATATATTATATAAACTTGAAAAAAAAATTATTAATAAATTATTTTTCAGTTCATTTTCCATAACATAACTAAACATTGAAAAATATTTTTCAGTTTATTTTTCATAACACTACTAAACATTGAAAAATAAATTACTTTTCAGGAATTTATTTTTTCCAGAATTCATTTAAAAAAAATTAACTTTCTTGCAAACAAACGAAGAGACAGATTTGACACCCAAGGCCTGATATGGAGCTCTAACATAACGTTCCCAGTTTTTTCCATCTTATTTATGAACTGAATAAGTGTTTATCACGGCTCAATGAAGGATTTTGTGGTGATTTTATTTTCATTTGGTGTATTTCTTCATTTTGTTTCTAACTCATGAGCAAATGATGATAAATAACAGTGTAGCAAAGTTTATACAGTTTGCCAGTCGCACGCTGACTGTGGAATACTCTCACATTATCAATCTGTTGCTTCGTTAGTAACTTTCCCCTCAGAAAACCCGAAGCACTTGTCGGTTTAATTTCGTTCGAAGATGGAGTACGAGGAAGTCTATGGTATTCATTGATAAACCTAAACGTACCCTTCATTCTTCTTTGTCAGAAAAGAGTTCACTGAACATATGCCTTATCACTTCTTCTAAATAACAAATGAAGATTTGGAGTATCAGGTGTCTCAGCTTCAAGTTAAAAGCACATAATGTGTAGTATGTTCACCGAAGTACCAGATTGCTGCAGCATTAAGCCTTATATAATAGCATCATCATTTCCCTTTGTTTTCTTTTTTATTGATTTTTAATTTTTGCGATCCATTTTAAGGGTTCAGCCATGCCTTTTTTCATAGGCGACCATACTTAAATTCCTTCGTCATTTGCATATCATTGATTAACTTTTATTTCACAAAAACTAGGACTGTTTTATATTGATTTTTCTGGTGTATAACCGATCTTAAGGACATGCGAAATGGTCACTTTGCAGATCCAGATAAAGTAGGATTCAAGTTTAGCCAAAAGAATTCTATAAGAACCAGACTGCAAACGTTTTGTTACCACAACATTCATTCTTTCTCTGCAGAAGACACTCGAATGAAGAAATGGTAAAGATCAGGTAGAAAAAAGAAGTAACTAAAGCTACAGTAGCAAGACTAGGATCATGTCATGCCTTCATGGCGAGACCTGCTTTGATCTTCTGGATAGTAGCAATATCAACTTGGCAAGGATGTTATCATCAATGCCAGTAGCAAACACGGTTGATGGAACAGACACAGTGCCCGCATTTGCATTCCCAAAGGCAGAGATAGCTGTGGCAGGGTTCTTGGCATTGGCATTGGCATTGGACTGATAGTGCACAAGTCCCTTAGGGAACACAAACATGTCACCAAGTTGAAGTCTCTGAGTGTAAAGTTTATTTGTGCTGTCAATGAAGCCGACCTCAAGGCTTCCATCGACAACGAAAAGGAGCTCAGCAGAATGAGGAATGGGTGTGAGGTGGGTTGATTGTACCAGCAGGGCACTCAAGTACAGCAAAGGAAACACCCCGACCATTAAGAGAAATCCCCATCAATGGTTGTTGAAGAGTTTGCTGGGACTACAAAGTCTGATGATATCTGGATCACTTGCTGTGACCATGGCAACAAATGTCACAAAAAGAACTGCATTTAGCAAGGTTGAGGCCATGGTACTAGAATACATCTTCCAACAAATTGAATATGTGATGGAATGGGTGATTTGTGCTTTCTGTGCTGAGTAATTCCACTGAATCAAGCACTCATAGTTGTGCCCTTGAACATTTTTTGTCATGCATGAACACTGTTCGTTGCAGGCTTAGTGGGTGTTTGTTTCTATGGTTGCTTCTGCTTTTGAAGTAAACCACAGAAAACAAGTGTTTGGTAACGGAGGAAACGTGATTTATTTCATGAGGGACCCACCATGTTTTGCGTTTTGAACGCAGGTCAGCAAATAGCAGTTTCATGCTGCTTCTCTTTGCCTCCATACACAATAAGCTGCTCACTTACTGTTCACTTGTGTGTACAGTGTCAATTGTTATGATTGGGAAAGAGAACGTGCTAGAGATGAAGCAAATGAATATGGTGTACTCTGGACAATATCTCTTGTTCTTCCTTTAGTTTTCTTTTTCTCTAATTCTTTCTATTCTATTGCTTTCTTTTTTTTGTTCTGGTTTGTCCTCTCTCTCTCTCTCTCTCCCTCCCTCTACTGGTTTTGGTCCTCTGTTTTTTTTCTTCTTCGTCTGTGTTTGTTTGCTTGTGTTTCTTTTCTGATCAGTTGTTCAAACGGGGAGAGCCGGGGGGGCTGGTATACTTGGAGGCAAAGCTGGTGCTCTTGCGTTGGTTGGCCAGTGCTTTCCTCTCTCTGTTTCTATTTTTCCTTCGCTTACTCTCCGATCTTCCTTCCCTGGGTCTTTTTTTTTCTGTCCTTTTGTTCTCCTGTGTTTGCTCGTCCTCCCTTTCGCCTTCTGTGTGTATCATTCACTTCCTGTGTTCTGTGTGTCCACTTTGTGTCTGTCCCCTGTTCTTGTTTTTGTTCGTCCTCTGTTTATCCTCGGGGTCCTTTCTATTTTCTTTCCCTTTGTTTTCGTTCTTTGTTCGTGCCTCAGTAATGGCATGCATCGTGGGGGCGAGAAGGATGTTACCATGATCTGCTGTCGTTTCCGCTGAATCGGGATGAAGGAGATGAACAGTTTGCTTTGAAACGGCACCGTTTTGAGCTAAGGCGGTCATTCTTCAATTTGGCCACTAGAATTATGATATCTTGCAATCAGGCCCTTATTCGTGGAAAATTCTTTTTTTTTAATTTGGCCCCTGGATCAATTTCAATTTTTAATTATATTTTTAATTGTGTTTTATTTAAAAAAATTAGAAGGAGATCGCTTGATGACGTAGCATTTACAAAATTTGATCGCAATCCTAATTTTGTTCCTGATGATATTTTATTTGATGTTGTTGCGCGCTTAAGAAACCAAAGAAACTATAGTCTGGATGGATTTCGTACGTCATGAAATTGTAGATAGTTTAATGGAACAATAAAAAATATTTGATATAAGTATTATTTATTTCATGATGTAATAGCAGTAGTTAAATCTACAATATTTAAATTAAAAATCATCAATATTAATATATATATATATTAATTATTTTATAACTTCAATTTAAAAAGCATTAATTTAACCAAACACATTAAACTACTTTTTGTTCAACCTCAATTTCAACCACAGTTTTAACCAAACACCTATTTTTGTCAAACCAACCTCAACTAAAAGTACTTTTTATAAAATAATTTTTTTCAAACCACAACAACAACCGCAATACCAAACACGCTCTTAATGGCCAGCTGTGATTTATGAAGTTGTCATGATTTGTTTCCTCTACTCAAAGTTCTATATCCAATGCGAACAAAGGCAACTTAAACATGCAATTACAAGATTTCAATTATTCAGACACAACTTTGGATGATAGTTTCCGGACAGGTTGAGACACAACTTTGGATCATAGTGTTATCCGAAAAACCTATAAGATTAAACAGGTGTCACTAGTTAATTCGGATTAATATTTTTTGAATTAAAAAAAGTTATTTTTGTTTTTCTTTCAAAAAAACCTTTTTAATATAAAATTTAACTAAGTAAATCAAGTTATACTTAATTCATTATATTATTTAAATTTATCTCGATTAATATATTTTCTAATTTAAATTGAACCTGATTTAGGTTCTAGTTCAAGATATGAATTTTAGTTTTTAGGTTTATTATAGTAGAGATAGTTGTTTTCAAATTCGTTAAATAGTTTATGCTTTTAATTTAATATTTTTTTATGTTATTTACGTGCATGATAAATTTAATTAATATAGTTGTGTAATTCATATTATTCTGCCCCTTAATTTATATGCAAAATATCTAGCTAACATTAAATTGAACTAAACAATTATAACTCAATTCAACAAAACTTTCACTGTTGCAAAGTCCAAAATCTTTAGTAACACTCCCAACCAACTAACTATCATCTTCTCAGTTTCTCCCGCCAAACCCCATTGAAAAGCTCTCCGTAAACTTTCAAGAACCATAATGCATCAATACACTAACCCTCCAACTCGGTGTTCCACCCAGTCCCCTCATCATTCCTCCACTCTGTGGATTCGCGAGGAGGACAAGATTTTTGAAGCGGCTCTGGTGAACTTTCCCGAGGAATTCCGGGATCGGTGGCAAAGAATCGGAGCTTACATGGGACAATCGGCGTGGGAAGTTAAAGACCGCTACGAGATTCTAATACAGGATGTCTATGAGATTGATTCGGACCGTATTGAATTGCCAAGTTATAAAGATGAAGAAGCTGTGAGTTGGGACTCCGGCGGTATGGTGGCTGCTGCAGCGCCGTCGGGTCAGATTCTTGTGGTGGTAAAGCAAAACAAGAAGCCGAGGGAAGGAAAGGCAACCCTTGGACAGAGGAAGAACATAAGTAAGTTGGAGTAAATAAATTTATAATCTTTGTTTATAATTTTTTTTCCTGAAATTTAAGAATCTTGAATCTTTGTCCCCAACAATTTCTGCAGATTTTTGTGGATTTTGAACACAATATCGTAATTTGAGTATTTGTTACTGGCATTGGCTGTTGTGGACCTGCGGTTGGATTTTTTTTCCTAGAAAGATGCAATTTTTCTTTCTTTTTAAATTTTTCCCAGAAAGATGCAATTTTTCTTCGTATTTAATTATATGGACTGTAAATGTTTGTTGGGCTGTTATAGAAAAATAAGATTTTAAGGGTATTGTTACCATGGTGTAGAAAAGATCAGAGAAACGAATTTCTCCAGGAGATCTCCCTCTGGGGGGACCCCGGAGAGCTCTACTCCAGGAGAGAATTGTGGGCTGTGAGGGAGATGAATGGATGTTGTTGCCTCCCTCTTTGATATACTTGAGATTATAGAATGTTATGTCTCCATTCTGTGTATTAAATGTTTAAACTGATGTCTTCAGATCTTTGCATTCTGGTAAATGACTCTCT
>Ga0325402_1007145_pt1 | contig 10584 bp, 8 predicted proteins | sample PopdelMetagenome_22_FD_207212 | JGI IMG/M metagenome (GOLD analysis project Ga0325402, IMG submission 207212) | Populus deltoides microbial communities from Bellville, Georgia, United States - Xylem-PdKOR-R3 | ecosystem: Host-associated > Plants > Phyllosphere > Stem > Wood/Secondary xylem... | reverse complement strand
TCGTTAATGGGGGTGATGATATCAAAGCTGGTGTGATTAATGTGATGGTGTAAAATGTTGTTTAAAATGATTTTATTTAAAAATATATTAAAATAATTATTTTATCTTTGATTTTTCTTTTATTTTTTGATACAAATACATTAAAATATTAAAAATATATTAATTTGATACGAAATATATTTTTAAAACATATTAAAAAACAAAAGGTTACTACCATATAAGAATTTTTATAATGTTATTGATGATTTTCTTTAATTCAGGTTTTAGAATCTATCGGTATTGTACTTATAACTTTTTTTTATTATGAAAATGTTTAATATTATGGTAATAATTATTTTTTAAAGTATTTTTTTACATGAAAATATATTTTAGACATCAACATATTAAAACGATTCAAAATACTAAAAAAAATTAAATAAAAAATTAAAAATTTTAAAAAGATACAGTGCTGCTAAAAAAAACAAACACCTTCTAAAACCAAAAGGTTTGATTTGTTAATTATAGGATATTTACTTTAAAATAAGAGAATTTAAAAACTCTTTACTCTTCGCAATATAAATATAATCTAACATCTGAACTCAAGCGGTTGAACAAGCAAGGAGTTCACCAAATTTCACTAGACCAAACTCATGATGTTTATATATATATACACACACACACATATTCAAGCAATTATAATTAAGCAGGACGTTGAACAACCATGAATTAATTACCCAATTATTCAAAATTCATAAATTTGGACTACAAGTTTGCAAGATGCGCAGAAAATTACATTTCAAAGAAATACACGGACTGAATCTAGCGTTTAATAAAAAATTAAGAGGACTATATCTTATCAATTTATTTTCTTTACAAGAGGCAAGAACACAGCAGCAAGCAATAAATACACTAAAAAATCAATAAAAACAGTAGTCTCTAACTTAATCCCTATATTCTTAAGAAACTACTGAATAAGTCCCTTAAGTTGAAAAATCCCACATTTAATTTCTATGAAATTTATAGGCTAAACCAATATTTTCCCTCCCATGTCATCCTCAATCTGCCAATTGCGACTAAATCGATAGCATCCCTCCAATATCATTAAAGAAAGTCTAATCTTAATTGATACACATTACTATCGAACTAGAAAAAGTCTCATTGGTAGATAATTCATGTTTATATATTTGTATAAATGTGATCTTAAACAAAAACATTTTTCTCACTTGCATGATAAAAAGAAAAACACATTTTCTTCTTTATCTTACATCGGGGTAGATAACATTTATTAAGGAGAAATAACCTGTTTGTTTTGGTATTTTAAAAATATTTTTAAATTTTATTTTTCATTTACTTTAAATTAATTTTTTTAGGTATTTTTAAATCGTTTTGACGAGCTGGTGCAAGAAATAATTTTTTAAAAAATAAATAAAATATATTTTAATATATTTTCAAATAAGAAATACTTTAAAAAAACAACTCCTATTACACAACCAAACAACCATAAAAATCACATAAAAGAAAGCGTATAACAATCCTTCTATGTAAAGCTACAGTTAAACACGAGAGAGTCATTTAGCAGCAGTTGGTAACGAGCACCACGCTTGGAATGCAATAGGATATCATTGCGAGCAAGAAAGGTTGAGGAACACTGTAAATTAAGCAAAATACACAGATCCCTCTAGCATTTTCATTTCTCATTGAACTTCTCTGCTGATATTATATCAACGGGTAATGACCCCGGAGGGGCTGAGATTTCTGCCTCTTCAACAGATTCGCTATCATAATATATATTCATCGTCATTGTACATGCATCTTCACAAAGTTTCCACCAAGAGAATCACCTTAGAATGCTGAGATTGAGTTACTAGTATACTATCTTCACCAGACATAACTAAAGCAGGGCAGTTCTATGGCATGCGAAATGCTTTTGAACTCCTCTACTTTTCTCGAAAGAGGATCAAGACCAAGATCAATCTCATCTAGCAAAATTGCCTTATTTTACTCAAGTGTATGCTTCCATTGTGTTAGAGAATAATATAAATCATATCTTGGGACCTCACCTAACAGCTTAACCTATTGGGTTAAGTTGGTTCTTTGACATAGTATCAGAGCACTAGAATCAGCTGGATCAGAAGGCTCAATAGCAATTCTCAGAGTTAAGGCCACCTGGAATGCCATGCTTGAGAAAGGCCAGCAGTTTTTGGTGGATGATAAAGTTGCACTTTTCAATATATGCTGGCCAAGGCCTCAGAACGCCACAACATTCCCAGCCTTTGCAGAAGCCACTAGTTTCAAGCCTTGACCCATCATTAGATACAACGAGTGCAGCTCAGCCACCTGTATAGGCTTCTACATTGACTCCCCCTTTAATAGGTCATATAATGCTGAAAGCACAAAGACCCTTTGTCCAGAACAAAGAACCCCGCTAAAAATTCTAGCAAATGCAAGGAAACACTCATCTGATTCACTGTTTCCATTTTCATCACTAAAATTGCTCAGAATTTCCCCATTCAAACCCCTTTGAGGTAACAATTTTGTCGGGACAACAAACATTTTGGATATAAAAGCAACACAAGGTGCTTCAGGACTATAATCACAAACCTCAATAGACATTCTAAATGCAAACTTTCACAACCCAACTCGTGGAACTGATTTCTACCGTGGCAGAGGTCGTCATTCGCGTTTCAATTCCCGTAACCATGGTTCATCAACCTCTGTTACATGTCAGGTATGTTTTAAACCAGGTCATTCTGCTAGACAATGCTATCACCGGTTTGATCTTTCTTATCAGGATCAGCGCAATTCTAGAAACTAGCCTCAAGTCATGGTTACTGCACGTTACCATACTGCTGATACTAGAGCCACCCATCATCTCACCAATAATGCCAACAATATTCACTTGCTCAATGAAGATGAAAATAACCAGGATCACATTTAGATGGCTAATGGTGCAGGTTCGGAAATCATTCATAGTGGCACTTCCATTTTCTCTTCTCCTTCTAAATCCTTTATGCTTAAACAAATTCTTTGTGTTCCTGAAATAAAAAAAAATCTTCTGTCTGTTCATCGTTTTTGTTTAGACAATAATGTTTTTTTCGAGTTTCATGCTTCTTTCTTCCTTGTGAAGGATTACTTGGAGAACATCCTACATCGAGGTCCACTCAGTAACAGTCTTTACACCTTCTCTGCATCTCTTGCTCATCTTCAACCTCAAGGTCTATCCAGTATTCATGTGTCTGCCAAACTTTGGCACCGCCGTCTCGGTCATACTTCTTTTCCAGTAATCAATAAAGCTATATCACAAGCTCCTCATAATAAATTTACTTCCATTTGTTCTGAATGTCAGTTGGCTAAAAGTCATGCTATGCCCTTTAAACATGTTCATGTTTCTGTTTTGAAACCTTTAGAATTAATATATTCAGATGTTTGAGGCCCTGCTCCTATTTTATCCACCACTGGTGCTCGTTACTACATCAGTTTTTTTAGATGATGCAACAAAATATTTATGGTTATTTCCCTTAAAACTCAAATCTGATGCATATCAGACTTTTATCTATTTTTAAATTGCTGTATAACGCCAATTTGATATAAAAATAAAAGCCCTGCAATCAGATTGGGGTGGGGAATTTCATAGCCTCCATAAATATTTACATAGTCAAGGCATTAATCACCGAATAACCTGTCCCTATACCCATCAACAAGCTGGTGTAATTGAAAGACGTCATCGTCAAATTATCGAAGTAGGTTTATCTTTACTTGCTCATTCAAAGTTACCACAAATATTTTGGAAAGATGCCTTTTTAACTGCTGTTTATATTATTAATAGATTGCCAACTCCAGGTTTACACAATTATTCTTCTTATGAAAAGGTCCACAATCATAAACCAGATTATAATTTTTTGCGTGCCTTTGGTTGCGTTTTTTGGCCCTATTTACTCCTCTATAATAGATATAAAATGGATTTTTGATCAAAAAGCTGCATATTTATTGGGTATAGTATTGGTCATCAAGGCTACAAATGTTTAGATGTCCCTACTGGAAAAATTTTCATCTCCCGTCATGTAGTTTTTGATGAGTCTATTTATCCCTATACGTACAGTCCCTACATCTGCTTCACTTACAACCAAATCCGATCCTGTTGTTCTCCCACCAAATATTCATTTGTCATCCTCTAGTGCTTTTATATTTGCAGGTACAATTACTCATACTCCTGCATCAAGCCAGCTATATATGATCTCACCGTCAAGTCCTTTAAATTATCTTCATGATAATTTTACCTCCCCTGCCAGCAATACTCTTTTATCTCAGCTGCAGAATAGTACCGATCCAGCTCCATCACCTTCTCAACCTCAGCAGCAGATTCACACCACACATCCCATGATCACAAGAAGTAAGAATAACATCCATTAACCAAAAATCAAATCTGATCGCCATATTCGCTATCCAATTTCCAAAGCCCTTATGACCACACTCTAACCACAAAACAAAGAACCCACTTGCTATTCAACTGCAGTCAAACACCACCATTGGAGTGAGGCTATGAACAAAGAATTTGATGCCCTGTTAGCAAATGGAACCTGGACTTTGGTTCCCAAACTACCGAATGCCAATCTAGTTGGCTGCAAATGGGCTTACAAAGTTAAAAGAAAAGCTGATGGTAACATTGAACGTTTCAAGGCACGTCTAGTAACCAAAGGTTTTCATCAACAAGAGGGTGTTGATTTTGGTGAGACATTCAGTCTCGTTGTCAAACCTCCTACTATCAGATTGATGTTATCTCTAGCAGTTTCACATGGCTGGTATCTTCGTCAAATCGATGTGCAAAATGCCTTCTTACATGGCCTTCTCCACGAAGATGTCTTTATGACTCAACCCTTCGGCTTCATTTATCCACAATTGCCTCACCACGTTTGTAAGTTACAAAGATCTTTGTACGGTCTTCGTCAGGCATTAAGAGTATGGTTCTCTCGATTGACTGATCAACTGCAGGCCATTGGCTTTATCAACCGTCAGGCTGATCACTCTCTAAATATTTATCACCAAGGCTCCACACTCATTTATCTTCTCATTTATATCGATGACATAATTTTAGCTGGGACTGACATGTAATCTATTAACCATGTTATTACCTTGTTGTAGAACAAGTTTGCAGTGAAAGACATTAGTGACTTGACTTTCTTTCTAGGAATTGAAGTAATAAAAGACGCCAATGGTTTGTATTTATCCCAGCGCCGTTACATTCTGGATCTCCTTACCCGCAGCCAGACAGACAAAGCAAAGTCGTGCTTGACGCCCATGTCCACCTCCCAGTCATTAACAAAATCTGATGGAATACCTTTTGCTGACCCTCATCTGTATCACAACATAGTTGGCGGGCTGCAATACCTCTCCTTTACTAGGCCTGATGTTGCCTTTGCAGTTCATAAGGTTAGCAAATATATGCATAATCCGCTTGAACCACATTGGATAACTGTAAAATGCATTTTGCGCTACTTAAAAAGCACGATCTCTCATGCATTGTTAATTCAACCAAGTACTGCTGTAAAACTTCATTGCTTCAGCGATGCGGATTGGGCATCTGATCGTGATGGCAGACGATCAATTGGTGCCTTTTGTGTTTATCTGGGAAAAAATTTAATTTCATGGGGGTGCAACAACAGCAAACCGTTGCACGCAGTAATAGTGAAGCAGAATACAAAGCTCTTGCCAATGCTGCTGCTGAACTTCAATGGATGCAAAACTTGCTAATTGATCTTCATGTTCAGCTTGTCCAACCTCCAATTCTTTGGTGTGACAACATCGGAGCTACATACTTGACCAGTAATCCTCTATTTCATGCTCGCGTAAAACATATTGAAATTGACTTTCATTTTGTTCGTGATCAAGTTCTACGTGGTCAACTTCATGTTCAATTTATGTCTAGCAAAGATCAGTATGCATATGTCCTTACTAAGCCGCTACCTTCCACTTGGTTTCTTTTCCTACGTGACGTCTCACTATTCATTCCTTACCCTTTCGACTACGGGGCTCAACCCAATAACTTAAGCTGTTAGGTAATGTTTTAAGATATGATTTATATTATTCTCTAACACACCCCCTCAAGTGGAAGCCCTTTGGGCTTGAAACTTGCACATGCCCACATTACCTTGTGCTTAATTTTTATCAAATAAATGAGGATGATGAGATTTGAACTCGTGACCGCTTGACCATCAAGGCTCTGATACCATGTTAAAGAATCAACTCAACCCAATAACTTAAGTTGTTAGGTAAGGTCTCAAGATATGATTTATATTATTCTCTAACAAGTCAAACAACCATCTCAACCAAATAACTTAAACTGTTAGGTGAGGTCCCAAGATATGATTTATATTACTCTCTAACACACCCCCTCAAGTGAAAGCCTTTCGGGCTTGAAACATGCACAGACCCATATTACTTGTATTTAATTTTTATCAAATAAATGAGGATTGTGAGATTCGAACTCGTGACTGCTTGGTCATCAAGGCTCTGATACCATGTCAAAGAACCATCTCAATCCAACTAATTAAGCTGTTAAGTGAGGTTTCAAAATATAATTTATATTATTCTCTAACACATTAAGACATCATTTCTGGGCTTGAGCACACTATTTTGGCATAGAATTATAACAATCATCATCGGATTTATACATTTGATTAAGTTCATTCATGATGTTTTATACATATAATATTTCTATTTTCTTATGGGCGTAACCACGCAATAATTTTAAATGAACTAATTTAACATGAATAAAAATAACGTAAGGGTGAATTACCAATGACAACATTCACATTTGAAATGCATAGCCTAGGAATGCCACAATCATGGATTTGTCATAGTTGGCCTTGCAAGGATGTTAAAGGGCAGGTAAGACAGGGTCAAGCCTAATAATATATATATAGTCGCGCATGATGATGAACATGAAAAATTAAATGTTGGACTTGTACAGTGCTTAAATTTTATCAAGATATTCTATACATCTAGCTATAATCTAAGACTTTCAAATTAAGTTTAAAAAATGTTTTGACTAATTTTGTTATTCTTTAATTTTCTAGTTTGTTAAGAATTTTATTGTTTTTTTTTTAATTTTCGAATATTCTAGTTTTTTAGGTTAATTTTAGATTTATTTAAGGAATTATAAATGTAGGGACAAACTACTTAAAAAAAATATATTTAGCAATAAAATCTAAATTAGAATTTTTATGTTGTAGCTCTATTCAGTATAATTTTATGTTAACTGTGTTTGTAATAATTTTTTTTTGTAATAATAATGACAGGTGTACAATAATAAGAGCTTCTTTGTTCCTGCGATTAAAAAAATCAAACTTTTCTTTGCTTAAAAAATTTCAGACTCCATCTGCTATAGAACTCAAGGTGCAAGCAGCGCATGAACAAGTCAACAAAAGAAGAAGTCAACAACAAAGGGAGAATTTAAGTTATACAATGAGATCGATACAAGGAAAGGCAACTGACAAAGTAGATGTGAGGCATTAAGGGAGGGGTGAAGGGTAAATAAAGGGGATGCATGGGAAGTAACACGAACACAGGGAGAGCAGAAAGTGGAAGCGAACCCTTCTCATTGTCAATTATCCTTACCTTCTCTTAGCAAAGACAAATACTAAGATGCCTCCTTTCCATCTCCGTATGCTCTTCTAGAGATTTACCCTTCTTCCTTAATGGTAAAACTTGATGTGATGCACTTTCGCTCTCTCTCATGAATGACAGAGTTGTTCAGACAGGCAGGCATGCATGCAGGTGGAGTAAATAACAAAGAAAACAACACATGAAACAAATAGGCACTGTCCGAAATTCAGATATCACGTTGAAGTTTTCAAGGGTTGTTTGAAGTCAATAAAAGTATGAGATGGGAGTTTTTTAAATTAAATAATTAATTGGGTGGTCAGTGTGTGTGTGTGTGTGTGTGTCGGTTACATAGTTATCACGGGGTTTTATATATATATAATTAACTCGGGTTATAACCATGTCGGGGACGGATTTCGAGTCAATCCACCAGACCGGTTCGAGTTTTATTAGTATGCGTTAAATGCCTGCCTTGGGAGAGTACATTATTTACGCATACTGAGAGAACTATACACGTACTTCCTTACATTGTCATACTCATACGTACATTATATATAAACCTGTCTAAAGCCTATAAATTCTTCCCATCTATCTGAAGACTCCATGCAGTTCTCACAGAGACACAGACGCAGCTAGCAGACACACAAGATCATCCGCAACACAAGCACCTAGCTACCTCTCTAGTTACCTATAAATTAAAATGTCAACATTGAACCATCTCTTTGATCTTCCGGATCAGATTTGCTACGTACAATGTGGTCTTTGCACCACCATTTTACTCGTAATACACTACAGCTTCGTAGAGTTTCACATGATTAATGTGCAGTTCAACTTAATTATTTTGTGTTTTTTCTTTTCTCTCGAATGTTGTAGGTAAGCGTTCCATGCAGCAGCTTATCCACGGTGGTGACTGTGATATGTGGACACTGCACCAGCCTCTTCTCTGTCAACATGAAGAAATTCTCTTTTCTCCCTCTCAATCTTTCAACTTCTCTCAGCAATGAGGATGAGGTTTCAATTAACACACACACAAACATATATCAGTTGTTTTTTCTTTTCTTTTTCCAGAAAAATTACAAATATTAACTAGCTTAATTTATTAGCTAGCATATATATTGAGGTTCTTGGTGTTCAGTAGAGATAAATCATTGACCTTAATTTTTCTTCTCTTCCCTTCAGCAAAAAGAACAGCTTCATCCAGAAGTCAATGCCCAAAAAGGCTTAGAAATGCAAAATTCGTTCATGGCGATCTCTTCTAACAATGATGAAGATGACAGAATTAATCAAGTGAATCGTGTCATTAATAAACGTAAGTTTATCAAATTTATCTAGCCAGATTATAGTCAATGATAGGGAAAAATCATGTAAATTAACTCTTTTTGGAGCTCTAATCTACTTATTAGCTAATTGAACTAACTATTTATCTCTGTACCTAGCCCCAGAGAAAAGACAAAGAGGACCATCGGCTTATAACCGCTTCATCAGGTAAGAAATCTTAGTTAAGATTTATAATATTAATTAGTACATGCATGATTTAGCCTTGGTATTATTATTTTCTTACAAAAATATATTTATCAGAGAAGAGATCAGAAGGATCAAAACTGAAAATCCAAGAATAGCTCACAAAGAAGCCTTCAGCACAGCTGCAAAAAATGTAAGTTAATCTTCTGGAGTGCAGGTAGATTTTTGACACTCAATCATGCGCAGAAGCGTATCGAGGGAAATGAAACAACTACTCAACCGATCCAATGTAACATATTGTAGTTTAATTCAAATCGATCATGTTTAACTCTTTTCAGTGGGCCCATTCACCTCTTGTTCAGTACTGCAAAGATATTGATGGAGAGAGCAGTGGCTTGGAAGAGGAGAACGGCTCATGGTCCTGCGATGCAGCCGATCAGGTACGTAAGTCATGAGCTATCTAGTGAACACATCATATATGCTTATAGAGTAGCACTCTACCTGGAATATTTTCTCTTTCTAAATTCTAATAATGAAATTGTTCAGTATACGGATGGCTCAGGGAAATTTTATTAGGCTGCTAATGATTGTTAAGCAAAAAATAAAAGGAGAAAAACATTTTAATTCTTCAATTGATATTCCAAATCTAGTCACTGTCTAGCTAGTTAATTTCTCCAACTTACTACTACATCTAAAATTTATGAAATAGCCTTATGGGGTAATCTTGAACGCACTGTAAAGACTTCTGTAACAATTTATGTTTGTAGTAATTTGAGCTACTGAAGTGGATGCATGACTTTCTGTTTTGAAAAGTTTCAGGTCAACGTAGAAAGCAAAGGCTTACATGAAAGAAAGGTTCCAAGGCATTCCATGTGGGCAAACACTCCCTTTGAGTGATCAAGACTTGTATAAACTAGCAAAAGAAGAAAATTGTTTCTGTTTTAGGGTTTGGGTTGGGTTCAAATCTTATGTCCATTTAGGGTAGATGCTCTCGGGAATGAGATTCACTGCAAGTTGTGAAAGACTGACTAACTACAAGAAACTTAAAGTTTTCAAAGTGTTTAACGATGGATGCATGTCCTGTCGCAAAGACAAAAACTCTGTTGAATTTTGACGTAGCTCGCTCTCTATAAATAACTCCTATATGCTCATCAGTCATCACCTAGCTACCTCTTGTCACGTTGGGACTGGTGAAAAGCTTTTTCCAAAGTTATAATACCCCCTTGTTATCGAATCCAAAAATTATATCCCTTTTAGCACATCACGGGATTACATCTTAGAAAAGTGGGTAAAAGATTTGGCATGAGAAATCATGTTTAAAATTTTAATATTAAATAAGATTTAAGATTATAGAATTATAATTATGTAATCAAACTTCACTAATTGTCAATATTAATTAGCGATTAATAAATAACATACATGAGAATCATTAAGACATCTTTTGTATTTGGAAATCATTTAAGTATTAAGATAAAGAAACATGTATATGTGATGTTTAAAGCTTCTTATTTTGGAATGACTTAATTATAATTAACATGAACTTAG
>Ga0325402_1007143_pt1 | contig 10585 bp, 10 predicted proteins | sample PopdelMetagenome_22_FD_207212 | JGI IMG/M metagenome (GOLD analysis project Ga0325402, IMG submission 207212) | Populus deltoides microbial communities from Bellville, Georgia, United States - Xylem-PdKOR-R3 | ecosystem: Host-associated > Plants > Phyllosphere > Stem > Wood/Secondary xylem... | reverse complement strand
CAGAAGACCCAAATACTCATAAAAGCCATTTAAGGGTAAAAAAATAATTTTACTATAGCAATTCATAGTAATCCGTGTGTAGAGCTACAGTGAACCCCATGTCATTTAGCTTTTTTCTTTTTTTTAGTGTCTACACTCCGATAACCCCGTGCCTGCTTACTGTTGAATTTTCTCTGGTTTTTGTTGGCTTCTTTCTTACTGTATCTCGGTTTGACCTATGTGGACGACAACTTGAGCAATGTTCCTAGGACTTTCGTTCTCTAAAATTCTCCAGGTGCTGTGCATGGTCCCGGGCTCTTCTTCTCAATAATTGATAATTGCGAGGTGTTCATAGCAATGAAATGGAAAATAGTTGGAGCATATTATATTCCTAATTGCAAATTACTATAAAATAGTTTGTATATTTAAAAGCGGTTATGGAGAGGTTATAAATTGATTAATCGAGGGGTGAAAATCCTTTTAGACACGGGGCCTGGAAATGTATCTATGGGTTTCAAGTTGCATGTATTAAATAATGTTGGATTAGGCCACCAGGAGCCTTTAGATGTTTCTAATCATGTTTGTGCACAATTTATCTCATTGATTTTTTCAAATATTGATGTTTCTAAACATGATTAGATGTTTCTAAACATGATTAGATGTTTCTAAACATGTTTATGCTCCAAACCAGTTGGCATGGTATAGCCGTGGGAATCTGGAGAGCTTGTGTAAGACTTAATTCACTGTATTTCTAAAGGTGGTGGATGGCTAGTGTAAGCACTTAAACTGGTCGGGTTCAAGGTGAAGCCTCGGAAACAGCCGTCGGTGTTTCCCATTAGCCATGTTAAGCAGACTTCGGACTCTATGGAGAGGAGTCCTGGCTGTTGTATTCAATTACCCTGTCATTCTGCTAGATCGATCTTCGCTAGAATGGTTGGGATCATGCCTGATTGGTCTCAAATGTTTGTCTTACATCGCCATGCTTATTGCAATTATAACTTAGAGATCAAAATGGTTTGGAGTGGTGTCGTGCAATGCACAATGATTTGCTTTTGTGATGCTTGTATTACATGTGGCTAGAGGGAAATTGAAGATCCGTGTTAAGAATGTTTTGGTGTTTTGTTGAGAAATAATATAAGACAATGGAAGAATGTTTTGTATATTATTAACGTATCTGAAGACCATATATATAACCTTTTACAGGGATTGAAATAGAAGCCAAATCAAAACAGAATAACAGAATCCTAAACAATAGGAATTATTCAAAGCTAGAAATGAGCTAAGTCCTAAAGACTTGATCAACTTAAAACAGACTCTAACATCCTCTCTTAAACTATATGCTAAAAAAAGCACTTAGTTTATGCCTGGAAATGTACAGACCCCCATCAAACTTCTTAATTTTATAAACACGTTCGGTTTTAAAGGCTTGGTCATTATGTCTGTTATTTGCTCGTGTATTACAGTGAACCTTCTTAACAATACCATCTTTAGTGAGCTCATGAAGGAAATGGAACCTGATGTCTATATGTTTGCTTCGGCCATATAGAACATGATTCTTTGACAGCTCAATAGTTTAACTATTGTCACAGTATACAGTTGTGCTACCACTTTAAAGCAGATTGAAACTTGCCATAATTCTTCTAATCCAAACCACTTGACAAGCACATGTAGCAACAGCTACAAATCCAGCTTCAGTGGTGGATAATGTAATGGTTGCTTTTTGGATGACCAAGACACTGCCCCTGAATTGAGCATAAATACATAGCTTGAAGTACCTTTTCTGTCATTCAAATCCCTGACATAATCATTGTTAGTGTAAGCAATTAATTTGTCTTCTCCTCTCTTACTATAAAGTATTCCAAAATCACAAGTTCCCTTCAAATATCTCAACACCCTCTTGGCTACCTCAAAATGAAGTTCTGTAGCGTGATCCATATATCTACTCAGTAGACTTACTACAAACATAATATCAGGTCGAGTGGTGGTCAAATACATTAAACTACCCACAATTTACTTGTAGTGGCTGTTATTTAATTTTACTCTAGTTGTATCTTACATAAGTTTAAATCTGGGTACAATTGGATTAAGCACAAGATTGCACTTATCCATACCGAATCTCTGTAACACCTCATGCGTATACTTTCTTTGATGAATGAAAATACCCTCATGTTCTTGCAAAACTTCTATACCCAGAAAATACCTCATTCTTTCTAGATCAGTCATATCAAACTCATGCATCATTGATTTCTTAAAATCAGTAAACATGCGTTCATCATAGCCAGTAAAGATTAAATCATCTACGTAAAGGCAAACAATTAAAATTTTACCTCTTTCATGTGCTTTGATGAAGAAACTATGCTCATATAGACACTTCTTAAAACCTTCCTTCATAAAATAAGACTTGATGCGACTGTACCATGCTCGGGGAGCCTGTTTCAAACCGTACAATGCCTTTTTTAATTTGTATACTTTGTGGTCATTACCTTTCTTCACATAGCTTGGAGGTTACTCAACAAAAAATCTTCAGAAAGATATCCATGCAAAAATGTTGACTTAACATCAAGTTGAAAAATTGTCCACTGCTTTTGAGTTGCTAGAGAGATTACTAAACAAACTGTATCCATACGCGCTACCGGTGCAAACACTTCAGTATAATCAATTCCATGCTCTTAGGTGTAGCTTTTTGCAACTAACCGGGCTTTATATTTATCTATCTCACCATTCTCGTTGAACTTTGTCTTATACACCCATTTTACCCGAACCTTTTTGGCACCAGTAGGCAAATATGTTAACTTCCAAGTGTCATTTCGTTCAATTGCATCTATTTCTGCATCCATGACCATTTTCCACTTTGCATCTTTCACAGCTTCATAAAAAAACACAGGATCAATGGCAGCAGCAAACATGGCCATATAAGAATCCTCTTCCGATAATTCTTCCCCACTGACATAGTCCCTCATCTACAAAGGTCTTTTATGCACCCTTTCGGGTTTGTTACGCGTATTTTCGTTGTTGCTTGCTTGGACTGTTGGACTGTTGGACTTATAAAAATTATACTGCTACGTGTATTTGAAGAATTGTTGTGGTGGCTGTCAGTGGTGCTCACTTCTGGATCAACATGTTGATCACTGTTTCCACTGTCTGCCCTGTGTTGATCACTATTTCCACTGTCTGCCCTGTCAAAAACAGTTGTAAAATGATCAACATGTTGATCACTGTTTCCACCGTTTGCCCTGTCATCAGCTGTAAAATGTTCTTTATATTCATTTTTATTTTCCCATTCTAAAGCAATAGTATCAGCTATGTCTAAACTCTCACTCCAATCCCAACTATTGTTTTCGTCATATACCACATCTCTGCTCACTACAATTTTATGTGAGATGGGATCATATAGGCGATATGCCTTTGATTCTTTACTGATGCCAAGTAGTACACATTTTACACTTTTATCATCCAGCTTGCTTCTTTTACAGTCAAGGACATGAGCATGTGTTATGCAACCAAAAACTCTAAAATGATGAACTGATGGTTTGATGCCACTCCAAGCTTCTTTTGGAGTCTTGTTTTTAACTGCACATGTTGGACTTCTGTTCAAAACATAAACGGTCCAATTTACAACTTCTAGCCAAAATCTCTTTGGTATTTTCTTTGCTGACAGCATGCTTCGAACCATGTTCATTATGGTTTGATTTTTTTTTTCTGAGACTCTGTTTTGCTGAGGAGAGTAGGCAGCTGTAAGTTGACGACGTATGTTATGCTCGTTGCAAAAATTTGCAAATTCTTGTGAGATGAATTCACCTCCATGATCAGTACGAAGACTGTAAATACATATACCAGTCTCTTTTTCAACATGATTCTTAAAGAGTTTGAAAGCAGTAAAGGCTTCAGATTTTGCAACAAGAAAACAGGCCCAAACTTTACAACTATAATCATCAATAAATGTGATTATATATCTCTTGTTGCTATTTGAAATAAGAGTAATGGGACCATAAATGTCAGCATGTATGAGTTGAAGAACTTGAGTAGCTCTCCATGTAGATTCTTTAGGAAAAGAATTTCTCTGTTATTTTCCAATCAAACAATCTCCGCACACCTTTATTGATACATTTAGATTTAGCATTCCGGTCACCATTTATTTTTGTTAAAGAAGATTCAATCCCGTGAAACTAAGATGTCTACATCTGTTATACCAAAGCATAGCATTCTCTTCTGATGAAGATTTAAAACACACCTGCTCGCTGGACTTCTTGGATTGTGAATTAAAACACACCTGCTCGTTGGACTCCTTGAACTGCACCTGAGTAAACAATTTGAACATTCTATTTGAAGACATGGTAATCTCTATAATCAAACCTCTTTCAGAATGATATATCTTGCATGTTTCCTGTTGAATAAGAATAGCAAGACCTTTCTCAACTAGTTGCCCCATGCTCAATAAATTGTCTTTCAAACCTGGAACGTAGAAAACATTTGTAATGATTTGTACAAAACCATTCACAAACATTTTGATATTTCCTTTTCCATTAACAAGCATTTTTGAATTATCTCCCAGCTTTACTATCTCTCTAAAAGTGTCATCAAAATCAAAAAACAACTCCTTCTTACCACACATGTGATTGCTGCATCCTGAGTCAAGAAACCATAACTCCTTCATGCTTGTTGCCTTCTCATTTACACGTCTTCCACCTCCTCTGCCTCCGCCTCTACTTGATCCTCGAATACCCTGACCACCTCCTCGCCAACTTGATGATTCTCCTGTTGTTACCTTTAATGCATACTCCCCTATAATATGAGCATTCATGCGTTGTTCATGAACCACCAAACTACTTTGCAATTCATCTATGGAAATTACATCAAGATCTTTTGATTCTTCAATAGAACAGACTACGTAATCAAATTTGGAAGTCATGGATCGCAAGATTTTTTCAATGATTGTTAAATCAGTCAAATTCTTTGCACCATTTGACCTCATTTTGTTCACAACAGTCATACTATGAGCAAAATACGCAGTTACAGACTCACCTGCCTTCATGTTTAGCATCTCAAACTCTTTTTGAAGAGTTTGTTGTTGTGCACGTTGCACTCGTGTTGTACCTTGATACTTCATTTTCAAGGAATCCCAAATGCTCTTGGCAGAATCCTTGTTCAAAATCGTCTCTAAAATTGAACGATCAATACTTTGGAAGAGATAATTCTTTGCCTTAAAATCCTTCAATTTTGCATCTTCAATTGCCTTCATCTGGGCTGGAGTAGGTTGGACTCCTTCAATCACTGTTGGAATCCCATCCTCAATTAGACTCCAGTATTCTTTTGAACGAAGAAAATTCTCCATGAGCATAAACCAATGATCATAGTGTCCGTCCAATCGTGGAATTAAAGGCTGAACAAAACCTCTTTCTGTTGACATCTTTGATGCTATAACCTGGCTCTGATACCAAAATGTTAAGAATGTTTTGGTGTTTTGCTAAGAAATAATATAAGAGAATGGAAGAATATTTTGTGTATTATTTACGTATCTGAAGACCATATATATAGCCTTTTATAGGGATTGTAATAGAAGTCAAATCAAAACAGAAATCAAAACAGAATCATAAACAATAGAAATTATTCAAAGCTATAAATCAGCTAAGTACTAAAGACTTGATCAACTCGAAACAGACTCTAACATCTGGTTGTAGAAATTTTTAGATTGAAGATGATGAGAGGATAATTGAAATAGTTTAATAATATTGTAGGTGAATTATTATTTGTAAAATATTTTTTAGCATATAATTAAGTATATATTGAATATAAAATATTTTTTTGGTTGATTTTTTCTTTGTAAAATATTTTACAAGAAACAAACGTAAAATAATATCTTTTATTAAAAGATATAGAAATTTGAAAAACATTTTTATATAATAAATTTAAAAAATATTTTTCTATAAAACATTTTACACTAAACAAATTGAATCATAAGAGATTAATGAATATACGGTGTGGCTTGATATTATTCTTGAAGTTGTTTTTTAAAATATTTTTTTAAAAAATATATATTTTTTAATTTTTTTTAATTTATTTTTAATATAAATATATCAAAAAAATAAAAATAAAAACTAATATTTTTTTTTAAATTTAACCACAAAAATAAACGCAGATCAGGGCAATAAATTAATAAAAGAATGATCTGGATGGGTGATGTTAAGCCTCTGTTGGCTTGCGTGGGCAAAGCAGATATATTAGGTATTAAGCTTGCAAGTTCTAACTCTTGCATGCGTGATTCGTGCAAAACATGCGTCCTTTTCTTGTGGCTAAACATGGAAAAATGGCGAATAAAACTTCTGGTGCCAAATTTTCTCCAAGTAGATAACATGTGACTACGTGGCCCAAGTTCATTTGCTGCAGTCGGTTGCCTCCCCATCCCGATAATATCCAAACTAAAAACACTAAGATGGCCACAGGGCACAAGCTGTAAGCCTTGATGGATTTGCATTAGAAAACATCAAAACAACACATACTCGAAGGAGGGAGGCATCGTTTGGAAACTTCCCTTTTTCCCTTCTATGGCTCCAACTCTGACCTCCAATTCATTTCTCCCGAACACAACACCCCATTCAAGACTCTCTCCCAACAACCCGAGACTCACGGTCTTTGCCAAGCAAGCTGGACCCTTCTCTCCATTTCAATTTGGCAAACCAAAAGATGATGCCTCATCATCAGAAGGGAGTCAAACTGATGGTTCTGGCAATTCAAGTCCGTTTAATTTCAACTTTGGCAAGATACCTGGTGTGAAGTCCTTGGTACCTGTTGTGATCAAGCCTGCTTCTGGGTTGTCATTTGGGAACTCAAGAAGGAAGGACCCTGGTACGGTTTTTGTTGCTGGTGCTACTGGGCAGGCTGGCATTCGTATTGCACAGACGCTACTGCGTGAAGGTTTTAGTGTAAGAGCTGGGGTTCCTGAGCTTGGAGCTGCTCAGGAGTTGGCTCGTCTTGCCGCCCAGTACAAGGTTAGCTACTTCGCACAACTGGAGAATTTTGGTTCTATCTCAATTTGATATTTATCAAACACTAGTAGTAGTTATTTGTTTATTCCAATCCTAAGGGGTGCATATTTAGTGGATCAAGTTCACAGGGATATCCAAGAAAGAACATTCTGCTTGATGTGGTCAAATTATCATGAAATACATTGCTGGACTCAACCAGTGGAAAGGAAAGCATCCTAATCGATAGAAAAAAAAAAAAAAACCCTACTCAGGCTGTACCGATATTTAATTTAAGGTTTCCAACTTGGACACTAATTCCATTTCGTGGATTGTGTGAATCCTCTCCCAACTTTTGATTCAGGACTCCATTCTTTGGATTCAGATTTTCCAAAACAGGTTTTTGTCGAAATTGTTCCTTCAAGTATAGAATAGCAATGTACTAATAAAATTGTTCAATTATGTATACCTTTCTTCTGTCCGTCTGGGATAAGTTTCTCTATAGTTAAAATGGGTATGGATAGCAACGTTTTGCTATGATACACAGAGTTGATATATCCTTTTATACTTATAACTTCCTATTCCTGCCGCAGATTATATCAAATGAAGAAGTAAAGCGCCTCAATGCTGTTGAATCCACCTTCCAAGAGGCGGAATCAATTGCAAAAGCAATTGGCAATGCAAGTAAAGTTGTGGTTACAATTGGTCCTACAGAGAATGGTCCCACCTCTGAGGTCTCCACGTTGGATGCCTTGCAAGTAATCGAAGCTGCTCAGCTAGCAGGAGTTGGCCATGTTGCAATAATCTATAATGGGAACATAGATAGTGCATCGACTTACAATGTGCTAGATGGATTCAAATCATTCTTTAACAACCTGTTCTCTCAATCTCAGCTTTCTGTACCTGAGTTCTTGCAGAAAGTAATTGAAACAGATGTTAAGTATACTTTTATAAAAACAAGTTTGACTGAAGACTTTTCACCAGAGAGTTCTTATAATGTAGTTGTGTCAGCTGAAAGAAGCACCAGTGCAGACGACTACAAAGTAATGTAATGTATGCAATTAATTTCATGTTTCTTTCATAGTATTTATTTTTTTGTTGCATATTGTTGTTTCCATTAGTTCTTTCATTGTTCTTAAGGGCTTTATTTTTTGGATTTCACATTGTTAGGTAGCCAAGTCCCAGATAGCGTTGGTGGTGGCAAATGTTTTCTCAAATACATCGGCAGCCGAAAATAAGGTACATGTATGAGAAGATAGGGATTTGGAAATTATAGAAACATGGCTATGGTCATCACTTCTAATTTATTTAAAGAAAACATTTAAATGATTCCACTTCTGAAATGAAAGAAAGTTAAAAAAAAAAGATGGAACAACAAAGAAATATTACAGATTTAGAATGATGCTGGTTTAAATTTTCATGATGAACCTTCAATGACCTTAGTTCCCGTGCACATCACACTTCTTTCCTATTTCTTTCGTCATACGGTGATAAAAAAGTTTGTAGCAGAACTTTCCTGCTCTCATTTGTGAAAATTGTACCCTTACTGATCGCAAATGACTTACAAAGTGTTGTTGCTGTATGTATTCTGTACCAGGTTGTGGAAGTTTTTACAAGTCCATCGGCACCATCAAGGCCTGTAAATGAGCTTTTCAGGTAATTGGGTTTGAATTTTTCTTTCAACTTGGTCTACTGTTTTTCAAAATAAATTTGGCTAATTTGTGCGCGTGATGATTGCATCTAGTGCCATTCCTGAAGATGGAAGAAGAAAAGTCTATGCAGAAGCTTTGGCAAAGGCGAAGGCAGAGGAAGAGGCAAGGATAGCAGTTGAGAAAGCATCTGAGGCAGCCAAAATGGTGGAAGAGGAAGTGAAAAAGCTTTCAGAGCAAGAAGCTAAAGCTGCTAGTCTAGCTGAAGAAGCCCAGGAGAAGGCTGAGGCTGCAGGGGGGTCAGTGGAAAGCTTCCTGGGTAAAGCAAAAGAAATTGGTTCAGGGTTATCTTGGGAAAAAATTAGCTCCCAGATTTCAACTGCGGTTCAAACGACTAGTGAAAAAACAAAAGTGCAGATTGCTACTGTCAGGGGACAAGCCAAGGCTCGTTCTTTGCCGGGCCAGAAAGCTGTAGTTAAACGGCCAGGACCTAAACTTCTTGCTTTGAAACCAAAGGAGGAGCCAAAGCCGAAGGCTAAAGAGTCGACGGAGTCAAAGACAGAATTGCGGAAGATGTTTGGTGGCCTGTTTCAGCAAGAAACCATATACATCGATGATGATTGAGACAATTAATTGTTTTGTAACCATCTTATCTTTCAGGCTATATTGATGCAGATTTGGTCTAAAGTTTGTAATGCTGTTGAACGTGAGTATAATCCTATCATGCACCATTTTGAAGCTTTCAAATTATTTTTCATATGACATAAACAAAGGTCTTCAATCTGGAAAAGGCTCCAATCCGAATATTTCTGGTTCTCTCGTTAGCACTTCATGCTCTAGACCAATATGGACATGCAAGTAGATGCAAGGATGCATGCAGTATGGAGATTAGAATCCAGCAGATGTTGGAAAATTTGCAACAAGGCACAAGTTGCTAATGCCGAATGCAAGGGCTTTTTCAAAGCCTGCTTGAAGGGACCTGGCAGCCTTCCATAACTTTCTAAGTGTCCCCTGAAAGAATGGAATTACTTAAACAATAATCAACTAACCCAGATGGCCCTGCACGGTCTCCTTCATACTTTGCAGGTAATGGCAGTCTTAAATTACTAATATCAAAAGGCTGCCTGGTTGTGATATTTTTTAAACGTAAAATTATGAGGTCCAAGCAAGAATCCATCACCAGTTCCTTCTGTGTTTGTAGCTTGGAGAAATGTTGGCCCAAACTACTGTGAAAATAATGCTGTTAATTAATATTCCATGGTCTAAATTGAGAGAGAAAGACAGCCACAACAACAACATTACTGGAATACTCTCTGAGCTCGACGACAAGCTCTCCTTGCTGGTACCATGATCTTGGCTGCTTGGCTTTTGATGATCTTGATCACTGGAATATGATTTTTGGAAGAAAAAAAAATCCTAGTTTCTGGATTTCACCAACATGGGTTTTGTCCCTCTTAGTGTCATCATTATCACTTCCAGCTTTTGCAACAATGAAAGGCCACTTGATCGAGCTTTCATCTTTGTTTGACTTGGATTCCATTAGGTTTGTAACAGCTGAAGAAAACGAGGGATTTCTGTTTGGGATGTCCAAAGATTGTTGAGTTTTATTCGAAGAGTGCTTGAGCCTGGCTTTGTCTTTTCAATGAATATTCATGCATGTCCTCCCAGTGCTTGTGCATTAGAGAAACCTCTCTTGCAAAAGATGCACTCATAGGACCTTGCTTGGCGTGCACCTTCTTCTTGTTCATGATCTGGGTTTCCTTGATGGAGATTTTCTTGGATGAGTTGATCATCAGTATCCATTATCGAGCAATAATCTTGCTTGGCGTGCACCTTCTTCTTGTTCATGAACTGGCTGTTTTCTGTGTGGTACTGTATGTAGTCTTTGCGTTGAGGGGGGTTACAACTTACAAGGACTCCTTCCTTCTAGATAAAAAAATGTTTTGAAACATTACTACAAAAGACAAAAGTGATCTTACATGTTAAATTGGTCTCCAC
>Ga0325402_1007140_pt1 | contig 10587 bp, 4 predicted proteins | sample PopdelMetagenome_22_FD_207212 | JGI IMG/M metagenome (GOLD analysis project Ga0325402, IMG submission 207212) | Populus deltoides microbial communities from Bellville, Georgia, United States - Xylem-PdKOR-R3 | ecosystem: Host-associated > Plants > Phyllosphere > Stem > Wood/Secondary xylem... | reverse complement strand
TTTAAAGGTATTGATTTAAATTTCAAATAGAATTCAAACCATGAAAAACAAACAAAAAATAAAGAGGGGATACCTATGATTTACAAATAAAATCATTTTAAAAATAACATTGGAAATATTATTCAAAAAATATCATCTTTCTTTTCTTCAACAAAAACTTTTAAAATTGTGTATCTGTGCTCTCTTTTCCTACATAATAATCTGATTTTACATATACCTATTTGCATTGTATAAAATAGATAACTAATCTTGTATTTTATGAAAGTAATTTTTCTCTATGAAAAAAATGAAGAATAGTGGGTGCTTCTTGTTGCTCAGAGCATGATAATTGGTTAGATCATGGTTCGATGGGTTTCAAAGTACTACTCTTTATTTTGTTTGATAATTAAATTGGATAATTGCAAGTTGAGTCATTTTCTTTTATTTTTCTATATTTTATTTATTTATTTCTTGATGTCTTTTTTTTTCTTTACTAAAAGAAGAAAAAAATCATAAATAAAGAGAGAGAGTAGATGGTTAAACACATCCTCTACAATACAAAATATAAACAAATAACCTTTTAGTTATGTTGAATATAAGCTAGGGCATAACTTGAAAAAAACTCCATGTTGAAGGCCGAAGGCCACAGCATGAGGGAGCTCGACATAATATTTTGTTTATAAACAAATTATTTAAGGAGAAGATGTACCATGTAATTATGATCTAATAGCAAAATATTAAAGATTGTTAATTCAATTCAATTATACATGTATTTTAAATAATATTATTGAATTCAATTATATGATTTAATATTGTATTCAAAACATAAAAGTTATAATAAATTATTAGTTGAATTCAAATTATATGTGAAATTGAATTCATTTTTACAAAGTTCAAAACAAACGGGTAGAAAATTCTTCTTTTTAAATGAAAATAAATTTTGAAGGGAGTTTTGTTTTTTAATAACACTAACATTAATTGAAAAAAATGATAAAACAAGATGGTATTTTCTACAATGAAATTCTCTCCTTTTTTTTAATCTTCTCTACGATGAAATTTACTGTTAAAGAGGCTCTAACAGTAGTAAAGTATGCTACTAGTGTACCAATCATTCATTGTGTTAAGAAATTATAATAGTTTTTAATGTTAAATATGCTAATTTATTTTCTAAAAAACATTAATATTATAGTAAAATAGAAGTATTAAGTATTGAATGCTTTGTATTTAAACAGATGAAAGCTTGACTTGGACACCATTAACACATTATCATTTATTTCATCCCTGTATTTTTTTAATCCTATCTTTTTATGACAACCAATTTACGCTAAATTTATTAAGAAATGACATGATTCAAAGCTAGAGAATTAAAGTGAAAAGAACAAAGAGATGGGTGGCAATTATAAAATTATAGCTTTGATCCTCCTATTTTTTAAGTGATAATCACGGTCCATTTAGATTTTAAGGAATCAATTTTGCTCTAAAACTTTGTTTTTCTTGTTTTTCAATATTTAGTTTGAGATAATAGAAAATGAGTCATTAAATTTTAGTGATTGAGAGAAAAAGTTAACAATTGAAACCAATCTAACAACAAAAAATATCGATTTTGTTATCCATAATTTCCATTTGATTCTATGAGAGGGATTTAACTTAGGTGTTTTTTCACTTTAAAATTGCATAAGAAACTAAATTTGATCTAATTTTTTTTTGAATTTCGAGTTGAGTTTTTTGTTTTTTGATTGATTCTTTAGTTATATGACGGCCAAAAAGGGTTCAATTAGATTATTGGATTGTATTTTAAAGTGTTTTTTGAGTTAAAATAGTTGAAAATGAGTTTTTAGGGTTGCCCATAACTTTTTAGTAACCCTCTAACAATTGATTTTTGGTTGTAAACGACGAATCATCTAAACTGAAAGAACTACAAATCATTAAGTCACTAGGTCAATTTAAATTTATTATTTTTTTTTATCTAAAATAACATTGTTTTGGGTTTTTTTTTTAAATACTTGGTTTGTACCCGATTGGCTTGATAAGGTCAATTAAATTGCAAATTAACATGTCGAGTCACTTAGTTTAGTCAAATCAATATCAAAACCGATTCAAATTAAAATCATTATGAAGTTTTTATATTTATTCTATTTTTTATTTTTTGGTTACAAAATAATTTTTTTTATTTTTATTTTTAAAATTTCAATGCTCGTTAATACTGGGCATTTATGAACATTTCAATCACTAACCGTGAAGATCGTAAAGATGGATGGAAGACCATATTTTTAACGATTCACAAATACATGAATGATTTAAAAGGAAAAATATAAGAGGGATGACTAAAAGAAAAAGAAGAGGGATGATATTCAGAAAATTTCAAGAGAACGGATACCAAATATACGACTGGCTCATGTTAGATGGGCCGACTGTATGATATTCTCCGCTTTGCATTGAATTGGGCCGCTTCTGGCCTAACGAGATCTCATGTTGGGACTGTTGAAATGTAAATGGATCAATAAGTTATTAGGCCGAGTTAAATATGCAGACAAGACTTCATGAGGAAATATAGAGCTGGGCCATGCTAAGAGCATTTCAGGGCTTATAGCCCACTCAAACCGCGGCAAGGAAACTAGGATCTTATAATATTTCTCCAAAACCTTGACACAGAGAGAAGAGGGAACGTTTGAGGAACCCGACCGCTTGTCTTCATAGCACATCACAGAATGGTTGGCTTCAGGGTATGTTACAACAACATCCTCATACTTCCTTAAGCTGCTAATTTTCACGGATCTAATTGACAAGATGTTTAATTTTTTTTTCGTGTTTTTGTTGGAAACAGTTTCACCAGTACCAAGTGGTCGGGAGAGAACTTCCAACTGCGAACTACGAGCATCCCAAGATCTACCATATGAAACTTTGGGCCACTAACGAGGGCCGTTCAAAATCAAAGTTCTGGTCAGTGATGTCACTTAACCTCCTCATTAATCTATCTACTACTGGTTTTTGAATCTTATATATGCGTGCGTGTATTGTTTTTTTATGATGGATGATTCTCTCATGCTATGATGGTTGATATGTTTTAGGTACTTCTCGAGGAAGCTTAAGAAGGTCAAGAAAAGCAATGGACAAATTCTTGCAATCAATGAGGTATGTGTGATCTCACATGCGTGTCTTTTGATGTTGCCTTTTTATTAAGAGAGAGCTAATTTGGGCATTGAGGATTTTTTTTTATTGTTTTATTGCATGGTTTTGGTGAAGTTTTGGTAAATGAAATATAATGGTGTTGCTTGTTTTGTCTCTTAATTGTCGTGGTTGTAAAACACAGAGTTATGAAGTATGTGGATTTGTGGTTTTGAGTTGCCATCAGTTTCTTATTGGAAATGTAGAGGGATTTTGGTGAAAACTGATGTTTGTTCTCGTTCATTGTCTGTTGAAGAGAATTATATTCAATATATGCTTATGAATATAATGAAACATTGACCTTTTTTGGATTTTATGGCATGGTAGTTCTGCTCCACTATATGTGCTTTTGGATGGTATCCTATTTTCCTTGTTATAAGTTTATTTTTTATCTGACTCTTTTAATGATATAATTTGGAATGTTGTCTCGGTCTTGCACTCTATCTGCTACTGTCTTAATGCAGCTGTTTATCTTATATTTTGTGAAATTATTATGTATGACTATCATATGGGCATCTTGGATAGTTCAATTTATTATTTATGACTAATGGTATTTGAGGTCTTTTGGCTCCTTGCTCTCTCTATCCTACTGTATGTTTTCTTCTTGCTCTCCATATTACACTGTTGTTTCTTGGAAAAATTGTTCTATTTGTTCAGAAAATATTCCTTGTATTGAAAAGATAAGCAGGGAATTAGCCTTAAAAGCAAGACAAGAGAGAAAATTCCAAAACGAGATGAAATGATGTGTCCTTAGCCCTCTGAAATGAGGGTTTTAATCTGAAACTGAATTAGAGTTAAAAGGAGGGGTGAAATGCTATGTCCTGGGCGATTTAGGCTAATGTGATGAAATTTGAGGTTCAACTCCTTGATAAGGTCACACCAGTGAAAATGTTTAACTTATGAAGAAATATATTTAGTTTTAAAAAAGATTAAAGTAATTTTAGTAACTATAGATTGCCTAAGCTCATAATTGAGCTTCTATTAATTAAAAAAATTAAGTTATCAAATCTTTAAATTTCAAAATTACTTCCCATAGAATAAAATTTAGTGGCCAAATCTATCCACGTGCTCCTTAGCTTACACCTACCTTTTTATGTGTTGATGCATGGCCCACCAACTTGCAAAAATATGTTGATTGATCCCACCAATTCCATTATGTGTGGATTCAGGCCTGTTGCATGGAATAGGGCTGCAATTTCTATTTTGTTTCCTCAGCTCAAGTATTAAGGTGTTAGAACCCTAACACCTAAATGTTGGAACTAAATTTTACTCTCTTGAGAGTGAAACTTTTGAAAGGATAGCTCAGAAAATTTATTTTGACCGATGTTAGTAATGGCTTTTTGTGTAAACACCTCTGGATAATTTAGATTTTGAATGCTAGCATGGAGAACATTCTATAGCTTTTTTTCTTGATGCACTTTGAGCAAAGTTTCCCTTTAATCAAGGGAAGGTCACACAATTAGCTGTTTAAGATATCTCACAAGAAATGAGTTTCTATTGATAATCTATCTTGGTAGTTTTTTGGTATTAGAAATCTTGTTCTAGATTTAGACCCATCTTAAAGGGAAATGTTAGCAACATTTGTTGTACTTTTAAAATGAGTTGTTTTGTGGAGGAACGAGAATCGCAAGAATTTCTGCCTTTTTGGTGTGCATTTTTATTCCAAGAACTTTTATATAATTAATTTTCTATTGTAGATTTTTTAGAAGAATCCTACCAAGATCAAGAATTTTGGAATATGGTTGCAATACCAGAGCAGAACATGTTATCACAACATGTACAAGGAATACAGGGACATTACTCTGAATGGTGCTGTTGAGCAGATGTACACTGAGATGGCATCTCGCCACAGGGTTAGGTTTCCATGCATTCAGATTATTAAGACTGCTACATCCCCGCGAAGCTTTGCAAGCGAGAAAGTACCAAACAGTTCCATAATTCCAAAATCAAGTTCTTATTGGTGTTCAAGAAGGGTAGACCCCCAACGAGGAAGCTCAAGACAACATATAAGGCATCCAAGCCCAACCTGTTTATGTAATTTGGTTGGTCAGTTTGCTGAATAGAATTTATTAAAGTAGAGTTTATTAGAGGTAGATCTCTTTCATGAATCTATTCCTCCGGCAACTCATTCTGCATTTACCGTTGTTAACCTTTCAAGTTTTGAAGATTATGTAATTTGCTGTCTGTTTTCTTTTTGAATTTTGTGCTTATTTGATGTTATAATGGAGACTTTTTGGGGCTTTATATTGGCACTGTCAAATGATTATGGAACTTCTTACGCTTTTGAAATTGATGCTCTATCAAACTTTTGAAGATCATGTGCTTGGAAAATGGTGCTTCTCGTAGTGATCTCGATTATGGTGGAGCACTTTCAAGCTCTAGTTTTCTTTTGACCGACGCTTGTTTTCAGTATTGTGACATTATCCTATCGTATTCAACTGTTTTGTGATCCGTCAACACCTAACCTTTACAATAAGAGATAGCAATGTGTTCCATCTAATATTTTGTTGTAAGCAATGGGGCGCAGAGCACTGGAAATGTTTCTCATTTTAGCATTTTGAAGCAATAGGACGTAAACCTCTAAACTGCACAGCTACTACCCTAAGACACTGGATGATGCTAAAAGTTTAGTTAGTTAGAGTTGGTACTTTGATAATGGTCAACAACTTTTTGACTGAAAAGCTAGACAGTTTGGCAACTTGTCAACATGCATATGATCTCCGGAAAGGATCCAAACCGACACAAGTTTTACTGTTTTACTTTACCTCAAACGCCTAGTACAGTGTCTTTTTTTCCAAGGCAAATTTATAATTATGCTATTACAACGAATAATATTTTGTATCCTGATCAACAACAATATCCTTAAAGAATTTAGAAGATGTTTAGGATTATGATAGCATTTGTTTTTCAAAATGTTTTTTACTCGAAAATCTATTAAAATAATATATATTTTTTATTTTTTTAAAATTATTTTTTACATTAGTCCATCAAAACAATAAAAAAATACAAAATAATACTTTTAAAATTAAAAAAATATTCAAGTTTTTAAAAATACCATTTCAAATACGTTTCCAAACATACCCTTACCCTTAGTTTTTTTCTTTTAATTTAGAAAATTTTAAGAGAACGGATACCAAATATAAGACTGGCTTATGTTAGATGGGCTAGTTGTATGATATTCTCCGCTTGCATTGAGTTGGGCTCATATTGGCCCAATGAGACCTGGAGTTGGGTCTCTTGAAATGCAAGTGGACTAATAAATGTTCTTAGGCCGAGTTCAATATGCAGACAAGACTTGATGAAGAAATATAGGGCTGGCTAAGTTGAGAACAGTTCAGGGCTCAGAGCTCACCCAAACCGCGGCAAGGAAACTAGGGTTTTAAACCCTCACTTATAATACTTCTCTAAAACCAAGACACAGAGAGAAAAGAGGGAACGTTTGAGGAACCCGACCGCTTCTCTTTCAAGCACATCACAAAATGGCTGTCTTCAGGGTATGTAACAGCAACATCTTTAGACTTGCTCAATCTTCTACTTTTCCTGGATCTAAATGACATGATTTTTAATTCTTTTCGTGATTGTGTTGGAAACAGTTTCACCAGTAACAAGTGTTCGGGAGAGCACTTCCAACTGAGAACGACGAGCATCCCAAGATCTACCGCATGAAACTTTGGGCCACTAACGAGGTCCGTTCAAAATCAAAGTTCTGGTATGTATCATCACTTCACTTACTCAATAATCTATCTTTTGCTGGTTTTTGATTCTTATATATATATGTTTGTGCGCGCTCGCCCATTCTCTTATGATATGATGATTGACATGTTTTAGGTACTTCTTGAGGAAGCTTAAGAAGGTCAAGAAAAGCAATGGACAAATTTTTGCCATCAATGAGGTATGTGTGATCTGACATGCTTTGTAGAGCATCTGTTGATATTGTCTTACGAGTAAGATGAGAGCTGGTTTGGTCATTGAAGGATTATTTTTATTTTCTTATTGTATTATTTTGGTTGTTATGAAGTATGTCGACTTGCGTTTTTTGAGTTGCCATCACTTTCTTGCTTTAAACATAAAAGGATTGTGGTGAAAAGTGATGGTTGTTCTCATTCTTTGTTTGTCAATAACATTTTTTGTTGTTAAAGAGAATTATATTTAGTATATGCTTATGATTAGAATGAAATATTGACCTTTTTTGGATTTGTCATAGTAGTTCTGCTCCACTATATTTAGTATATGTGTTCTTAGTTGGTATCCCATTTTCCTCGTTATAAATTTGTTTTTGTATCCCATTTTACTTGTTATAAATTTGTTTTTGCAACTGAATTAATTATATAATCTGGGAGCTTGTCTCGGTCTTGCTGCTACTGTCTTAATGCAATTATATATCTAATATTTGGTATTAGTTCAATTTATTAGTTATGACTAATGGTATTTGAGGGCTTCTGGCTCTTTGCTTTCTCTTTATCCTACTATATGTTCTCTTATTGCTCTTCATCTTACACTATTATTTTCTAGGAAAATCCTTCTATTTGTTCAGAAAAAGTTCCTTGACTGTAAAAGATAACAGTGGAATTAGACTTAAAAGCTAGACAAGAGTAGAAAATTTCAAAATGAGATAAAATGTTATGTCCTCAGCCCTCTAAAAGGAAATGCTATATCTTGGGCACTTTAGGCTAATGTGATGCAATTTGAGGTTTAACTCCTTAGAACTATCCTGACTCCTTTACCGATGAATTATAATAAGGTTGCCTTAGTGGATCTGTTTTAAAAAAGATTAAAGAAATTTTTAGTGACAATAGATTCACAAAGCTCATAATTGAGCATCTGTTAATTAAATCAAGCTTTCAACTCTTTAAATTACAAAATTTCTTTCTTAGAATAAAATTCAGTGGCCAAATCTTTCACATGCCCCTTACCTTAAACACCTACATTTTTAGGCGTTGGTGAATATCCCACCAACATACAAAAATACGTGGACTAATCCCACCAACTCAATGATACGTGGATTCACAGTGGGTTCATGGAATAGGCATGTAATATCTATTTTGTTTCTTCATCTACTTGTCTGCTTGTATTTCATGTTAGAACCTAAATGTTGGAACAAAAGATGTAGAACCTTGGAAAGAATATAAGAAAGAATCATTTTGACTTGTGTTTGTAATGGCCTTCTGCTTAAGTGCTTTTGCTCTTTAATTGAGGAAAAATCATAATTAGCTGGTTAATTCCACTCACAGGAATTAAGTTTCTGTTGATAATCATTTTCAGTACTTTTTGCCTATTAGAATTCTAGTGCTATATTTAGACCGATCCTTGAAAGGAAATATTAGCAACATTTGTGGTGCTTCTAATTGAGTTTTATCGTAGAAGAACAAGAATCACAGGCTTTTCTGCTTTTGGGTTATGCATTTTTGTTACAAGCATTTTTATATTATGAATTTCTGATTGTAGGTTTTTTAGAAGAATCCTACCATAATCAAGAACTTTGGAATATGATTGCGATACCAGAGCAGAACAGGTTATCACAACATGTACAAGGAATACAGGGACACTACTCTGAATGGTGTTGTTGAGCAGATGTATACTGAGATGGCATCTCGCCGCAGGGTTAGGTTTCCTTGCATCCAGATCATTAAGATCGCTACCATCCCCGCTAAGCTTTGCAAGAGAGAGAGCACCAAACAGTTCCACAAGTCCAAACTCAAGTTTCCATTGATGTTCAAGAAGGTTAGACTCCTAATGAGGAAGCTCAAGACAACATACAAGGCATCCAGACCTAACCTGTTTATGAAATTTTGGTTGGTCAATTTGCTGAATAGAATTTGTTAAAGTAGAGTTTATGCTAGATCTCTTTCTTGGACCTATTGCTCTGGCAGCTCATTCTGCATTTACTGTTGTTACCCTTTCAAGTTTTGAAGATCATGTGTTTTGCTAAGGTGGCTATTTTCTCCTTGAATTTTGTGCTTATTCGATGTTATAATGGAAACTTTTTAGTGCCTTATATTGGCATTGTCAAATGATTATGTACCTTCTTACGCTTTTGAAATTGATGCTCGACCAAGCTTTTGAAGATCATGTGCTTGGAAAATGGTGCTTCTCGTAGTGATCTCGATTATGGTGGAGCACTTTCAAGCTCTAGCTCTCCTTTGACTGGTGGTTGGTTTCCTCTTCGTGACACGATATCCTATTGCACTCAACTGTTTTGTGATTCGTCAACACCTAAAACCTTTGCAATGCGAGATTGCAACGTGTTCCACCTAATATTTTCGTGGCATCAAAGGGACTCGGAGCAGTGGAAATGTTTCTCACTGGAGCATTTTGATGCGGATGGGACGTAAACATCTGAACTTGTATAACACAACAGCTACTCGGAGGCATTGGATGATGCTGATAGTTTGGTTGAGTTGTTGGTGTTTGATAACGGTCAACAGTTTTTTGTCTGAAAAGCAAGACAGCTTGGCAACTTATCAAACATTCATACGATCCCCGGCAAGGATCCAAACCGACACAAACCCGTCTTTCCTGCAAGGTAATTGGCAGGTGGGTGGGTTGCTCCGTAGACACATTTGGCTCTTGGCAATAATGATTCAACAAATATATTTATCAATCACTAATAAATGTACACCCTATGTATTAGATGGTGTATTTCTGATCAAGAGGGATCGACTCTTAGATTTTATGAATATTTTAGATAAAAAAAAGAGATGGTATAAATTGGAAATGAAAATAACAAATAAATAAATAGAGAAGGTTGGTAAGAACAAAGAATCAAAGATTAAGATAGCAGTACGTTAGTAGGAAAAGAGTAGTATGTAGGAAGAAGAGAAATGTAAAAACCCCGCCCGTGTGGAAGGTGAAAATACACGGAAGGTAAAAACAACGACTCACATTTTTCTCTCGCTCTTCTTTTCCTCTAAGCCATATTTAAACAACTACTCACTCACTCTTTTTATTCCTCTCTATATACTTACCTCCACCATTTCTCATTCTATCCACCCACGACTGCTGCTACTACCATTTCCTCATCTAACTTAAAATCACCCTGTAAATGCTCTCTCTCTTAATGGTTTATGCAGTCAATAACCATATGTTATCACTTCTTATATGATTTTTTTATAAAGAATGTCATGCATGGTAGCAGGCCTCCTACTATATTGGAGTTGGATTTATCAAGAACAATGGTCGACTAATTGTCTTTAGCAAATTGCTTGTCTTTCTGATTCCTAGAAATGCAAGGCTTATCCTCTGGTCTCACAGAGTCATAGTAGCAAATGCTCAAGTGCGTTGGGCATGTTCCTCTAACACTGTAATATATTATGGAATACGAAGCTTGCAATTATCTTATCATCAATCTTTGAAATACATAGCCCTTTTTAGATGTTTGAACTAACAGATATGTATATTTTAATCTGGGATACGTGGAAGGAGATCCTGGGTTTTGAAACAGAG
>Ga0325402_1007138_pt1 | contig 10588 bp, 8 predicted proteins | sample PopdelMetagenome_22_FD_207212 | JGI IMG/M metagenome (GOLD analysis project Ga0325402, IMG submission 207212) | Populus deltoides microbial communities from Bellville, Georgia, United States - Xylem-PdKOR-R3 | ecosystem: Host-associated > Plants > Phyllosphere > Stem > Wood/Secondary xylem... | reverse complement strand
AATGATTTTTATTGTTGCATACATGAATGGTTCTTTCAAAACCTGCTCTCATATGTGTAGTGCCTTTTATTGCCACAATTATAACAAGTTTTTCCTTTCTTTGAATTACTTGGGTTGCCTAGATTTTGAAGTTTTTTGTTGCCTCAAAAAGTTTTTTTTTCCAGTATTCTTCTTTCGAACTGATACGAATCTCGTGATCATGTGGTCACGTAACCCATAATAAGATTGACAACAAATCCTAGAAATCCAAAACAGGTTTGATAGAAGTGTGAAACAATGAAAACTTATCTTAAAACACTAACACTTTTGGAATAAACCTTGTAAAATAAGGATTAATTTCTAACCAATTAATTCTTCTTGTTTGATATGGAATCCTTATAAAATAAGTAAGCTAAAGGCTTCCATATACCTTGTAGTGAATGGAATTCATAACTCTAGAGGAAACAATGTCTTTTTTTATTTTTGTACTTTATTAGCAAATTCTATTCCCAACTTTAAACAATTTGTTCTTTCTCTTATGAATGAATTAATGGACTTATCATTCATCATTGAACAGGTAAGAATATCTCATTTCCAACACAATTAAAGTCAAATCCAAAATCCTCATATAGCTTCAGATATGACTTGCAAAGTAGAAAAACGGTCTAGACTGGAAGATTTAAACCTTTTTAACCCAATCCTCTTAACTTAGCCAACTGGACTCCTCTTGGATCCACTTCATTTTAGGCCTTAGAATAGATTCAATGGACACTCTTAATAAATCATTTGATGTTATAGCTAGGATCACATCATAAACATTTTGATTTACTTCAACATAATTCACTTTTGTTGCAGGTTCACTAGTGAATTTCTTTACATTTATTTTGGTTTCCTTTTTAATCAGCAAGTGTTTTTTAATCTTTTCAAGAGAAAGTTCTTATAAGGCATACAATATCTTCTTGTAATCATTTCAACTAGGAGGAAGTTTTGCTATAATTCCTTTTACTTGTAATGCTTCAGGAACTTCCACTTTTAAGTTTAGAAATTAAGACTTGTAACTCATGGACTTGATCCGTAATAGAAGAATTATCAATCATTAAAAATTCAAAATATTTCATGATAAGATATGTATCCTTACCTTCTTTTTCTGTGTTGTATTTGTACTCTAGTGACTTCCAGATTTCCTTTGAAAACCTTTTAAATGTAAAAAGACTATACAAATAATCTGATATTTTATTGAAGATGTGACCTCTGCATAACAATTCATCTCCATCTTGTTTTTTACAACCTGTCTTCAACTGATCACTATCTTCAGGTGCAGGTGTAGGAATTTTAGGTAGATTCGGATCAAGAATGTAAGAGATCTTTAAAGCAGTCAATAAGAACATTACCTTGTCTTTCCAATGAATAAGATTTGTTCAATCAAAATGATCTAACTTCATAAACTCTTGATTCACCATAGTATTAGACTTTATTACAAATGAAAACCTTAAATTTGTTATGTTAATGGGTATAGCAAACAAACTTTGAAGCGTGAAGATCATTATCTTTAAGATATTAATTCCCCTCACTATATTTGTTGCATGGTTAAAGCAATAGATCTTAGGATACAACAAAACCTTAAATTTATAGACAACAACTTCTATAAGTTTCTTAATAATTTATGTTTTGTTTATGACAAACATAAACAAAGAATTTGTAGAGAAAAAAATAAAGAGAGAAGGAGATTGTTTTCTAATTGATTTCTATCAATATCAAAATGATATTTATAAGGAAAATAACATATTTTTAGACCAATATATCTATAAAATTTAAAGTCACACCTCTTTAAAGTGTTTATAGAATTTAAAGGTACACCTCTTCAGATCAATATATCTGTAGAATTCAAAAGGCAACTTTTCAGTCAAATTAATTAAATAACTTGGCATGAGGTATCTTGCATAATTAATTAATTCTGAAAATAAAAAATTATTTATTTTACATAATATCAAATGTCAAGTGTCATTGTGTAGGTATGTGTGTGTCTAAAGAAAGCTAAATGATATGGGGGTTTTCACTGTAGCTCTAAACACATATTACTATGGTTTGCGACAGTGAAATTTACTTGGATATAATGTGTAATTAAGAGGACCATGGGGGGCATTTTAGTATTTTCATGTTGTTTTTTTATTTTTTATTCAAAAAGCTATCGGCTCTTGTTCCACATATCCTAGTGAGTGGGCGGCGCCAACGTCATTTAGAAGGCGCGTGAGAGGCCTCCTGGTGGCCAAATCTGGCCATACACCGTTTAGATAGATGCACAAACGGGTCCTATTTCACATGGTGCGACGCGTGTAAACATATTATTGTTGGATTACACCGGTGATCGATTGTTAAAATTTTTTCTTTCTTTTATCTCTCATGGCAACTAAAGTACACAATTCTTCTTTATTTGTTTATTGTTTGCTTTGGTCTAGCAAGCATGCCAGACCCAAGCTACTTGGTTCTGGGTATCACACCAGACCCAAGGACCTTAGGTCTGGTAACAATGCTAGGCCCAAGAGCCTTGGATCTGCATGTTTGGTGCTATACCCGGGTGTGGGTTGGCAGCCATGTTTGGCCCCAGACCCACAACTCTTGAATCTGGTATAACCGCTAGATCCAAGTGTCTTGAATTTGACATGACCACTAAACCCAATTCGCTTAGATTTAATATGATTGTCAGACTCAAGATATTTAAAACATTCTTTATATTTTTAATATTTTTTAAAAAGTAATATTAATTTATTGCGAAATACAATATACTAGTATGGTGTATAATTGGGAAATAGTAAATTAAAAGAAAAAATGTAAATCATTTAACGGTTACGAACTTACGATTCCTTTATGGGTATGGAGACATGTCCAGACCAATCGCAACTGAAGGCCCAAAACCACTAGTAATCCTTGGAAGTCGTCATCGATCGCCAGTACCTACTGACGGAGAGAAATGAAGAGAGTGGCGAAATCCAAAAGAGAAATGAAGAAGAAAAGGAGTAGCAGCAAAGAAGTCGTCGGCACAAAATCAAAGCAAGAGAAGAAGAAAAGCAAGAGCAAGACAGGCAATAGTTCACCAAGAGAACCTGTTGTCTTGTTACTCTCATCCTCCTCCAGCAGCAGCAGCGATTCACAGGAAGTAATAGAAATCGAGGGAGAGGATGATGAAATGAAGAGCGGAATCAAGAATCGAAGCATGAAGGGCTCTAAAATCAAGAGTGCTAATAATGCTAAAAGAAAAGGAAAAGATGATGACTTCGACGGAGAAGGAGAAGAAGATGGGACGGCGTGTAGGTTTCCGATGGCCAGGATAAAGAGGATTATTAAGAGCGAAGATTCTGATTCGCTATTGAGTCAGGATGTCGTTTTCTTAGTAAACAAAGCCACGGTACTTTCTCTTTCATTTTGTTTTCTTCTATCAACGCAAATGTTAGGGTTAAGGAGCTTAAGGGGTTTTATTTATTTGAGAATTGTGCCCCAACTGTCTTAATTAAGGCTTTATTATTGCGTCAGCATGTGTCTTACTGTGTATGCTATGGTTGGTTTTGAGCAGGAGAAGTTTCTGGAGCAATTTAGTGACGAAGCATATGATTATTCAGTTCAGGATCGTAAGAAGTCTCTTGCTTACAAGCACCTATGTAATCTCTCTTTCTTTCTTTCTTTCTTTCTCTCCATATTAACTTCTATTTTCTACTAAGTTTGCAGTTTCTGTAACTGTAACTGTAACATTGCTCTGTGTGATCATTGCTTTACACTAATTTTGATAAATTTTCATTTGAGAGCTAGAAATTGAGCTCTTTTCTTGTTGTGAATTTGGGATTTCTCAGTATTTTTTTTTTTATTTTGCTATGTCAACATTTTCAATTTCTATTTTTAGGTTGTTTTTATGTTTTATGCTCACTGCCAAATCAAATTAATTTCATGTTTTAAAGTATATCAGCGTCTGGAAACTATCTGATGGCTCACATAATTAGCAAGCAGGAGACAGTAGAATCACTATACAATGCCTTGCTAAATAATGTTCCCGAGTTTAATAGACATGCTGTTTTCTTTTTTATTTCAGCAACAGTTGTTAGTAAAAGGAGGAGATTTGACTTCCTTTCAGGTACTTTTTACTCATGTTCTGTCCATTCTTTCTCATTTTTAATGGCAAGCACAAACTTTACCTATATTGACTATGCTATGCTGCCTGGTATAACTTATTTTTTGCATCTAGATTTTGTTCCTGAGAAATTAAATGCGAAGGATGCATTGGCAGATAGAGAACTGGCCATGACAGGTCAAGGTTAAGCCATGGGAATGGAGATGATAATCCTAGAAGTTTTCTTTGGTCTTGAGTTGCTTGCGGAATCATGCTCATTTCATAGCCTTGCCTCGTTGTTATCAGTTGGTAATATGATTGCCTAGGCATTGCTTCTCAACAAATTTGATGGGATGTAAATCTAAGAGGGCATTTTGAAATTTGTGTGCTTGTGGTAATGGGAGCCGGTTGCATCTCCTCTGACTGGGGGCCATAACCGGAAACTTTTCTTGTTTGATCCATGAAGCATTATGCCTCGCATTCTTATATATTTTGTGTGGGGTTCATTCTTTGTTCCCCATGCTTTCACAGTTGCATCCCAATCATCTTACGGCAGATAGTTTATAGAAGGCTGTAAATGAGTGATTCTTCCAATGCAGGATAGCTTCACAGTATATTTTGCACTACTAGTTCGGAAAGGAGTAATTCTTTTTCGCACTACTAGATATTTGGCATTTGCTTGGATGTTTGTGCTGTGGGGGGATTGGACATTAAGTTGTAGCCTGCCAAACTTAGTCTAGGGATCACAATTTCATCTGAATTTAATGAATATGCATTCAAATTAACTTTTAGGTTGTGTTTAGTCAGTTGGTATTTACAGGAGGAATATACAAACTGAATAGAAACATGTGTGGTTTGAGGGATTAAAACATAGATATCAAATAAATTTGTTTTTAAAATAATTTTTAAGTGAATTTACGAATAAGAAATATAAGATATATTTCTTTTATTTTCACTGTTTTTATCCTGTGATGCCACATTAATCAGAATATATTTTTTTTCTAAATAGTTAATGTTTGGGTTTGGCAAGGATATTCAAAATTAAATAATGAATAAAATATAGATATTATTAAAGTTATAATTATTAAATTCAATTTAGCTTGGCTGGAGGATTTTTTAGTTATTGAACAACTTGGGGAGTTGATCTGATGGATCACTTAGTGATATGTAGCTCTCGTGAGATGTGTACAATGAATTAAAAAAAATATTATTCAAAATAATGTTTTAGCTTTAAAAAAAAAAATTGTTCAAGACAAAGTTATTTTATTAAAAATAACTTAATGGACTTGACTATTCGTGGGTTCTTGTTCGATCTAGGCCTTGGGTCTAAGTTATGGGTTAAATTGGATATGAACAAAATATTAAAGGATATGACAAATACGAATTGATTTTATTGTTTTTTTTTTAATTTAATATTTTTGTTTTAATTTTATTATTTAAATTAAGAATTAGTTTTTACCATAGTTTTATGATTCGTGTCATGAATTTAAGAAGCTAATTTAATTTGATTCAATATTTTGAAATCTTACTATTTTAAAAGATAATATCATTTATTATATCGATATTTGGATATTTAAAAATGATATTATTTAATATTAATCATATTTTGAGTCCATGGTTATTATTTTTTTTTAGAAAACAAGTTAACAATACTTGAATATTTTTTATATATTAAAAAAACTTAATTTATCTCATAGCGCAGCGCGAGTTAATGATCTAATTATAACTATAATAAAACTTGATTTGAAAAAAAATTTAATCTCAAATATACAATATATAGCATTAATATTGAGTTGAAATCAATTATCCACCAAATTTATATTGTTGTTTCAAAATACATTTTTTTTATTAAAGTATTTTTCCCCCCTTTGTTTCAATGCCTTTTATTCTTCCAAATTAATTTCGATATTTTGTATGCGGAGGAACATATTTGCTTCAAAAGGTGTCAGAAAATCAAAGCCTATTGAAGATATATAAACATATATAGATATAAAAACTCAAGGATTCATTCCAAAATATAAGAACAAATGATTGATGAATTAATTTGTGATGTTAAAAACACTGTCTATATGTTTATATAGTGGTAGGTAGTGTTTTTAAAATCATATACTAACTTATTATAAAAATAAATCATAAAAAAATTAAGGAACCTCAAGCATCCCTTGGAAGCTCGTATGTAGGAATACTCGGAGATCAAATGTCCGAATGTCAAATGTAAAGGCAAGTGAAATATCCCCAACTTTTTAGCAAGCAAATTGTTGAGTAGTGAATTATCCACTTTCTTCAGCTAAGCTAATCACAAGCATGTACGTTCTGCATGCGATTTAAAATTTTATTTTTGTTTTAAATTATTATTATTTTGATATTTTAAAAAAAATTAAATATATTTTTTAATATATTTTCAATAACAAACACTTTAAAATATAATCTTTATCACACTATTAAACAGTAACAGCAGAAAGCAGACGTGAGTGATCATATAGCTATGGTTGCTGTTTGACACGGACAATCTCCATCTAAATTCATGAATAATAAAGTTTTGCCTACACACCCACTTGAAATATCCTCCTTGTTTTCCTGATTTGCCATGCTAACTACAAGAACAAGATGCTAGCTAGTATCTTGTTCTCTCTCTCGCTCTCTCTCTCTCTCTCCAGTTGATAGTTGATAGCTGATACCCTCCCACCTTTCCCAGAAAGATGATTGAGGAACTAGTCACTGTGTTCGTGTAACTAATACTGTTCATGGCACCTAACTTGATCCTCTCTTCACCAGACCACTATAAAAACCCTATCTGTCCTCCTCATAATCATATCACTACACCCAACACTACTTCTGCAAGCACAACTCCATTCAAGAACATCAAGAGTATAGGCCGCTGCTGCAACAAAACAGCACTCCCAGCTACTTCAAGATGAGGCAACAATCTTTCGTCTTAGTATTGTCTCTTGTCTTTTTCTTCCTCCATTGTACAAAAACGTTGTGCCAGTCACCTGCCGCGGCCCCAGCTATGACGCCTCCTAAGACACCAGTGAAGGCACCGCCTGCAGACTCCTCACAGGCACCATCTGCACAGGTAGCTACATCACCTGGCCCCGTTGACGTCAATAAAATCTTGCAGAAGGCTGGCCACTTCACAGTCTTCGCCCGCCTGATGCAAGCGACAACAGAAGACACCGAGTTAAACAAGGAGCTGAACACCACAAACAATGGAATAACAATCCTGGCACCAACTGACAACGCATTTTCGAGCCTCAAAGCAGGCTTTCTCAACTCTCTAAGCGATGAAGACAAGACTGAGCTGGTGAAGTTTCACGTGCTGCCTGCATTTATATCAACTTCCCAATTTCAGACTGTGAGTAACCCTGTAAGGACACAGGCAGGGACAGGTCCCAGGGTAACACTAAATGTCACCACCACCGGGAATTTCGTGAATATAAGTTCAGGGTTGACAAATACAAGCATATCAGGCACTGTATACACTGACAGCCAGCTTGCTATTTATCAACTTGATAAGGTACTATTTCCTTTGGACATATTTACTCCTAAGCCTCCAGCCCCTGCTCCCGAGCCAGCACTGGGAAAGCCTAAGAAAGCAGCACCCGATGCAGAGAGCCCTTCTGCTCCTAAGGATATTTCTGGTGCTCCAGCTCTGCTTTTTCTGCTTAACAACGCCTTGGTTCTTGCAGTCAGCTGTGCGTTTGGTGCAATGATTTATTCATGAGTTACATAAGCTGGGGCCTGGCCTGGGTGCAGATATATATTTCTGGTCCCTTTCCATGTTTTTTTTATAAAAGATTTTACTATGATTTTGTGGAGTTTGCAATGCATGGTACTGGTGACTAAGATGGATGGAGATCAGTACTGCTTTTCAATAATTGACGTTTTCCTGTCATTCCCATTAATTTTGTATCATTTAAGTTTGTGATTTATTACTCAAGAATGGATTTTGTGTCTTTAATTTGCCCAAAAATCCTACTTTTTCCTTGATTTTACAATATGCTGCTTATATATATATATAGCTTCTATTCTTTTTATTCTGTATGTCATCCTAGTACTGCTATGTACGTATATGTATAGAAGCGATTGCAAACAAATGATGGGGAAATAAATAAATTCAAAGGATCGATGGAATTTTGTATGTGCTGTTGTGGGCTACAAAGTTTCATCACCAGTGTATTTGGTATTGTGTTTTTTAAAAAAATTAATTTTTTTTATTTTAAATTAATATTTTTAATGTTTTTAAATTATTTTGATGTATTAATGTTAAAAATAATTTTTAAAAAATAAAAAAAATATTATTTTAATGTATTTTAAAACAAAAAACACTTTAAAAAATATCCATAACCATATTTCTAAACACATTTAAACAAAAATATACACCTCAGTCAGCAATTCATGGCTTTTGGTTTTTTTTTTTTAAGTTAAGAAATAATAAAATGTTTGTTAAAATTTTAGAAATTATTTGGAATAAAGTTGCGACACTTTGTAGCTCGAATAAAAAAAATTTAATATAAAAAAATTCTGATAATAAAAAAACTATTTAACATTATAATCCCTCAAAGAAAAATCATTAAAAAAAATTAAAAAAAAAATACTTATAAAAAATACAACGACGACATGAATTTATATAAATTTTCTTCTTTAAAAAAACAAAGTGCATCAAATCTAGTACATAACTGTAGACGAAATGCTTCATCTAACCTGATCCAATCAAGATGGGATAAGGATATTCATAGTTGGAATTGGTACATAAAAAAAAAAAAAAAAAAAAGGGCCAACCTATTCTCAATTCCTAATAAAATCAAAGACTGCAAATCCCGGCATGAGAATTTATTTGCACTTTTTTTAAAGTAATTTTTTTAAAAAAGTAGTTTTTTAATAAAATAAATTTTTAAAAAATAAATTATTTTTCAATATAGTATTATGAAAAATAAATTGAAAAATATTTTCCAGTATTTAACTATGTCATGAAAAATAAGTTGGAAAATAAAATGTTAATATTTTTTTTTAAGTTTATTAAAATAACAAGGAACAAATTTTATAAATTAAAAAGTTGAATGAGAATAAAATAAAATAAAAATCTAATTTCATAAATTATCTCAAATAAAATAAATAACAATAAAAATAACAGAGATCAAATGTAACAGAAAAGAAAAATTGAAAAGCGATGAAATTTAAAAAATTATAATTTTATAAATTATTTCAAATAAAATAAATAACAATCAAAAGAATGAGGTCCAAATCTGGTAGATAAAAAATTTCAATTAAGAAAATGATAAGAGAAAAGTAAATAACAATCATAAAAATAAAAATAAAATTAAAATTAAAATTAAAATTAAAAATAAAAGTTGATATAAAAATCAAATTAAATCAAATTCTAAGCAATGAAATTGAAAAAAAAAATTTAAAATAAAATATATAACAATAAAAAATTTAAAGACTAAATTTAATATAATTAATAAATAACATGATATTTTTTGATCAATTTTTTTATTAATAAATAAACATAGAAAAATTTAAAAAATCATTTTATGTGAAACAAACGTTCCACAGGCCTGGATTTGATTTGCACTGCTGAAAAACGAACACCAATGGTGCTTTCTACTCCTCCAGAATTAGCAGGCTATGTGGATGTGAAACTGAGTGAAAAGGCTAGACTTTCTGTCCGATGCTGACAGACAGACCTCAGCTCTACAGTTATCCAGCACCTTTTTGTTTCCCAGCACTGTATCATCACGGTTTTGCTGCCTTCGCAAGCAAAATAGTTGCTGAAACATTGACATTAATCTTCACCTTTCAAAGTAATTGGATAAAATGTGTAGCAAAGCAGCACAAGTTCTAGCAAGGGGATGCCCTCCTCCACCTTTTCCTGACTATGATAAGCTACTCTTTCGTAACTATAATTGCACCACAGCACCTTACTTCACTTCTCTCCACCTACAGGCTAGCTACCATAATTACATATATATATATAAACTCTCTCTAGCTAGCTCTCTGCAAATCAAACGCTTGAAGAAACAAATCATATATGTATTTTTTTTATTCTGTACAACACAGGCCACACCTCTGCCCAAGAATGCAACCATTTATCTTGTTATTCTGGCTCCTCTTCCTCTATACTTGCTCCCAAACATTTTGCCAATCACCAGCCCAGTCACCATCAGCTACTCAGACAAAGGCACCAGTGTCACCGCCACCCCCGGCTGGCCCTACAGACACCATCCAAATCCTCTTAAAAGCTGGCCGCTTCTTATCTTTTATCCGCCTGATGAAAGCTACCCATGTGGATACCCAGTTATTTTCCCAGCTTAACAGCTCAACCGATGGCATAACCATGTTCGCGCCAAATGATAACGCATTTACAAGCCTAGTTGCTGGGGCCGTAGGCTCCCTAAACGATAGAGAAAAACTCGAGTTTGTGCAATTTCACATACTACCGAGATTTCTTTCAATTTCCGATTTCCAGACTCTAAGTAACCCTGTAAAAACCCTGGCAGGATCAGACCGGAA
>Ga0325402_1007136_pt1 | contig 10588 bp, 9 predicted proteins | sample PopdelMetagenome_22_FD_207212 | JGI IMG/M metagenome (GOLD analysis project Ga0325402, IMG submission 207212) | Populus deltoides microbial communities from Bellville, Georgia, United States - Xylem-PdKOR-R3 | ecosystem: Host-associated > Plants > Phyllosphere > Stem > Wood/Secondary xylem... | reverse complement strand
GATATTTTAATCGCTATTCCTACTCTGACAAAAGCCTATCGTGTTGTCTCCCCACCTAAACTCTGTGCTCAACGTGTAAATCATGGTCCCTTCTCCGCTAGGCAGTCCACATCAACCCGTTATTCTACGCTTAAATGCTAATGTACTGAAAGCGAGGGCCGTATCCCGTGTGATCATATCAATTTTTCGAGGCATATACGCTGCTTGGTGGCTGGGCAAAATTATTATTACTGCTATTTCTAACATGAATTTGCTCATGGAAGGTCTGGTACAAAAGCATAACAATCAATACAAGGCGATCGCGTGTACATGGTGAAATTCATTAATTCACGCAGCAAGCTATACATTAAATGAACATAACTACACATGTCGTGACAGTGGCGCACAATTTGAGACCGTAAATTGGTTGTGCGTTCAACCTTTTTAGTGTGCCCAATTTGATTAATAAAAAATTAAAAAAAAAATTGATGGCAGGTCCCTGAATACCCACCTCTCAACTAACAAATCTACATGATTTTTAGAAGGGTCCTAAAAGCACCTAGCACATTTAATTTCAGTAATTTATCATGACTCAAGTGGCTTTTGTGCCGGGCAAAGCAATGTTCAAGGGGGGATATTGAAAGCTAGTCTGAGCATGTTTTTAGATGCTGCTAGTCAGTTTAGTTTTTCTTTAATATAAAGAAAATATTCAGGAATTATTAATATATTTTAAAATAAAAAAAGTAATCATGTACTTAGAATATTTTGAATATTGGATAATATTTTTTTAAAATATTAATACGCCAGCATATCCGGGGATATTGTTCTTAAATATCAAGAAGTGACATGTTGAATCAACATGATTACACGTTTATTCCTGTGTGGTTTATGAATCAATAAAAATAAATTGAAATTTATAATATCTTCAGCAGCAATTCGAACCGTATTAATTTAACCGATCCTGCACTTGGTACGAGTTTCAGAAACGAGGAACAGTAGTTTTGTGTTTTGTGTTGAGAAGGGAGGTGAAATTCCCCACGGAAACAAACATAGGGACACAGCCGTCGAATAAAACGTCCTTCAAAATCCGAATTTGGCGCCCATCACTGCTCCGCCAGCTGTCACAACACCAACCTCTTCTCTCTCTCTTTCATTTTCACCATCGATCCCTGCATTTCTCTTGCTGCTATAGATTGGTGGAGCTAACCAGCCTAGGCTAGGACTACGACTAGGAGGTGGTTCTTTCTGCAGCCGGAGAAGGCAGTTGTGATATAGCAAGTAGCCACTCACCGCGCTGGCAGGGACCATTCTTCATTTAATGTGTGGGGACTAAAACGGAAAAGGAAGGCAGCATCGTGGCCTGCTTGTCGTTTCATTTTATCCGTGAGGCCGTTTTCATGCAGAGACGTGTACGTGGGGTCGATGGTCCTTCTCCGTCGATCTCTTTGGATTCTTGACATCCTCGAGGGCAACATGACAACACATAAAACCATGATTCTTCGCTCTATTCCACTTACTTCTCAACTTTCGTTTTATCCACGCCCCCAACAACCATCAACAGCCACTGCTAGTATACAAATCTTGGAAATTTTCAAAATTCTAAAAATGAAGAAGACAACAGTATCATAAAATATACTGCAAAAAACACAGATTAACCATTAATGTGGGTCTATGATGCTGCTCGAGAACTAAATTACTTTGTTAATATGATAACTATCAACTCGATCGATATATATATCATTCACCACATCAACTTGACATATTAATATATTCATCGATATTACAAGGCTGCAGGATCCGCACTCGTGATCATGATATGATTTACTCGAATATATGATGAAAAACAATTGCAGGGAAGAAATGGGCAAATACGTGGTCGTCCCAAGAAAGAGTGTCCAGAAATGCCCACTTTTTTTATAGATCTCCTAGGAGAAGGTGCCCGGCCCGCGAAAGGGATCGTTAGCGAGATCCTTGAAAAGAAAAGGAAAAAGAAAAAGAAAAAAAAGGAAAACAAAACAAAAGGAACGAGAGACAGTAGATGGGCAAGCAGCAACCCCACTCGAGCCGCTTTATCTTTTCCTACGTGGGTAATAAACTGTGGCAAACCAGAATGACCTTTCGGGTCTTGGAAAAGACATGTATTAATTAATTAATAATAATAGCAAAAGCTAAAAGGGAAAATAAATATAATTACACGCACGTGTAAGGTGCGTCACTGCCATGCTGGTTCCACATGTAACTCTGCTCGCGGGGTCGGCCGCATGTCACGTGCATGTCTGTGATTCACAATAATATTTGATAATACATTGAAAAACTATATAGTAATATTGATTATTTTACAAGATCCAAGGGTTATAAATACTCTCCAAACTAACAAGGTAAAAAGTTTATATTTTTATTTCCCGATTACTCGTATTTTAATTCTCAAAGCATTTATTATATAAAAATAAAAACAAACACAAATACTGTTATTTTAAGAAAATAAGTGATTGTTTTGTAAGTTTCGGGTTTTCTACCAGCAATATACTTCTAAGCTTTGGAGAAAAGAATATTAATATGAATATATGATTATCCACTATCAAAACATCAAACTTCATTCTTGAGTATGTTGAATTTTGAAACATCATCAATCGGCATCACATGTGAGAGCATGAGCAAAAAACTCCTTCGTTTTCTTTTTCAAAATCTCCTCGTGGCTGAAGAAACCCCAGCGTGGAGGTGGCTATACCAACGTCAACGCCAATTTTATTGGTTTATTTGTTGAAATTTCTTTTGTAGTAATTTTATTTATTTTTAATTTTATCATTCAATCCTAATCTATCAAATATTATATTTCTCAATGTAGTCCTTATTCTTTGAATTTTTATTTTTTATCCTTGGCTCTTTGTAAAAGTTTTAGTGATTTTTAATTCATCACTCGATTCAAATTGATAGTGTCATGTTTTTCAATTTTCTCCATGCAGTTTGATATTTTATTATTTCCTTGGCTCTTCTGTAAAGTTATTATTTTTTTTAAATCCACCCTTTAATTATAACATTGTTTTTATTTCTCGTGTCAATCTTGATCATTCTTATTTTTTATTTTTTTGTTCTTTTACAAAATTGATATTTTTTTTAATTTCAACTTTCAATTAAATATAAAATTTATTTTATATTTAAAATTTGATCATCATTCTTTTAATTGCTTCTTTTAAAATTCTTTTTGTATTATTTTTTTCTTTAATTTTATCCTTTAATATTTAATTATTTGAGAATTAAATTTCATGAATTTTTCAGATTAAGTGATCCAGATCTAATGACTTAAGTCACTAGTTTGTTTAAAAGAACTTTGTAATTTTTTTTGTTTTTTATTGAATTATTCAAATCTTATAATCATGATTGCTAGTTTGATGAAATATTCTAAATTTGCTTGTCTTGATAACGAAAATTATAAGTTTATCAAGATCCTTTTTTTTTTTTATCGTTTTCTTAACTCATTTCAACAACTAAATATTATATATATATATAAAATAATCCGGCTCCGTGATGAAGGATAGTAATATAACTAGGAAGATTTTTATTTTGTGAACGAGAGAATAACTTTTACCTGCCATGTAAAGTCCAGTCGCAGGCATTACTGGACACTACTGGAATTGCATTTTTTCTTTTATTTGAACTTGCAGGTTAGAAAGGGGAAAAAAAGGTAATTTGACCACGCAGTTGGATGCCATTATTATGCTAGGGAGTTGAATATAGCTCAAGTAGCTCATCAATCAATGTTGAACTAGACTTGAAGTCTCTATTTCGGAAAGGAGAAAATGCCCACAAAACAAGTCCTGGCCCCAACACACAGATTTTTATATCATCCCTTGTGGTAAGAAGTGGGGAAACTTTTTATCCAAGTTTTCGGTCATAAGGTCATGATTTTAGTCACTCATTATCTGTGTCATGTAGGTGTTGAGGCTGCAAAAGGGAAAAAACCACAGCACGCATCGATTCCTGATGAAAGAGGTAACAAGAAGGCGGAGTTTTTGAATATGGTCATCATTCGAGCCCCGCAAATTACATCAGGTTAGTCAGGGGGGGACTACTTCATTAAGGATCTCTTCCGAGGGAAGAAGGTTATAGTTGATCGCCCTCTGTAAAATGGGACTGTGACATTCTAACCTACCGGTTGCAAGTGGCCCTCCAGTGTAAAAAAACCTTCCGGTAATTTTAAAAGTTATAACTCAACCGGTTAGATCTTAAATTTACTCTTTAAAAATCACTAGTTCGAGTCTTATAAATTTTAGGGCTACTGGAAGCTTATATGATTGTTAATTTCAGAACCTGTAAAATTAATCAAGATACATGTAAACTCATCCAAACAATCCATGTTAATAAAAATAAATTAAAAAAAAAACCTTCTTATATTTTACAAAACATTAGGTTTTTTTTAAGGCCGAACTGATAACTCATTGACGTGGAGAATCTGTTAAAGTTAGGTCATACAACTCGATAGTACGATGGGAGTGATTTTTAACGATTTTATTGTTTTTTAACAAAGAAATCATTCATGTAAGAGATAACTTGATCCCCGAAAGAAGGGCAGTAAAAAAAAATTCAGATTATATAGCTATGGAGAGGAATTATAAATCCAGTACCAAGGACGAGTATTCTTAATACTTTTTTTTTGGATTCGAGGAAACCTCACCCCCCGGAAAGCGCACTTTGTGGGCCCAGGTGAGGGAGTAAAACCCTGGCTGTCCCAGGCTCTTACAAGAGGTGCACGCCCTAACTCGAACTCGAGACCTGCTGTGCAGATCTCAAACCCTTTACCATCACGCTACGCCTCTTGGGGACGAGTATTCTTAATACGCTAAACAGAAGAATCAAGAAAGAAGAGGACAAATCTTTTGTTTCCTTAGCTATGTTTCGATTTCCCAAGGAACCACTTTTGATGAATACTTCAAGGAATCAGCAACTATTCTGCGATTCAGCCAGCTAGGAAGAAACATTTTTAAAAAAAAAAAACAATGTTCGCCATGCCATTGAGTAATCGGATATCTGTCGTTGTTTTTAATTTCGTGCACTGACATAACGAAATGGAGAAGTACGAACTGATCCTAATGTTGTTGTTTTTCCTCAACATTGTTTTTAATTAAAATGAAAATAATGTAGTTCCACACAAAGGATTAGGAGAATTACAAAATGGATTGAAGAAATTAATTACGACAAAAAAACCAAGTGTTGGGTATTTTCAATAGTTTGCTGTTAAAACTTACAACGAGCTGAAGGATCTTGTGCCCTGTTTTGCACTTCTTTTAATAGTTTTCTAACCTTTAACTAGCTATCCTAGCAAAAGACATTGTAGAAAACTAGAAAGACTGATGATCTTATATGTTGCCACTTGACAAGGAACCTGGAAATTAACAAGAAGTGATTTCCAAGACCGGTTCCCTCTCTGTGCACCTACCTACACCTAGCTAGGCAATTCTCACCATATCTATGCTAAAAAAATGGCTGATTTGGACGCCACTCCTTGAATGGGGGCTGCATCAACGCCCGCATGGCTGGATGTCCATTATTAAAATGGGAAACAAATCCTCATGGTCTATGGCAGAGATAAAGTCCGGGACATCAGTTTTGTGCTTCGTTTGCTCTTACCTCTTTCGAGTGCGAGCTCATTGTAAGATCTTATTTCATGATAAAGAACTCCTTCCAGGCAACCCAGCTGCCACAGATTTTTGTTGTGTTTGTGTGCGGGGCTTTATTCCCAGTGCCCATCGCATAGATGTAGCACCCACAAGGCCACAATGCTTAAGTCACTCCATGGCACGTTATTTTGGTGGAGGGCACCATCTTTAATTATTTCTCAAACAACTCCAACATCTATGGAAAATTCAGGTGGCCTTTCTCGGGAACGAGGAGGCAAAAACTGTGGTCTACGTTTTGATGGTAGTTCAATAGTGATAATCTATTAACATGGTTGATGTGATATGCAGAGGGAGTTCCGTACATTAAATGCGATTGCTGTTAAGTACTAATGCAAAAGGCAAGCGATTAATTAAGATAATAATTGTATCTTATTTTTGATATGTAGATTATCGATCTTCGAACATTTATACTCGGCTATAAACTTACTTAATTTTGTGTTAGTTTGAAATTGAATTCGAATACCAGAGCATTATTTCAACAGAAAAAATTTAAATTGTTAGGTAAGTTTTGAGATTCCAATAAACATTTAAGAAAAAAGGTTTTTTGAATTTAATCAAAACCTGTAAAATTAAAGCTTACCAATGTTTAATTTTATGCTGGATTTTTTTATTTAATAAGGGAAAATTATAAGTACGAGTAAATTTTAACTTGATAGAAGAACTCTCTCGTGTTATATTAAAAAAACATTCTCACTTCAGAAAAATTAAATTGTTAGACAAACAAAATGATTTTATATTGATTCTGTAACATGAGATTTATTCATAATGCTGGATTTTTCTTTAAGAGTACATGTCTCCTAGTCAAGTCCCTGACTGTTTATTTTTATTCACATATAGACATTAGCTGCTGCTTGAGTTTATAGAGTGCTTTTTTTAGAAGATGATTGATCATGCATCTCATCAAGATAATTGAGGTGTCAATTTATTCTAGGACATCAAATTCAATTTTAATTTGGTTTTTTTGATTAATGTCGAGTGTTTTTATCAAGTAATTAATGTTAGGAAAATTTAGGATGGAATCAAATATGGAGTTGGCTTAGAGGTGTGAAAACACTATTTTTAAGGTGTTTATTTGTCCCACACAGAGACAACATCTCCAGGATACAACTAAGCCCTCTAAACCTCTAAAAGAATGAGAAGATAAGACCAAGAAAAGAATGTCTTTTTTGTTGTTATATCTTTTATGTATAGTAACATGCTTTTATAGACTTGAAACATAACGATGAAACATTATGACTGTTCATCAAACAATATGACTATTGATGAAACAATATGATTGTTCATCAAACATTATGACTATTGATGAAACACTATAGTTGTTCATCAAATAACATGATTGTTGATGAAATAATATGATTGTTCATCAAATAGTATAACTATTTATATTAAGTTGGAACTTGATATTATAAATATCCATATAATAACATTAGGAAGTCAAATATGAGAGTTTGTCCATCATGGCTTAATTTACTACACAATATAAACCCACACTTAGAAACATTAGGAGGGAGTGTTTCTTTTCAGTGTGGGATAAACATATTTTTTTATTCAATTACAAACTATACCAACAATTAATATATATTATGATATTAATTTATAGTACCTCAACTAATCTGAAGCTTGATACGTTAAAACTGGAACTAGCTAGTGCTTTAACAACTCACAATCATGTATATTTGCCTTGAAGTATGATCTAGAGGATATTAGTTTATTTAGTCTATATATAATATTGCTAGCAATATGCTAATTAATTGATATATATTTGATAAGAAAAGATCCCATTAATCCTTGTCAAGTGACAGCATTGATTGAAAAATGTAAAGTCTTAATTAATATATGCTTCTCCTTACTGCTATTCTCTTATTATATACTAACGATATATTTTTATTGATGTTTCTCAATAAAGTTAGTAATGAAAAATTTTAATTGATAAATATTCCTGTAATATATTAAAAAAAAAACTATCAATCTTTCTTTTTGTGTTCGGAAGTAATTGGTACAGAGCAAATCTGCATGGGCATTTCCCACAAGGATATACTAGCTAGGACCATCCAGGAAGCGCCGAGATGGGAAATTGGAGGAGGAGTGGTGCCCCATTAAAATCCATGCGAAGCCCTGAATCAGTAAATTAAGGGGTGGTGGGGGTGGGAGAGGGGTGGAGCAGCAGATGGGGCCACGTGCAAGGGACATATCCCGGCATGCACCGTAGGACACGCGTGTGTGCGCGCGCACCAAATTTTGACCCAGACCGCAGAGCAAGCACCCAGTTTGCTGGCAATTTGCACATACCATGTTGGAGGTTTTCTCCTTCTTTTTTCACTACTTGCTAATTTGTCCTCTTCTTCTTCTAGTTTTTTTTTTTTAATTAAAAAAAAATGTACATTCTAACTCGAGATTATGAACCAGAATGGGAGCAATATATCTGCTCACTGACTCGATCAAGTCTGCAAAAAATATCTTTATCACTAAACCAAAATATTTTATCATTTGAGATCAAGACGACATGTCATATCATCATAAATAAACGCCAAACTTTGGTGGCTGCTTTTTCATCGTGGACTTGCGGTGATCTAGAGAACGCATTCTGATTTTATGGTCACGTTTGATCTTCGATACTTGAAACCACATTGAAATTCTCGAGTAGATTTAATATTTCGGTAATGTTTTCCAAACACAGAAGTCACTTTCAAATAATTTTTTATTTAGCCATGATATTATCTAACGCAAGTTGTAGATTCTGGTCTCGAGTGCTAGATGGTTGGGTTAAATCCTTAGAGTAATTAAATCTCTTCTTAAAAAAAATTAATTAATTTTTTTTAATTAATATGGGTGTTCGAACCAGCCTGTGTTTATCTTGATTAATCTCACGGGTCCTGAAATTAACAACCATATAAGTGTCTAATAGTTCTGAGGTTATGAGATTTGAATTAGTAATTTTTATAGAGTAAATTTAGAATATGATTAATTGAATTACACTCCTTAAAATTAAAAAATTAAATTAACTTGATTGTTTATAATTTTTTTTTTAAAATGGAAGGTGCATTAAATATAGTTTAGATTAAACCGTGGAGAACTAGTAATTATGATGACCTAAACATAGGCACTTTTTTTAGCGCACGCACTTAATCCATGAGGTTTTGCTCTGTATACTTGGGTGGTTTTTGGTAAATAAGAAAATATAAATTAATACTTGTTAATTAAAGCGAAAATATTGATTTAATCTACCATTTTACACCCATGTGTCTCAATTATTCAAAACAGAGCATGTGTTAATTTGTTAAATTATATTATGTATTTTAAAAATTATCTCAATTTGTCTCAGTATTTATATTTTAAAAATTATCTTACCTTGTCTCAAAAGCTAACTTCTATCGAATTGCTCAATTAAATAGATATGTCATAAACCAAAAAAAACTTTACATGGGATGAAAACCGGACCTGCATGCTACATCATAAATGATTTCATATGATATGCAGATGTTAAAAAAAAAAAAAAAAACCCTCTCACCTAAGCCTTAAGTTGCTCGCTAGAGTAACACCTAATCTAAGTAAGTGGATGTCTGATATTATTACATTGTTTTTCAGTTAAAAATAAATTAAAATAATATTTTTTATTAATTTATTAAAATCACTGTATTTATACTCATGATAAAAAAATTAATTTAATTCCTTTTAAAATAAAAAATATTTTGAAAAGGAGGTTAAAATGGGAAAGCAAATACTCCTGTGTCATATCCAACTAATCAAACAATTAGACAACAATTAATTGTTAAGTTCAACTGAGCCAATTTTGCAAACACATTAAAAAAAATTATTGATACAAAATTAATTTAATTAATCGAGATAAATATAAAGACAAAATGACAGGTTCAAAAAAAAAACATGGAATATCTAAACAAACGTGCGACTTTTTTCAAGAACGATGCTAAACATTAAAAAAAAAAAGGAATATATATTAGCTGTTAAATCAGTGAAATCACAATTGGATTTTACATTAGAATGAGGATTTAATAGATAACAATTTCCTTGAAATTTTCTTCGTATTGTTTTTTTTATCATTTTTTTTTTCAATCCCTTCTATTTCAGAGGGGATTGAAAGGGGGTCGTGGAATTGGAGCTGGAGTGGGGACATTGCGAGGAAAAGACACGAGACATGGGTGCTGCATAGTCATGACCCATGAGCCAGGCTAGGGTTGAAACCTCGCATGATGTCTACTATTGGATGATCAAGCAAGAGCGGGGACCCTCCGGCCCCCGTTTGGACAGACTTCGCGGCCGCCTGTTCATATTTGTGTCGTAATGTCCCATAAAGTCACAATACAGGAAGGCATGGCACGCGCCCCGCTTTCATTTCCATATCCAACTAACATATACACGTATTTATTTCTTAACAGGCAAGCTCATTGGATAGTCTTCAATATTCCTCTTCATGTCTTCCATGGACAGATGCTTGAAGCTGCATGGTCGAGGTGACCGGTTCCCGCGCCGGTAAAATTAATGTAATTGCACCGGTTCCCCGCTCGTGTTTTTTCGAGGAAAAGAACAGGCGATCGTCCACCAAAGGGAGGCAACGAGTCCCAACAACCGCATTTGGTCCATCTTCTTTTGAATGTTTCGTGCATTGGTTGTTGAAAGTACTCATTGCCCAAGTTTAGGAGCAGCGAATATATATTTAATTAACTCGGGAATTTGTGTCCCTTTTCATCTTCCCTTTCATGCCAAGGATGCCTCTAGGCTTGAAAGGTGGTTAGACAAGGGCTGTACACAACCACCTTGTCTACCTGGCCAGGGTGTCGATTTTCTTTTCCTTTTTTTCCTGATTCAACATCTATCATTCAAAACCAAGTTGTTGGGTTATGTTTTGTGCATACACCTCAATATATAAAAGGATTTTAATCTTACCTCAAGACAATTAATATTGAGAAGAATAAATT
>Ga0325402_1007128_pt1 | contig 10596 bp, 5 predicted proteins | sample PopdelMetagenome_22_FD_207212 | JGI IMG/M metagenome (GOLD analysis project Ga0325402, IMG submission 207212) | Populus deltoides microbial communities from Bellville, Georgia, United States - Xylem-PdKOR-R3 | ecosystem: Host-associated > Plants > Phyllosphere > Stem > Wood/Secondary xylem... | reverse complement strand
GAAAGGTTTGTGTTCTGTGCTCTGGACCGAATTAGGCTTTCTGAAAGGAGAAACAATGTTCATTCGTTTCAGGTACTGGGAACATGCAGTGCAACTCGGCAATCGATTTGAAATTATAGTAAAACTTTTTTTAAATTAATAATTTTTTAATATGTTTTTTATTTTAATATATTTTTAAATAAAAATACTTTAAAAAACAATTTCTCTAACACTTTTAAATAAACTATCAATATAAATGTGGTGTGTATTGAATTTTCATTTTTTTTGGTTTAATTAACATGAATATCCTGATCAGTTTACGCACACCTCGATTAATTTCATAAATTATAAAATTAATAATCATATAAATCTCTAATAGCTCCAAGATTTATAATACTCGATCAGCAAATCTAATACCTGTTATATACTGAGCTGATCCAAGAAAAGGATTTCAGGGCAAAATTCCTTTTGCAACTAGTATAATTCAGGACAGATTGACTTGTGAGCAGTGAAATCTTCTTTTGAATCTATGGTGGCTACTATTGAAATCCCTGCTCAAGCATGTGGGATGCTAGTCATGTCCATCGAGTAGAGATTCCCTGATCAGCCAGGTTCACTTTTACTGCTAGCTTCTTCAAAAGAGAATAAATATATCCATGCCCAATTGTCGTCCATGTGTGAATAAAATGTGTTTATGCTCTTTGTATTCGAAATGCTATATGAGAACCACTTTGATTACCCTAATATTTCAAATCAAGGTTAAACCACACCTTGAAACGACATTAATAATCTCCAATTCCAGGAAAAAGTAAAACATAATTTTAAACTTATTCAGATGCTTTATATGGGAGGTAATTGTGCTAGTGTGGGGGAATAAAAGGAGCTCTTTTTTGCCGAGATCATTAATGTGAAATACATCTTAAATAGTGTCACGTATGCTAAGACGAAATGACCATTGAAATCTTGATGAAAATTATACTAATATAGAGGCAGAGGTGATCATTTTCGGTTCGGTTTTTATTAAAACAAAGTAATCAAATTGATTTAAAAAAACAATCAAAACCGGTTCAAACTAACCGGTTTCGGTTCTATTTTTTAGGACAAAAACCGGTTCAAACCGGTTTGGCTCGGTTTTTCCGGTTTTTTCTGTTTGGCTCAGTTTTTTCGGTATGGGTTTGGTTTGGTTTTTTTGGTTTTAGGCTTGTAAAACCGAAACCGAACTGAACCTGTCAGTTTTTTTAAAATTTTAATCAGTTTAATCGGTTTTTTTCACGGTTTGGTTTTTTCGGTTATTTTTTCCGGTTTTCTTAGTTTTTCAGTTTTTTTCGCTCACTCCTACTTTAACCTCTTTTGGTGTTGTGGTAGCAGTTATTTTTAAAATATTTTTAATTCTACTTGGACATGTATTGAAATAATATTTTTCTTTTAATTTTTAAAATTTTTTTTTGATATTAACACATTAAAACGATTTAAAACCATAAAAAAAAAGTTAATTAAATTTTTTTAAAAAAATTCCAAAAATATTCTTAAATCACATAAAGAAACCCGCCAGTACAGCTGCTAATGTGAATGTGCAACTTGAATTATCATTTTGAATTGGATGCTTGGTGAATCATGAAAAGGCAAAGTGCTCATAAAAGGTTTGTTCAGTGCTGCCAACTATCACAGGGCCATGCAAATAAAAACTTCCGACCAGATTTAGACCCTTGTAGGCCTTGATGGACCCTATTCGGCTGCTAATCGATACACCAATGAGCTGTATTATGACCTTCAAAAGGAAATTATTAAGCCCATTAACCTGGGTCCATTGCCGGGTACCACAACCTCTTAAACATGTTAGATAGTTACTAGTTTTTTTTTTTTTTTTTACACGCACCGTAGATCATTTTTTTAGAACCTTAAAAAAAAAAACTAGAAAGTCAGAAATTTGAAATATAATAGATGAAGAATTTTAAAATTATTGATATCATGATATATTAAATGATATTTCAAAAAAAAACATATTGAGATACTAACATATTTGATTGACTAGGACCAACTATATTTAATCTACGATTCGAGACATGAGCCCGTGACAACACCATGAAATCCAAATCAAAACAAATTAGGAACCCCAACTGAAATTAACCAAATATTGAAGGCCTAAAATAATTAAAAAACACTCAATAAAAAAAACAACTCAAGCAAACCTAGAATTGTTCCTTTGAGGTAAAATGCTTCTTGTCCATTTGACAATTCTATCATAATCGACCTCAATCAACTTATGATCTGACTTGATGGTGAACAATTATGCAATGACCTATAATTTATTGTGATTTGTGCAACCATTTCATAATGGTTCGTCAAAATCTTTAAAAAGATAAAAAAAACCTGGCCACATCTGCATTCGGTTCATCATCTATGATTAGACATTGACCGACATGACCTTAATTCATTCCAATTGTATCCATAACCATAGTCCTATAAGGATTACTATTTTCATCTACAACTCCATGCACGTTACTAGCACTAGAAGTTGACGCAATCATCATTTCTACTATGGTCTCGTGAGGAATATATGGTTCTTCGTGTGCATATCGACACATGTATTGCTCAATGAATCTTTTTTTAGAAGATACATTGTTACAACATCTGAATCGAGAAACTTTTTATTTTTACACCTCTTGCATAGACATTTTATACCGCTTTCACTAACATTTCTCGGATTAGATATTGCATAATTAATAAAACCCTGAACCACATTACAATAATCCAAACTTCGCAATCCTTGAGGTGAATCTCGATACATTCATGAATGATCATCCATCACTTCTATCAAACCTATATAAAATAATGATGACAACATGTATTAATTAACTATGTTAACTAAATAAATTTGCAAAAGTATTGGTTTAACTAAAGATTATTCAACCTATTTTAATACTTTTCTTAACTCATTGTCAATTATTTACACAGATGTAAATTTGAATACATTTATGGAAATTATAACTTAGAAATGAAATTGACAAAATATAAAATATACTTGTTAAACAAGCCATTATTTATTTCATCATAAAACATCTAAGTCGGATTACCGACATAAGTTTCAACAACTTACAAATAAATATAATTTTACAAAATCTAAAACAAACCATAACATGTACAAATCATAAATCCATACAACAAGTTTGTTTGAGAAAAAAAAATAATAAAACAAGTAAACACCCAAACAAAATACATATACTACAAAAATATGCAATAAAAATCAACATTTTAAAATTGTGTTTAAATTAAAAAAGAAGAAGATAGATTTGCTTATTTAAAGTGGAGAATCTTCAATAAAATTTCAATCAGAACACAAATGTTGACAAACCGAGTATTGTGGTGGCTGGAAAGGTTGTGGGAGGTTGAGTTATATTGAGATTAAGAGGGGGGTGGCTGTTTTGTTGTAGAGAAAACTTTTACAAGGAAGAAGTAAAAATAAGGGAGGGGAAGAGAAGGGTCAAACGCCAGGTCATATATTAAATATTATCGATGGATTTACCGACGAAATTATTCATTGACGCCAAAGTAAAAAAAATCAACCTCAATATTCACTAACGCCAAAGTCGGGAATATCATACATTTTCTTCACGTAGTATTTATCAATGTTAAAGTTGAAAGTATTTGTAGTCGAATATTCACTAGTGCCAGAGCAGAAATATTATAAGCAGACCATAAAAAATAAAACAAGACAAACACTTAGCAATTTAAAACAAAATCAGCAATGCAATCTACATCAGGTAAGATGCTTAAGGGATGATAATATCTTTTGTTTTGTGTAACCGGTCCTATATCATATAATCTTTGTTGACCAGTAAGGTTCCTAATGACCATAATATTAGGTGGCGACTCTTTAAATTAGACATTTCCCCCCAAGAACAAGATGTCAGATATCTATTTTTTTCATAATATGAATTTTTAAAGGTTGTCGTGATGTTGGGTGCAATAATACTCGTGTACAAATATTTGGTTTAATTAAAATATATATGACTATGTACAATTTATATTTAAAATATTCACATAAAAAATAAAACAATAATTTTATTCTTCCATTGAGTTTGATTTGTGGTGACTTGATTTATTTGTAAAATCAAACCAAGATTTATATTTTCTAAGGAAATGAATTTAGGTGTGTATTGCAAAGCAATATTTGGTGATTTGATATTTTAAAGAGTACCTTTGATTTGTCTTTAAAGCATTGTTGAATAACTCTTATGAAACATTTAGGTTTGATCCAATAGAGCTTTTTAAACGGTGGGATTGAGAATTTGACAATCATAGAAGCTTCTGGAGATTTCAATGAAACCAAACCTTTTTATATAAATTATTGTATTTTTAAAATTTTTTTTTTCTAGTTTATTTGAATATGTTCTTGTATTTTGCTCTTTTTTTAGTTTTTTTACATTGTTATTCAATCATAAATTGATTGATTGATCTGTCAATAGTCCCTTGGCTAAGCGATAACAACCTCCACCATCATGCAACATGTTACGGGTTTGACTATTACGTAATAACTAGTTTGTCATGGACATTACCAACTAAACGGGTGTATTTGCAACGCTAATTCATGAAATTGTTGGAAGGCATTTTTTTCTTTTTTATTGACTTTCTATTTTCACTTCTTGCTGTTTGATTGATCTTAAATAAGAAAAGTTATTCTTTATGGTTTTACAATGAGGAGATAAGCATCATCACGATTTGAAAATTATAAAAGCAAAAGTAAAATATAAAGAACAAAACAATGCTAATTGATTATAAGACGATCTTCGCAAAGATAATCTAGAATCTTTATCCTTTTTCAAAAAGCTCACTTTGATACGGTCTACCCCAATATCTCTCATTTTGGAATTACACACCTAAATAAAAAAAAATGGAAAAAGAAAGATAAAATACATATACCTAGAATCCTAGTAAATATATTTTCTTCGAACCTTGATTTAATTGCTAAAAGGGTGTCATACCCTCTAAATCTTCTAGTCCTTCCCTTGTTTTATTTTGGCAATTAGACAATATATAAGTTAGTTAAGTTATGGTATTGAAGAAATAGACATGTCAAATAATGATAATGTCCTAAATATTACCTAATAGCTTTTCATAATATGATCAGACCCGCAACCTATTGTAGTGTAGTTTGTTATAAAATAATAGATTATACTCACAATTAAGTAACTATTACATGAATATCAGAGGAAAAATGGCTCATGAGCATGGTCATATACCAAAATCTTTTGATGATTTTTCATCTTCGAAGTTGAAATTGAGGTTAGAAATTTTTTGACAAAATTTATATAGAGCTTAAGACAAAAGGTGTAGTACTTTTCATCACAAGTATATATATGTGTGTGGAAAATATGAATCATGTTTAGGATCTTTGTAATATATATTATATGAAGCAATTAGATTGAGAATGGATTTGTCATCTTTATAAAAGTGTATTAATAGCTTGTTAATTAATATTAATTGTAGGCAAAATGATACAATTTGAAAGAAATGCAATACTAGTCATGGTTGCTTACGTGGGTTATTTAGTTTGTATGATTCAATATATGTTTCCTATTGAAAGACCAATCATCCAACCATGAAGACGTGATAAAGAACAAGAATGTCAAGAATTGCTAATAGAATTGCAAGCAAATAATAACTCTTGATGTGTAATAGGCATGAATATATTATGATGTATTTAGCCAATTAGTTGAAATATTTCTTAGGAGAAGACTTCTTATGGATAGTTAACGCAATGTTGTTGAGGAATAAGCTGTGAAGTTCTACACATTTTAAGTGGCCAGGCACGTACTTGATCATACAACTTTTTTTTCCCAATGTCTACTGAGAATGTCTACTGAGATTGTTAGTCGTTATTTTCATTAAGTACTTAGAGCTCTAATAACACTTGAAGATCAATTTTTAGTTCAACCAAATGGTTCTACAATCCCATCACAAATACTTAATAGTGGAGGGAGATGTATCAAGGTACAAAGGAAGAAAATGTTTTTCTATGATAAATGTATTGGTTGCTTGCACTTTTGACTTGAAACTTACTTATATCCTACTTGAGTGAGAGGGTTCAACTTCAGACTAAGATATAGCAACCGGATCTCAAGCCGAGAGTGCTAGAGAAAAGGTTCGAATATGAGGGGAGGGGGGGAGGGATAAAAGAGAAATGAATATTGATGACATTAACGAGGTGCAAGCAAATAATGAGATTCATGTAGAGAATTTTAATCCCTATGATTGTGAAAGTGCTTTATCAACACCAAGAACACAAGGTCTATTATCATCTACAATATAATTGTCTAGAACTTCATCTTCAAAAGGTACAAAATGAGAAACATCAATGACAAGTGATTATTTTTCAAAATTTAAAACGATGACTAGTGCAATGAATAATATTGCACAAGCTATAATAAACACAAACAATCAAGTTTGGAAGTTAACCAAGATAATTGAATCAATGAGAAAATTGAGATTGGAGGGATCAAATTTTTTGAAGAAGTTAAATGGCTCATAGATCATTCTAATCTTATTGGAATATTTTTTGAATATCCAGAAAAGCCATGCTTTGAATGGTTGGCGAAAAAAATAGGTTGATAATATGTTATTGATGAGTACAAGTTAAACATGAGATTTAGAACTAATATTTATACAAATGTCAAAAACTTATTTTGTATGGCGATATTATTTGAATTATTAGAACTAAAAATTATAGTATTTTTATTGAGCTATTAATCAAAATTATGTTACTAACTTAATTTTTTTTTTTGTGATGAATGGATGATTCCAAGTTTAAAGTTGTTGCTTGAGATTTCTACTTGAATTGTATAGTCCTCATTTAGTCTATCATTTATATTCTTGAAATTTTCACTTGTATTGTACTAGAAAGCTGAATCATAAGATAATGCCATCATGGGTTGCTTGGTTTTTACTTTCATTTTTCCTTTCACAATTCACACGCCTAGTAGCATATATGTGATAATAATTCTACTTTTAATCCAAAACCTATGCATTAGGAAACAAGCCAATAAATCTTTGCAAGTTTTTTTTCCACATATATATATATATATTATTTTAATAAATATTTAATAGAAAATTAATATGAGATAAATATATTTATATTTTCTTTAAAATGGCTATATTTTATGTTATTTTAAATAAATATAAGGGTCTTTGTAATAAAAAATGATTTATGTAACAAAAATGAATTCTAAATTAAGAGTAAAATAATCAATATTACTAATTTAAATAATTTCTATGGATATTTAAAATAATAGAAATAAATTTAATTATGTAATTTCATATTTTATTTTAAATATACAAATTTAAAATTGAATTCAAATTTACTCGTCAATTCAACATATTAAAAAAAGAAAAAAAGCTGTTAAGTAATAATAATAGTAAAGTGGATAAACGGGCTCCAAGCCCAATTTGGTTTCCGTGTTGACAAACTCTACCACTGAAACAGAAGGCGTAAAGGGAAAGAAGAACATCATTAAAGACAAAACAGACAGGCACGGGTTCTTCACATTGCCTAAGATTTCAATCCCGGGATTTTTTTCTTAATCTCATCCACTGAAAACTTATGGTTAGTTTCTCCGTTCTTTCCCTCTTTGATTTTTCTTAAATTATTTGCTGGCTCGATTTCTTTTGTTTGCTCTGCATAATTTGCGTGATTCGATCGCTGTCACTCTTTGCTTGATTTAGAATAAACCCCATGTATAATTTTTTTTGTTCTTTGATTCTAGTTGAATTTATCTGTGTTAAGTCTTATTTAGAATCATTATTTTTATTTATTTTTAATTAGCTTCGTAAAAGATGTGAAATTACGAATACAAGCTTGAACTTTTTATTTGCTTATAGTAATTTTTAGATAAGTGCATTGAGTTTCATGTGAATTTTCTGAACTGGGTTTGGAAGAACTTTCCACAAAGGTGATAAATTTTTCAAGGATTCAAGTCTAATGGTGAAACAAGTTTCACTGCCGCAAGTTTGGGCGGAGGCATGGATGATTGTGTGAGATCTAATATGAGTATTCTATAATAATTCAAATTACAATGGTCTTTGGTTTAGTATCATGTGTTTGTTTGTTTTTACCTGCGGTTCTTACTTTTTTAAGATTTTGAATTCTTGGTTTATTCAGACTAATAGTGTCAAATACTTTCTGAAATGTGAATGATGGTTAATTTATTTGCTGAACTAAGTTTTGATGATGCGTATTCTTGAACTTTGTGCTTCTTCAGGCAAGTTTTTATAAAGGGCAAAATAGGAAGGATAAACCCAGAGGACGACATCATGGGTTGACTCAACAGAAGAGGCAGGAAATTAAAGAAGCTTTTGATCTGTTTGATACTGATGGCTCAGGTACTGAAATCATCAGTTGCCATTTGTGCTTTCGATATGTGTGGTATTTTCCTTTTCATTTATTTGTTTTGTTTATTGCTGTATTTTCCAGGCACTATTGATGCCAAAGAGCTGAATGTTGCCATGAGGTATGAATACTGGATCATATTTGATTGGTTTTTGCAAGCTGTGTCTTGAAATAATTATGACTAAAATATGTGATAACAGGGCACTTGGCTTTGAGATGAACAAAGAGGTACCCTCTGTGCCCAACTTTGTGCAGATGTTGAGCTTTCCATTTATCTATTATGTTTTGGAATACCATTTCTCACAAGATGGATATATGTGTGGATGCTATATCATCCTACAAAATTTGTGCATGCTTTGGAATTATGTTCTTAACTTGTAAATGGCACAATGGAGCTTATCATTTTACTTTGGATTGGTTTCATAATTCATGCATATATCAGCAGGTCCATTCCTGCAAAGCATTTTTGAAGTAGGTGCATCTCTTAAAATAGTTTTAAGTTTTTTGGAAAAGGATATTGCAGTGGTCTGTCAAACAGTTTCCATCATTGTCTCCATTCCCCCACAGAAGTTTTTTTCATCGGTCTGTCATACAGCTTCAAGAATAGCCTAAAATGGTCCTCTTGTTCTAAGGAGATCAAAAGCCCTTCTGCATACTCTTTAATGGTTCGAAAGTCAATGTCCCCACAGAAGTTGTTTTCTCTCAAGAGAAGTGGAAATTGTCTAAAGATAAGTGTTTGAAATGGTATTCACTGAAAAAACGCAAGGAATAAGCAGGAAACTTCCTTTATTTTGGAGGTTCTTATCTTTTTCTTGTCTTCAAGGAACCTTTTCCTGTTATCAGTGATCATTATTAATCTACATCTCAGTCTTTGGTTACTTTCACTTTTTTGTCTCATAATTGAAAAAGGATAAGCATTTGTAGCACATAGAATCCTATTGGCATATTTATATGAAGAATTGGCTGTTTGAACATGGAGATGATATGGGTTTGAAGACTATTGGAAAAAAAATAAAAAACAATGAGGGCCATGTGGTAAGCTTTAACCAAGCAGATATCTTCTGCAATACATTGCTTGATCAGTTTCTTTCCTGACATACATCGTCCTGAACTTAAGCTTCATCCTTCTTGTGAAACCTGACTGCATGGTTAACATATTTCTTGATTATGCCATTCCAGCAAATCGACCAAATGATTGCAGATGTTGACAAAGATGGCAGTGGTGCAATTGATTTTGATGAATTTGTGCATATGATGACAGCCAAGATTGGAGAAAGGGACACAAAGGAAGAGCTTTCAAAAGCATTCCGCATTATTGACCATGATAAAAATGTGAGCTTTCGTTGATTCATTGTTGATTTTGCTCGTACTTGCTGAAGACTTGTCATCTAATTCATTTTGCTTCAGGGAAAAATTTCTGAAGGTGACATCAAGCAAATAGCCAAGGAGCTTGGCGAAAGCTTCACTGAAAGAGAGATTAAAGAGATGGTTGAAGAAGCTGATCAAGATCGTAAGTTAGCATGTTATTATTTCATCTTGGCTTTGGAAGTTAAATCTTGAACCTGCTTGTCAAATAGAGTGGAAGCCTGCTTGTATTACCAAGGGCATGCCTAGTTTTCAAATTGTGCATTAATCTTCACAAAATTAACAGTTAGAAGGCAAAATGTCGTGTAACAAGCTAATGAGAATTCCCGTGTCATGTGATGAGTGGTTTATTTACAACCAGGCTGCTAGCTTTTTGTGAACTTGACCCCTTTGGGACGTCAATGCTAATTTGTTGCATCAAAAAGCAGTGTCGAGTAGGATATCAAGCTGGCAAACAGTTCTTTACCCATGATAATTTTATAAAACGTGATGCACTAGCTTTATTCACTCACCGATACTCTGCTTCCTGTGTATATAATGGCTTGTGTAATGCACGCAGGTGATGGAGAAGTGGGTGTCGACGATTTCATGAGGATAATGAGGAGGACGACATATGGGTACTAGAAATTGAGTGGTGTTCTGATCTGCAGCGAGATCCCAAGTGGGTGGTTGGTTGGTTTGTGATGCTATAGCCGTGGTATATTTGTATGCAGAATTAAAAAAAAAAAAAAACCTTTCAGGGAAGACACGTGCTTTAGTTAATTTATGCGTGTGCCTAGGTTTGTATTATGACCTGGATATTGTAGTTTATTTTTATTACGTGGAGTAAATCAAGTATTTTATTTGCTTTGACTGTCATCTACAGCAAT
>Ga0325402_1007126_pt1 | contig 10597 bp, 6 predicted proteins | sample PopdelMetagenome_22_FD_207212 | JGI IMG/M metagenome (GOLD analysis project Ga0325402, IMG submission 207212) | Populus deltoides microbial communities from Bellville, Georgia, United States - Xylem-PdKOR-R3 | ecosystem: Host-associated > Plants > Phyllosphere > Stem > Wood/Secondary xylem... | reverse complement strand
AACAAACAGGTGAGAGGCGCGCAAAAGATAAATGACATCCGGCGTCGCCTTAGGGAAGCCCACCCTAGCTGGATTTCTGGCAAACAGAAACGAGTAGTTCATGCCACGACGACATAGAACGAAGCTTCGTGCCGCTAGTCCTCGAACAAATTAAAACGTTGTTAGGTAGCGCATAAGAAACGAGAGAAAAACAAAACGGGACAATTGTTGGTAATATCTTATAGTTTCAAGCGGATGGAAATCAGACATCCTTGGATGTGGAGGAGATTACTGGATTGAGTGTTCGAATGGTTGGTGAAATGTCTCAATTTTCTTAGTGAAAAAGTAAGTAACGTAGTTCTACTTATATAATTGCAGTTAAAAACTAATATATTAATGTTGACTGTTTGTTTTTTACTCTTCTCTTGGATCTTGCCATTCTATCACGTGTTGCTGTTTGCTAACCCTACAAATAGGAAAGGATCTGCAGCAGCTAGTCAATTTTCTACTGCTGCCTCTGCTGCAAGTTCTTGATCTCTCCATTTCATTCTTAATCAATTACTATAGTCTTATAGATAGACAGATAGGTCCTGTCTTTAACTTTAAGTGAAACCTTTCTGCTCTAATATTAGTTAGTTTCAAATAGTAGTAGTAGTATTAAGTTCATTCTCGGCAGTCCTTTTCTATTCTCAAAATTCTAGTAATTAAAAAGAAAAAAAAAGGTGGGATTTCATTCTTTTGCTTTGTTTATCCTTCAATGATGATATACTAACTGGGTTTTGTAATATGAGTTCTAAATGGTAATTTTATTTTATTATTATTTTTTTTTGTCTGCCATGGGATTTAAGAGAACGCCTTCTTTGAATTCAGGCTAATGGGTGAAGCAGAAGTGAGAAGAGCTAGCATAGGGATTCCCAAGAGCAAGTGCAATGGAACCCACAAATCTTTTGATCCATCATTTCTTGTGCAGCTCCCAAACAAGCTTCAAGATTGTATTAAGGTTAGCTTTTTTCCATCCATGTTGGATAAATTAGCATTTTGATAGTTTAATGAAAGGAAATTCTACTGTAATCTTGCAACAGTCACAACTCAAGAACTTATTAAAAGATGGCAAGGGCGAAAACTTGGTGAGAAAAGAGAAAGGATCATCTGCTTCTGCCGCTGCTCCTGCCTTGGGGATTGATTTGGAGAGGCAATTGCAAGCCTGGAGAGAAAATCCTGCCTGGACTGATCAACCTCCACAAATAAAGGTGAACAACTTTTAAAGAAACTGCAGGTCGTATTGGCCAGTGTGTTGCCTTTCAATGCTAAGGAGTAGCAGGGTTGATTGAGTCATAAAAAATTAATGTGCTTGGAATCTCATGTTATTCTTGGCAGGTCAGTGTACCAAGAGGTTCTCTCTGCAACCTCAATGCCAGAGTGGATATCGGGTTGCCCCCAGATGCAGTGTATGATATTGTGACTGACCCAGATAATAGGAGAGTTTTCAAAAATATCAAGGTAAGTAGAGTCTTTTTCATCATCTGCTGCTTTCATTTCAACCGAAGTATAACTATTTGTTAAAACGCTGGTTAGATCATCTAAGTTTGGCATTCTCCTTAGTTGTGGGAATTAGTCTTCAATTTAAAAGTAAAAAAGAAAAGAAAAGAAAAGACGTCCATTTGGTTTGTTCTTGTAACTATTATTTGCTTGATTAAATAGTATTAAGCATCCAATTGAAATTCCATTTTGATGTGAGGAAAAACTGTTTTATGTCTAGGAAGTGGTATCCAGGAGAGTTTTGCTTGATGAAGGTCACAGGCAGGTGGTTGATGTAGAGCAAGCTGCTATTTGGAAATTTCTTTGGTGGTCAGGGACTATATCAGTTCATGTTTCGGTTGATCAGAACAGACAAGATCACTCAGTAAGGATCAACATTTTTCTTTCCACTGTTTCTATTGCTGCCAAACAGATCTTCACCATCTGGTGAAGATCTGTTTGTTCTCTTCATGGCATGTTATCTGTGAGTCAGAAATCTTGAATAAATCCTTAATGTGGAAATGCAAGTGGGAATGCATTTCACAACGTATATGGATGGTTTTTCACTTTGGGGAGTGGTAGTTGTGGGAATGCATGTAGATTGGGTGAATTTGGTGAGATATCATTGGATAACTTTGCTCCTTAGGAAACTCAAATTCCACAAGACCAAAATTTCTCTGTTCACCTCAGAAAACGGATGTTTTAGAGAACTTTTAACAGTAACAATAACAAAAACCTAGTTGATACAAAAACTGATTCATCTAATTATGTTGGCTAACCACCATCTAATTCCTGATTTACCTTGTAGTCATAGTTTTAGTTCTACCATAATAGGGCACCATCATTACCATAAACTTGTCTAATCCAATGGCAATTCTCTTATGTCTGGTACTTGCTTGACAGATGAACTTCAAGCAAGTGAAAACTGGGTTCATGAAAAGATTCGAAGGTTGCTGGAAAGTGGAACCTATATTTGTTGATGAAGCAATCTGCTATCCATTTAAACCTAAAACATTGGCGGACTATTGTTCATGTACAAGGGGGAAAGGAAGGATAGGGTCAAAGGTAAGCTTGGAGCAGTTAATCCAACCAGCAATTGTTCCACCGCCACCAATTTCCTGGTACCTAAGAGGAATCACCACCAGGACTACTGAAATGATTGTGAATGATCTGGTTGCTGAAGCAGGCAGAATCAGGGTAGGTTTTGATGCTGAAAAATGTGAAGATTGGAGCTTGTATGATGAAAAACAACCTATCAAATCATCTAATATTAAAGAAAGATGGGCTCTACATAGAAGAAATGCAAAGAAGCGTCCTAGAAAATTGTTGACTGCTGAAAGATCATCTTTTGGTTCAAGTAACAGATAAACTACAATTTGTATTCCAATTGTATTTGTATCAGTTCAACAGAGATAAACAGCAATACCTATTTATATTATGATCTGTCTAAAGAATGAGATTGTTGTGACTGCTCTTTAAAATGCTCAGTTGTATCACCTCCGATAACCCTACTTCGAAATATGCAGAGCGCAATTTACTTGTTAGAGGAGGGAGAGCTTTCATCATCCTTCTTGATGCCTGTGCTTGCTGGTTATCTGCTGCCCTTTGTTATTATAATCCTTGAAGGAAGTGGTTATCGAAAGAGGATCTAGTGAGCTGCAGCTCATGGGCGAAGTACCGTTCTCATGAATGAGTAGTGGTCACCGCATCATGGCTGCTTTATTTTTTACCAGGCAATGAGAGTGTTGGGCAAAACCCAATGTTGTTTAACGTAACGAGATTTCTCTAATTTTAAAAACACGGGAATATATGAGCTACAATTTGCATTAGGTTTCCCCAGAAAGTTAAAAATCAAAATGGAATTCTAATCAGTTCTAGTATAATGTAATATGTTGAAGTAAAAGCCCGCAAGGACAGGTCCTGGCTTTAAATTCAATCCTTGGATAGCATGTGGATTTTCATGGAATACCAGGTGAGCAAACTTTCCCGCAACAGACAAGGTGGAGCCTTGTCAGTCCAAGGGTTGCACGACCAGGTATGATAGGACAACTTGTTCAAACTTCAAAGTAGTGGAGAACTAGTTGTGGTGATTCCTAGGAATCCTCAAATACCCCAACGCTTGTAAATATCAACAAAAAGAAAATTAGTTGAAGTAAAAGTTCACATGTTAAACTAATCTGCAATGATGAAATTGATTTTATTGAAGGATGAAGTTACAGAATGTAGCACTGTAAATTACAACGGGGCTATAGATTACATAAATAATCAGGCAAAGTAACAAGTATTGCTTTGACATCTCTCTCTCTCTCTCTCTCTCTCTCTCTCTCTCTCTCTGTATTTTGTCACTGATACTTTTATGCTACGGGTGCTAAAATCTTTCTATAAAAATTGTTGGTCCCGGGATGTTTTAACTATGTTACACTAGCTATGAACTTCTTCGACCTGTAAGTCTGCCCAGTGGTGCCAACAAATTTCCTTCAAACACCAAAGTACAAAGAAGGGAAGTTTCAGCTAATTCTAAGCTTGATAGACACTACACTGCATGCTCTCAGTCTCATTCAAATCCCGCTCTAGTGGATTATAATTTGTATCTGTACTAGAGGATGCATCCACTGGGATCTGCACTGATTGATTGACCATCAAGTCACCAAGGCTGTGCCGTTCATAGCTCATGAATGCACCTAGAGCTCCAAGAAATCCTTCATGCCGCAAAAACATTGCTTTTGCCTCACCTTTAGACCTGCCAAATAAAATAAAATAAAATGATTAGAGTGTAAGGAGAAAATATGAACTGGGAGAAGGATAATATCACCAAACAATGATGAACTTGTTTCAGTTTTATCAGAACAAAATGAATTTCTAAATAGTTGAGTGCATGGAATCTCCGGTAATGTTTAATTGCATTTCACTTTTCATTAAACATTATTGATGATTTTTTTCACTTTTAATTACCAGGACTGGTAGTTTTTTATTATGTAAGAATATCTCCATGACAAGTTTCCCTTCCTTGCTTGCTGGCAAATCTCATTCTGTACAGGCTGGATGGTATTCATTATCAAAATATGAAGATCCACCACAGAACTTCTCGACAGTCACAATGCCCTCCAAATAGGGGAAGTGATTTTTTTGTTCAAATAGAAAAATTATTTTGTTGTTGACATGTGAAACCCCAGATAATTACCAGAAATGAACTGCAACGGAAATGGTGTCCATAGTATAAGAATGACCCCGGGTGAAAAATCCTCCAAAAAATATGCGCTTGAGCCCAAATTGAAGTGCATTCAAGTAAGAGATCTGGGAGAAGAGAAATAAGATGCAATGAGAGAATAAAAATGTGCACTAATTAAAAATAACTCAGGGTATCTCTGTTAATTTAAGTGATCAATACTGCAGATATAAAACAATAAAATTTAAAATGGCGAGTCATGGAACAAATGAGAGGATATAGAAGAAAAAAGCAGAGTGCAGAAAATAATCAATTATGTCAAGCAAAGTTTTCTATATGTGCCACATAAGGTCTTGTAAATTTATTTTCTATGGCAGTGAATAGCATATGAAACTCAGTCAAGTTGAATTTTGGATACGACTTCCAGCTCTCAGGTATTCTATGCCTTTCTTAATCGTGACTAAACAGCACTGTAGGTGATGGGAACCATCTCTAAGTATTAAATATCCAAAGGTAAGATGAATCCAGCTACAAAAGCCTTGGCTAATGGTTTTAATCTTATTTCTCCAAGCTAACTTGGTAAAAGGATGGCAAAGCACTAAATCTGTAACAACCAATTGAGGTGTATGGTTGTCAGAATGACTCCGTTCAATGACTAAGGCAATACAAACAAAAATTTCCTACAAGAAAATCTTACTAATAGAAATAGCATTTAATGCAAGGATGCCATCCTGTGAAATCATTACTTGGCAAGTTCATCATACATCACTTGCCATGTTAGTTTGTGAGATTTTTTGCATGTAAATACTTTTCCTATGTTAAATTTTAACACCATATAAATCTTATGGCGTACTTCTTGACAAGATACAACAGATCTGCCTACTGAAAGTTACCTGTCCAATATTATTTGAAATCATTCTTAGAAGAGACCGGGAGACATCTTCAGGTTTATAATCATGAAGTTCATTACTGTTAGAAATTGCCCTCCCAAAGCTGGAAGCAATGGCTGTAGATGAGAGACCAATCTGTCATCATACAAAATGAACTGTGCAGTTAAATTTTAAAGATTGAAAATCAGTGTGAAGCATGAAGCTGTTAGGAACCTGAATGGGCACTTCAACATAACAAATGAAAATATGTGAACTGGCAAAAAATAATCTTATAAATTAAAGAAAGGACTTGAATATACCTTTGAATAGTCCATCCCACCATAGATATCCCCAACAAGCATGTCTAGAACTCTGTTATTTCCCCGTTGACTTAACTCCAGCAACTCATCAAAACTGAGAAAGAAAATGCATTGGTATCCACTAATATGAAACTATATACAAGAGAATTTGTAATGGCCATAGATGAGGAAACAAACCAAACTACCTCTGGCATTTTGTTAATAACTTTCCCAAACCCCAAAAAGTGCCACCACCAACACTTGTTCCACTGACTCGCTCAAACTTTCCATCTCCATCCACCTGTATTGGCACAAAACTGAATATCATTTAACATATAAAAACATTTTAAATACATAAAACAAATCATAAACAATGAAGGTAAACTGATCTGATACTGATATGAGTACCTTGATCATGCTAACTCCAGAACCAATATTAACGAGTAGATATGGATACAAATCATTATGGTCAATCTGCACAAATTCCTTCTGACCATTCAAGTATGTAAAAGCTTCATGATTGACTGCCTACTCAAAATAACAATCAGCATGCAGCTAAGACATTAGTAAAGTGAACAAGAAACAGAATGGGCAATTACTAATTATTATCAAGCAAGGGAGGAAAACAAATATGGCATGGTAGGTAAAAGTTTCCCTCCTGAACAAACACACACGAACAAAGGAAGTCTTCCTTTTGTTGAAGAGGGAAGAGAGGCACAGTTATACAATGACATTTTCCAACTGCAAACAAATCCGAACAGGAGGAGAAATTTGAACCTCTTTCTTTTCTAAGATGTAGATGCTCATTTCAATAGTGGCATCAGAATACCACTTGCAATACCCTCTACCAAGAATCAGGACCTAGGGCTAGATCTATTGCCATATTCTCAAACCTCAAGCATACATTTCCTTGGGATGGGGTTTATATTATGGCAACTTACTAATGCATGACAGAGTCAGCAAATGCCCTCTGCAGCATGAAGTTTATTCTTTTGAAGATTCAACACTTTCTAGAACTCCCAATATCAGGGCCACACCATACAAAAACATCTCCAAGTTATTGCATTGTTCAATTTTCTAAAAGGTTGAATTCATGAGCACATCCTCCCAGGGCCCATAGCAACTAATACGTGGCATTTATCATGATGCATTTATAACTTTCATCAAAAAGAAAAAAGATCAATATAAATTGAGATGAGACATTTGTCTACAGAGTGTGACCAACTGAAACAATATTTTGTACAGACCAAATGCTTGAGAGAATTACATGCAAGCTAAGTGTTTTTTGCATGTATACACACGAGCAATCAGAAACAGTAGGTTCTACATAGACAAAGGGCAGGAGATTGTTTTGCATATGAAGCTTTCTTAATGTTTGAATGAAAGACAACAACTTGCTGATATTAAATGTACGTGACTATGTGGTGCTAGAATCCCACCTTAAGCAAAAAATTTGCTCCCGTCACAAGACAATCCATTTCATCTTCCTTTTCGAGACTAATGCCAAGCTTTTCTTTGAAAAGATCAGAGAACTTGTATGCCCCACCACCTGTGGCCTTCAAATGGATTGTAACTAGTTAACAATGTAGCATATTTAGTACCTATTCCAAACCCAAAACTACCTTGCAACATAAAAATGAACTAAACAATTCATCAGATTAAAAACAAGTTTTTCCACCATGGGAATCAAACACCAGAAGCTAACTTTAAAATAATTGTTCAGCTTAGTGGGAAGCTATGTATGACAGGCAATCTATGATCACAGAGAAGGAAATCTGGATTTAAGACAGAAAACAATGAATAGTTGTTTCCTAAAAAAACTTGCATTTTCTCTCAATAAATTTATGTTTATAATTATAATTATATAACAGAGCTTTAGAGATTTAGCTTCTTCAAAATCAAAGTTTGGCAACAAACAACAATTATATCTTACCTTAATAAAGCTCCTGTCATTGGTAGGGTTTTCTTGATGCTGGAAACCTGAGTTCACCTTCATTTTGTAAGCAAGAAACAAAACCGGCCAAAAAAAATCACATAAATGAGGAAGAAGTTATCAACATGAAGCAACTCCAAGAAAGACGCCTCTGCTAAGTAATATAATCACAGAATGAGTTATAATAGCCTGTTTGCCACCCCCCCCCCCCCCCCACCCCCACCCCAAGCTACTGCAAGTAGCATTTTGATTAAAGACCGTAGCAATGGCATGATACATGATACATGTCTGTGTAGGCAAAATTTGAAAAAATCTATCTGCATGTGACGGCTTCCATGTTTATGCATTATCCCGAAAAGGCATCAGAATGAAGTAAGATACAAAATTTAGCCAGGTTGTCAACCTGGCAGGCCAAGCTTACCCAAAAAAAAAAAATGCTTCAGAACATCAAATTAAAGCATTAATGTACACGACCAGCAAGACTTCGGAGCATAACGAAATAAGCGCAAGCCAAGCCGAGTATGAAACTATCAGTTCAGCTTAAATCAAACTCAGCCCTAAAGTTTGCAAGGAAGAAAACCACACCATACTGTTGCTAACATCTAGAGTTTCAAGAAATGAGAAAGACAAAAGGATAAAAAGAAAAGGGCAACAAGGATGGTCATGGTCACGATAGTGAACATACCACCAAAGAAGAGTTTGTTGGCACTAATAAACTGCAAGCAATCATTGATATTGGTCGTCTCAAACTTGGCAAAATGAAGCCTTCCATTAACACCATTGGAAATCCGAACACTATCATTCAATGGGTCCTCATGATCACCAGAATCTCTCGAGAAATAGACCAATTTTATTAAAGACCCTGCAAAGCAAGATAAGCATTTCTTTTTGTTTGCTTATTATTATTGATTGAAAAGACGAAAAGAAAGGAAATTACAGATACATACCTCCAATATCGAGGGCCAAACGAGATATTTGAATTGGATTTGAATTCCCATCAGTTTCAATCTCTCTGAGACAATCCATCAAAGTAGTTCGTCTGCCCTTTATCTCTCTATCTATCTTTATCAGTGATGAATGGATTGAGCTGCTCTGGGTGTTTGTTGTTTCTTTTCTTGGTTTCTGAAACGGATTCTTTGAACCTAAGGAATTGCCAGACTCATATTATATAGAAAGAACATGACAGAGAATAATTGAAGTAGTTTGGTTTTTGTGCAGGTCTGATAACACTTTGAAGAGAGGAATAATTTTGATTCTCTTTCTTCCTATTATGTTAGACTTTCCCCTGTCTGCAGATGAGATGATGGTACAGTGACTACACGTCACGACAAATAATCGGGGCCGCCTGCCTGCATAGTTATAGAAGTTAAAACACGACTTAGAGCGCGTCTGGTCGCTTTTAAAAATTTTTGAATTTTTTTTAAATTAATATATTTTTAAATTATTTTAATATGTTAATTTTAAAAATAAAAAATATTATTAACATATATTTTTAAATAAAAAATATTTTAAAAAGTAACTGCAATCATATTTCCAAACACGCTTTAAAGAGTTGATTCTCCAATTTATTTTAAAATAATTCTATCTTAATAAAATAGAAAAGGTCAACTAATTAATTTGTTTGATGAATTAATTAGTTCACAAGTTCTTGTAATTTCATGAGTTTCTTAACCTGGTACTCGATCAATTAATTTTCATTATCAAACACAAAAGGGTTACGATTTAGTTAATTTCCTCTTATTAATCTGGCCTATCAACATGAAACATGAATTCAAGTTTCCAATTACTCTCAATTTTTTATTTATTATCTCTTGAAAAACTTGTTGACTATACAAATTCGATTAAAAGGTGTTTGAGTGTGTAGTAGTAATTGTTTTTTAAAGTTTTTTTCTTTATATTTTTTTAGTAATGATTGTTTTTTAAAGTATTTTTTAAAAATTATTTTTAATATCATCACATTTAACTAATTTAAAAACATTAAAATTAATTATAAATAAAAAAATCAAATTTTACCCTAACCGTTTAGGAGAAATGCACCTCTAAATAGTGTTTATTTTAGTTTTTATGGTTAGATACAATCTAATTATCTAATTAAACGCAATACTCAACCATAAAAACTGATTTTTCTTGTATTATTTGACGAGCAACAAGGTGCACCGTTGGATAGGAGGTTTTTGCTGACTTTTGAAGGATGGGCTATTGCAAGCCAAGTTTGACCGGCACTACCCTCGACTCGAGCACGCTTGGGCGGCTTCTTTTACTAGTGAAGAGGAAATGATTAGTTTAAAGAGCAATAAGAATATGATCCTTCGAGTCAAATTATGAGAAAGGGAGAGAATATTCCGATGAATTGTTAGCCTTTATCCTACCCTAATAACGAAGGGAGTCCTCAAACTTTGAGGGAACATATCAAGATACAGGTAGGAAAAATAATATTATTTGAAGAAAAAAAATTTCAGATCGGAACATATTAAATTTATTTTATTTTATTTTTATTAATATTAAAATCCAGCTCAACGTAGAGTTTAAGTTAATTGGTTCGTGGATAGTTTTTAAACAATGATGCCACCCCGATAGAATCAATCGCCGTGACGTTTCATATTTTCTAGTCTCGCCAGCTCTACCTTAAGCATGTTTCACATGAGATAGTTTATAATTATTATTGATGCAGATCATTTAACTATATATTTAATATATTTATTAATTTTTCATAAATTAATTACATAATTTATAATTCTGTCTAGTTTTGTCTAGAAGTGCAGGTGGTGGGTTCGTGACGGCCCTCTAGTCCCCACGGCGTTTTATCTAAAGGTGTAAAATAGGTTGTGGAGGA